>Ga0209367_1001191_pt1 | contig 31016 bp, 10 predicted proteins | sample WorMetLIZISLAND2_FD_187412 | JGI IMG/M metagenome (GOLD analysis project Ga0209367, IMG submission 187412) | Marine gutless worms symbiont microbial communities from Max Planck institute for Marine Microbiology, Germany - Olavius geniculatus... ...
GTGTGGGACAACCCTGCAGGAGTTAAGCCACGCTGCCCTAGATAGGCAGCGGTGGGCAGCGATAGTAAGAATGGCGTCAGACACCAACGGGCATTGAGCCCACGGTTGTCGATGATGATGATGATGAAGCTTAATTAGCAGTTACCGTTACCTTCTGCCGTCGCTCCAGTCTGGTTCAGCCCTGGCCACTCCACGGAAACCTCTGCCCTGCGGGTACTTTCTGACATTTTTGGGGCCGTTGACAGTGGTGACGTTGCAGCACTGGTCCTTCTGGACTTTTCAGCTGCATTTGATACTGTCAACCATGCCATATTACGTCGACGTCTGCAGGTGTCTTATGGACTGGGTGGCCCTGTGCTGGAGTGGTTCCGGTCTTGTATACGGGCGGTCCGTGTACGTTCGACGTGGCATACACAAATCTCCCGAACGTGGCTGACATGTGGCATCCCATAAAGGTCGGTGTTGGGCCCGATACTCTTCATTCTCTATACTGCTGACTTAGTCGGTCTGGTAGAACGGCATGGCTTCTGGACACATCTGTATGCCGACGACACCCATGTATACGGCTCGTGCAGACCATTTGATGTCGCAGACTTTCAGGTGCGCCTGTCTGCATGCGTCGACGACGTCGCCGCGTGGATGTTGGCCAACCGTCTGCAGCTGGACACTGGTAAGACCGACCTGCTGTGGTGTGCAACGGCTCGTCGATGTCATCAGCTGCCCACGTCAGCTCTTCGGATCGGGTCCGACTTCGTCAACCCGTCGAAGTCAGTCCGAGATCTCGGAATTTACTTCGACTCTGACCTTAGCATGCGATGCCACGTTCAGAAAACCGTTGCCAGCTGCTTCGCCGTTCTGCGTCAGCTGCGCAGCATTCGACAGTGCCGACGTCTATTTACCAGACGCTTGTCGTCGCTCTCTTCCTGTCCCGACTGGACTACGGCAATGCTGTGCTGGTAGGCTTACCAGGCTACCTGTACAACCGTCTGTCCGTCTACAATCGGTACTCAACGCTGTCGCACGATCCATCGCCGGTTTGCGGCGCTCGAAGCACGTCACCGACACGCTCGCCAGTTTTCACTGGCTGAGAGCGCCCGAGCGTGTGCAGTTCAAGCTGGCGACGATCGTTTTTCGCTCGTTGAACGGCACGGCTCCATCATACCTGGCTGCAGACCTGCGACGTTTGTCCGACATGCCGTTAAGACGACGTCTGCGGTCCTCACTGACACACCAGCTGGATGTTCCCTAGTCGCAGTGCGCAAATGTTGGTGACCGAGTCTTCGCAGTCGCTAGTGTTCGGCTATGGAACAGTTTGCCACCGGACGTTGTCGCGTCCAACACACTTTCACAGTTACGCCGTCAGCTGAAAATATTTCTGTTTAGACAATCCTATCCATCTGTACTTTTGTCGTGCTTTGCGCTTTTATCTGTGATCCTACATGTAGCAGTTTTTACTCAGGCCACGTTAAAAAATTTGTAATGTAATTTGTAATGTAGTGTTTTGAGCTAAATCCAGTCAAAATGTCACAAACTTAAACTACTGGCAACATGTTATAAATTAATATTTAGAAATAGCAAATTGCTTGCTTTTTACTGAAATGGCTTTCTTAAATTATGTATTCTCGACTACAAACACATTCAGTTACTGTGCTAACGTCGGCTGAGTGGTAGAAGTTTGCTTTTCGACGGCACAAATAAGAATCCAGAACCACATTAAACGAACTTAACTTTAGCCTTACTTGCTTTAGAGCTTAACTGCACTATAGACTGTATTTCTGATTATTTACTTTTGTCGGCAGGTTTTGGTAGTGCGTTTTCTAAACGAAGACCGGTCCACTATGCTTTCCTCTATTATATCTTGCTTTACATTGAGTGCAGTTCTTAGAATTTCAATTGGTCTCAGATTACGTTATTCTGTAGGTACATTTTGGGCATTTTGTCATGTATTTTCCACCAATATTCCCGCTGCTGAAAACACGACCAAAAGACGTAGCCTATGTGCTGATGTGGTCGGTGGATGCAGGTGACAATGACGGACATCAAGTGGTTGGCGGCAAACACTATTCAGCTGCTTGCCGGCTGGCTCGGTCTGGCTCTGTCGACCGCAGCACTCGCTCTGTTTCCCAACTTCCCCGTCTTCTCGGTGATCGACGAGCAGAAGACGAAGCACAGCATCATGCGCTGGGCTCACCGCCGGGCGTCGCGCCACGACAACGCTGTTGGCATGTGGGTGGCCGCTGAGTTGGTGTTCTTCTGTCTGCTGGCCAGCTTTGCCGGGCTTCTGTACTGCTGCTGTCGCCGCCATCAGCGACGCGCACACATCAGATCCGGAACTTGGTACGACAGCTAGTGTAAATCTACGATGAAATCTGGAAAATAAGTAACGTCAAACACGCTCGTTCAGAACGAAAATTGGAAATATTCGAACTGGCGTCCTCCAAAAGTGCTAAAAAATTTCGTCAGTCAAGAAAAACGTTCCAATGGACCGGCGTGACCAAACGCACCGTTCGCTGGGTAACGACAGTCTGACTCGCAAAACCTCAAGCTGTGACTGCGCTTATAAACTAAATTATACTATATTAGAGCTATACCTGCATGCCTTTACAGACATATGGTATGCAATAAATATAATATTTAAATATTGCTATGCGTTGAAATTTTAAGTTTTTTTCTGCACAAAGTAATTATAAGTATTTTGGAGAATGAGAAATGATTGAGCGAACGTGTCGTTAAACGCATTTTACGCGCGATAGCAGCTACTGCTTTCAGCGCGTCTTAGCCATCGCAATTCTGTCCGTCTGTCTGTCACACGGGTGGATCAGTCAAAAACGGTGCAAGCTAGGACCACCAAGTCTTCACTATCGGCTGCCTGGAAGACGTAGTTTTAGGAATTGTAAAGCTTTTCCATAAATTCGAAGGGGGTCATCCCGAACGAGAACGATAAATGAGAGGGGGGTGGGCAAAATTTGCTATTTTTGGCCAATAAGTTGCTGTATCTCAGTAACGGTGCGAGATAGGGCCTAGGTTACTATTAATCACTAATAGGAAGTCGTACACTGGCTCTCGATTGGCGCCAAATTCAATGACCTTGAACGATCTTGAACCCCAAAATAGGGGGTTTTATGGATTTTTTGACGATTTCAGGCTGCGACACAAATCTATATCATTTACAAGGTGGCGCCACGCTACTATTGTTATGCGATCCAGATAGAGAATTTGGTATTTGCATATTAACTTAGCGTGAAAACCCCAATTTTCAGCTAAACTACTGAACCGAAACTGCTATAGGCTTTCGCGCGTCTCGTGAGCATTAGCTCAAATTTCTTGTACTGGTTTATCAAAAGTCAACAGTACGCTGTACTGTCCAGGCCCGATAAACGATAATCTGCTGGTTGCTTGAGTTCCGCTTTTTTGAAGATTCGCCGCTATATACTAACGTTTCACACCACTTTAATTTGCCATTTGTTGCAAACTACTGCGTACAGAAATTATAAAAGTACTTGCTTCCCGGACTGGAATGTTTGCACAAAAATATGATACCTTAAAACTAACTTTAGCGCTAATCGTATTTCTAATCATAACAGTATCAGAAATGAAAATAGAGAACTTTCGCAATATCCGACGGACATCAACGCATTTTACACTCTGGCCATAGCGGTTGTTCTCTACGTTTTCGACTGTCACGCTCACGCTTGCACCATCCGGTATTTTTTGCGACGCAGCGGAGACTGTATAGTAGTGTATTGGTTTGTCTTCAATCAGTCCTGTAGCAGCGTCCAGATGTCAGTCAGTCTGCTGTCGTCGTGTTTTATGGCTCACTGCACCGCGACAGTCAGTAATTAATAACCGAGCTTATTAACAACGCACGTCGAGCGCACGTGTCGACTGTTAGTTAAAAACACGACTGTCATATTACTTTGTACACTTCAACACCGGAGACAAGAAACGAATTACGCGAAACAGTTGGAGCAACGAGAATCAAAATTGCACTGTGCTCTGTTTATATAAGCGACATCGCTGTAATCATGCATTAGCGACGTCGGTTATTGCTACCATAACTGCAAAGTGGTCTGTCGGTCTGTGGCACGCGTGTACCGTTCTTGTTAACGCTACTGGACAGAATGATATATTATTAGGCAGGGACACTGTCGTGCGGCGTCAAGTAACATCGTGTTTGACATGGATCTAAGTTCTACATGATTCTGAATTTGCAATGGAAATTGCAGCAAAACCGTTGCAAATAGCGGCGGCATAATTTGTGCATCTCCCGTTAACTGTGCAATTATCTCAGACTCAGTATATGTTTCATGTTGCGATTGGGTGTCCGTTTGCTCGAATTTTAGTGTTTTGAATGTGTTTTAATAGCGCCGCTGTTTCACTGACGTCGGCAATGAAAACAAGTTATGAACAGCTACTGGATGCAATGGTTTATTTAGTTTGTTGGCAACAATAGCATTCGAACTTCTGTTTTAACATATGGCGCACTACAAATGCAGGTTACTTACTTATTTTTGATACTGCACGCATTTCGATGAAAATCAGCCCCATTTCTGATCGGCTCAATACTGCATGCTGCTGATCGCTCCATGTTGATGACGCCGAGCTGCAGGACTACGATAATGATCGCATGTGCACGCAGACGCCGGTGTCATCCCACAGCACCATCATCATTCATCCCAGCACACGTTTATCTGCCGTGCACCGCTCAATATCATATGACCGACCGCCGCTGTTTGCTCGCGTTATAAACGACGCGTTTCTATGCAAGATCGCTGATCGTCCGGGCTATAAAAAACGATGATTTACCTATAGCCTAATATTTATGTGCTAGAAGCGTTGATATACTAGCAGTAAATCGAGAACGGTCAAACGAGCAATACGTCGTAATATTTAAATCGCGACAATTGTGAGATTAATTATTTCGACGTGTCCCGCAAACTCATTGGCCGATATCCACACGCTCTGCTGCATAGATATGCACACATGGTCATCCTCTCGGAGAAAGATCACAGTAGGAGTGACTTAAGTCTGGACAACATTCGCACAGACATCGTAGGCGAGAATTAAAATGTAAGAGGCTTTGCAACTTGATTTGAACAGGACACGACGCAGGAACATAGTGTGGCATATACGGCCTGGTAGTATTCGCATGCGGATTTTTTTTTAAAAATACGAAGATTTGCATAAAAGTGCGGCAGCCTGGATGTTAAAATTTAACATGAAGTCCAGGAGTCGCTAAGATAGCCGACCGTACTTGTTGTCAGTGACCTTGATGGTCATCCAAGGTCTATGATTTTTATGTAATCTGAAAGGGCGCATTTTACTTCTTATTAGTGATTAATAGTAACCTTGGCTTTATTTGTCACCGTTTCCGAGATACGGCCATTTATAGATTAAAACCTATTTAAAATTGCGACCAAACCGCTGCAGATGGAAACATGGTTACTATTGATAGCCTATAGAAAATTGCCACCGCTCTATCCGATGGTACCATCGCCAACGTTTTACGATTTGCCGTTTAGCCACAATACTGCACGATTGGCATACGTTGTGACCCTTCAAAGTCATGTAAGGTCGGTGATTTTTATTTTATCTGAAAGGTCGTCTGCTACTTCCTATTAGTAAAGTAATCTTGGCCCTATCTATCACCGTTTCCGCGATGTGGCCAGTTTTCCATTGAATTTTCTACCCTTCCCTTTTTTGATCAAACCCTAATTTGAAAATATTTTTCTTGCACTAAACGGCAAAAAATTTTGCATGCCTAAGTTTAACACACATGACTAAATATTCATGTGAAAGTTTTTTTTCTACGACTTAAAGATTAGCCACAATACGTCTGTTACAGACGGACAAACAGATGGACGGACGGAGCGAAATTATGCCAATAGCTTGACCGTTAGTTAAAATATTGTCAGCTAAAAACTGCAGTTATTTTGTCGTGAAAGTCAACAGGTATAACTATTTTTTGTTTCAGAGTTTGTCACTGCGCCTTCGAATGAGGACGCCATATTTTATGCATCATGTAAATTGTCCGCTGAAGTCATTTAGCCTCTTCGGTAATTTTGTTACTGTCAAGTTTTTTTGATGCAAAAAATACGACAGAACTGCAGTTTTATGTGATTGCCACTAGCCCACTACGGCATCACCACTTACTAGTATTCATTTTGCGTTCCCCGTCCCACTCCCGAATGAATTGAAGACTGAATCCGCATGGGGTGTTGCAATTTGTGAGACGCATTTGAGATGCGCAGTGGTGCCTGAACTGCTTGCTAGCCGCAAATTGTGTACGGTTTTATGGGAGCAGTTCTTGTTTCGATAAGCGTTGTTCCGAAAGTTCTTATTGCGACAAACGTCAATCTGATATCGAAGAAAAGACTGCACAGTTTACGCAGTGAATATCCCAACGTACGCAACGAACGCAAGAAAAATATGCAACAAAGGCAACGAACGCATCTGACGCAACAGCCAGAACGCGATGTTAATAATTAATAAAGGATCTACAAGTTGTATGCAGATCTCTGTCGATGAACTCGTTTCATAGAACACTCAAACAGGCATGAAATGTTGATTGGCAGTTTGATCAAAAATCCTCCATTATCACTGTTACTAAACGACTGGGTTATCCACATTCAAGTTACTTGGTCTTCACATCTCCAATGATTTGAAATGAACACAACACGTTAATGCAGTCTCGGCGAAGATTGCTGAGATCGCAAAATCATTGAAAATTTGTTGCTTCATTTTTATTTTAAAATTTTAAGTCAACAAACTAAAATGATACATCAACAGCGAGTGAGCTGCTTGAGTCATGCTGTTACTGAACGTGCTGTTGGCAAATGGTGTCAACGTCTACTGCTTGCGTTTGTGCTGCAGAAGGACATTTTGAGCACATGCTGAAATAAAGATGATGTGATGTGATACGCGTAATTTTTTGAGTGATAATAATTGCTAATTGCGTTTGTCGCTATTCAGTTTATAATTTCTGAGCCGACGCATACGCTACTCGATAGGAATTCATTGTTGTCAATGGCCAAACAGCGACTTCTGCATTTCACATGGTAGTGTAGCGACAGCCTTAAGGTGAGGTGGCCAAAACTAGACTTTTTCGTCAAGTTTCTTCTTAATGTCGCATGCCAAAAATTATTGAAATCGGCCAATGTTTCACGGAGCTATTGAAAAAATAATAGTGGCAAGTTTTTATGGACCAAGGTACATTAAAGGTAATTTTGTTTTTTAATAGTTCACTTGCCAGCGGTAAAACAAAGAATATTTAATTGCTGTATTTAAACACTGACATTTTGCTGAAAACCGCATGACTCTGTGATGTACTGTTGCAAAATTATGGTGCCATAAACTTTGTGCCGTTTTTGGACCACCCTGTATGTTTTATCGTGCCTGCGATGTTTTATTGTTCTGTATTCAATCCAGCCGCTTGGCTGCAATATTAATAAACGCATGTGCAAGACAGCTAAAATCGCTACTTGGGGTTATCTTAAGTACATTTTGGTCACGCGTGGTCCTGGAAGGAAAAACAACACGCGGACGGCCGCATTTATGTCAAGTTCGAGGACTCTGCGTTCATTGCGCAGTTACTAACCTATTCTTCAGGTTTTGGTGGCTAAAACAGCTCTTAGGCAGTTATTGTAATTACGAACTGCCTGGTGGCCTGGTGCGTCGCCAAAACTGGTAATGTGGATGTTGTAATAGAATTAGTACGGCTACAAGAAGTTTTGTTGTTATCCGCCTCCTAGCCCACAGCCTAGAAGTCTAACCACTCAAAGATCCGAGAAGTGTGTCTATGTGGACGTCAGTGACCTTGTTGCATGACTTTTCGTTTCGGGATGTTAGAAGACTTTATTCGTTTCAGATCGGTGCAGTCCAATTAAGTTCTGCCGTCGAATAAAAAGCAGTTTTCTGAGTGAATTCATTTAACTACTGTTGCTAGCTGCCTTACACATGTTACTGTTACTGTTAAGCGGTCGTTGTGTCCGTTGCGTCAACTGCATTTCGTTCGTTGCCGTTTGTTGTGTTCCTTGGGTTGCGCACTTGCGTTGAATGAAACCGTGCTTTATACAATAAAGAAAAAAGATAATTAGCAGTCTAGGAGAGTGACAGTGTTGGACAGGAAATGCACAAGAGCCCAGTTGTCGCTAGGGGAAGCCGACCTGCACTCGAAGACTAGCAAGTCGTCGAGCACCAGAGGTCCCCAAACGGAAACTCAGGTGTCCACAGAAAATTGGTTTGTGAAGCAAAAGCCGAAAGCAGTGTTACTGTTTTTCCGGCATTGTGATGCGAACAACAAGTTATTTACTTGCATCTTTTACATTAATTTCCAACCGCCTCTGTCTTCTTTCTGCTTCTTCAATGATTTATAACGGGTAGTGCGACTCAACGTTGCTCAACATCTGACAATTTTTTTATTCAAAATGAAATATATCCAGGATTCCGCCTGATCAACAGAGGCCAATCGATATATATTAGGGAGTGTTTAACACTAGACTGTAGTAGAGACTTATGATTGATTGTTATCGGTCGTCGGCCGGCTATAAATACAGTTAGGCGCTGACGGAGATCTTAACACTGCAGTGGCGACGATGTTGTGGCTTCTATTGGCCAGTCGGATGGGCCTGATGCTCTATACTTTATCTTTGTATTTAACACGATAGCGCTCGCTAAATGAGATTGAAGTAGGCTATCAGTGTGCGTGACCAGATCTTTAAATTTTTAACCGTCGCCGCAGAGTAAGACTGTCATCGAACATAAAGAGAATTTTTATAGCGCCGCAGCTAGTTGCATTGAACGAGCAACACTTTGAAAAATTGTAGTCGTCATGGTCTTAGCACAGTTCAATCTAAAGCAAGTCCTTTGTCCTCAAAAACCATGAGCAGTCTGGAAACAAATTGAGTTGAAAGCCGAGACAGGAATTTATAGATCGATTGTAGTAATTTCTTATATCCACCCTTGTTTTGCATCACAAAAATGCAATTGGGCTAGCTGTCACGGATTCAGAAATTATGCTTTTTTAATTATGTTACATACGAAATTTACGGTTTTTGTGCTGGTGAAATGTTGTAGGTGTAAAAACCGCCGGCCTGCTGGCTGTTATTGGTGATGAATTTATGTATTTATATTTGTAACCTTTTATTTGAAATTCTAGCACTGCTCAAGTCTTAGTTTTTGTCTTGAGAGCTTGCTCACTCAAACGGTATTAGGTTTGAAACTCGCCATGCAGCAGCTAACGCAGATCTCACTATTTTCTGCTTCGCCGTCAACTCTATGTGCGTCTATGACATCCTGATGCTATATCGTTTCGATGGCTGCAGCGTTCGCTCGGTCACGCGATGTCTTTTGCTTACGGACGGTGCTATCAGGCAATTACGCGCTGCTATCTAGCTGGCGCGCCGGCAGTGGCCACTCGGCGGCGGCCTATCAGTGGCGCGGCGTCTTGCAGGTTGCGGGGACGGGAAGAAGGAAAACGTCGACGCGATTCATCTCAAGACGTGCGTGCGAGTGCCCGGGCCCCAGTCAGCGGTGTCCGATCGACCGTCTCGAAAAGCCGTCCATTAGCGCCACTTAGACGTCGTCCGCACTACACCATGCGCTGCTACTGCTGCTGTTGCTGCTTGTGTGACGTCCCGTGTGTCACGAGAGAACGGTCTCTCACAGCGCGTACACCATCACCTGCAGCGGATCGGTGGTCAGGATGTCCAGTGGCGGATTAGCTGAGCCTAAGATTTGGTATTGTTCTAGTTGACTAACCGGGCAAGTTCGAAGCTAGTGTTCCAATGCTGCTGCTGCTGCTGCTACATGATGACAGCAACAGACGTCGTAGACACGCTAACACGCAACTCAGGGTCGCTGACTTATTGACGCCGGTACAGCCAAGGTCAATCAAGGTCAACCAACGCGGACTTGTCTTTCAACGTTTTACTGCTTTAGTATATGTTTTTGTACGTAAGTAAGTAACTAGTTGTGTTTGTAGCCGGCGCAGTTTGAGGAAAAAATAATCATAATGCATAATCAAGAACATAAACAGTGTGAACAAGTAGTTTCGGTTAGAAAGGACTCAATTGCATTAATAACTGCCTTTTCCAATGGTATAGCTGAATGTGTACAGACTAAGAAGACAACATTCGGATTTATGCCAACTTTATAATTTATATCGCCCAGTTTTAGACAATAAGAGAATCAGGTAAGGGAGATGCGGGTGGTGACAAAGACGTGTGTGCATGGTATATGTTGTGTGACTGCATTTAATACGGAAACTCAACTCGGCTGCTGTATTCGCTATTGTTTTTCATCGCGGTGCATGCGCTCGTATGATAATAGGGATAATCTAGCTTATATATACAGCGCTGCAGTAGCCTACGTCAACGGTCAAACGGACTTAAGAGCCGGACGACGTGCACGGTCATGTAAGTCTTACTGTCTTAGTAAAAAATACATTATATGTACGCAGCTGCTAAGCGGATCCGCATGCAGGTCACTTTCATCTGTTGCTGCAGCTGCTGTGTGTACAAGCTATAATATGCAGCGCCTGATCTCCGACGTAGTGACTTTTTACACGATCCTGCTAGCCTATTTAGCATGCAGGCCAGGTCGGCGGGTTTATGGTCGAACGTGTTTGGTCTGTTAAACAAGGTGGTGACCAACGATCGGTATTCGACACATTGTTCAGAATTAGTTTTTACCAGTTATTATTATTATGTTGCAACGAAGCTGTCTACGACCCCCCCACGGACAGCTGTGATTCCCAAATAGGAGTCCCGACATCCCGCTCCCCAAAAATGCATCATGACAGGCAGTACGGTTTTCTATCCTAGCGACAGCTGGGCTTTTTGATGTAACTGTTATTTCTTTGTGCGAACATTGCCACAAAATGTTTTTAAAGTTTCATACATGCGCCTACACATGAAATTATGTGTCAACGTTTTTCCAACAGTGGGACAGAGCAGAAAATAAACAAACAGCGTGGAACAGAAAAGTGTGAACAGAATTACTGCGGCAATTATAGAACAAGAATAGCAAATAAGATCTCGTAAAAGTGGACGTAAGCCTATGGCAGAAACAAAAAAAGGAACAGAAAAATAATAGTAAGAAAATGTCGTCTCCTTCCACAGCACCTTCCCCACCGTATGAACATCATTGAGTTCCTATTGCTTTTTCTATAACGTCTGCTGCCTGCTGGTTTTTGATAATAACAACAACAATACCAGTAATATGCAGAGAGGGTGCATGCACAATGTCAGCAGAGCTAAATCTGAGGCGCCCGAATAGAACTGAGAAGTATATCACTGGAGACAGTATTATTGGTGTTCTCTGTTCTGTGACCTATGCGATCGGGCGCTGACTGCGGTTGCTGCTGCAAAATGCTATTAGCGTCCGGTGCAGATATCGCACCATAGCTGCAGGCGACGCCGAGTGTGACGTCATGACTGATGTCAGTCACACGGCCACCCAACTCAACAGTCTTCTTAATCCGCGTCCACTAGCTGTGTATAGAAGGGAGGCAGTGGTCCACTCGTGGCTGCAAACCAGCACGTCTATACCACGTACATCCCGAAGGCAAATTTTTTGCGGCCGATTCGCTAAAATCAGCAAAATAATGCACGGATCTCATTTAAAACACAAGACCCAGATAACGGCTTTCTTTTAAGATCAAACAAAAATTTATTATTTTTATCTTATTTTGCTTAATGCTATGTGTTTGTGTAGGCTTGGTCTAAATCAATGTGTATATGCTTTTGAAGAATGTTTATAACGTGAATTTCGATGCTCTATAAGACCTTAAACGTATAATAGATGCTATTCGTTTCGTAATCCGTGCATCGCGCAGTGTACATCGTTCAATATTGATGAAGTCGTGATTTCACGAACTTGTAATATTTGCGGGCTTACTTCTTATGGAGCAGATGCTAGATTATTTAGGTTAATATAAAGCCGACCTTTAGCGATCGCTTCGCTGTGAATGGCTTCGCTGCTGCTGGCAGTTTTATTCTGGGCTCGATCGCAGACGTCCATTCTAGCGTCACTCCGTCGATGCCTTGAATAAAAGAAGTCCGAAAAGGTCAGGGCGCAGAATGCCGACCGGTTGCCGCATACAGCACACAGACTACGGGCGTCCGGAGTGAGATACGCGTAATTTTCGTGAGATTTTTGACGTTTGGTGACTTTTATCTTGACCATCTAAAATGCAGATTGGCAAGCCAAGTACTCCTGACGTAGGGAGCATTTACACTAAGTTTGCTTTTTTAAATTTTTTTTTCGTTAGGAGCACACATGGAAAAGACTGACAGACAGACGAATATGTTGGCAAAACACGTAATGCGACTTCAAAACTCGGTTTATTCTGTGGCTGTTGGTAAATGAAAGAATAACGTCTGTCTAACGCCAAAGTGAAATAACGTGTCAGCGAGTAACGATAAAAAACGAATGACAAAAGACAGCAGAGAACAACTGGAGTGGTAATAGTTGGTCAATAATTTATCCGCTCTATTAGCATACATGGGGCCTACAGACGGACAGATGCGTGGGCACACGTTGTAGTCTCAAAGTACCCGTTGTAGACTTACTGGGACATTTACCCGCACGGCCATTTTCCACTGCAGAAAACTGAGCTCTTTCCGCAACTCGCCTGTGCTGTCACGTGGTTGTTTTGCTGCCGCTGACGGCGTTGAGTCAAGTTCTAAGGCGACTTGAAACTTGGCGTCAGGCGGGAAAATGTCCGGTTTTGGCTTATGCGGGAAATGTCCGTCTGTTTGCCAGGTTGTAAATGCAAAGCCTGTTTGGATTACGGCGTCCCTGGCCTGGTTCGGCCAGGACTCATCAGCGCTGACGTATAGGCCTACTGTATGTCCCAGTCATGGTCCCAGTAAAACAGCCGGTGAACGGTGGTCTGACGCTGCGCGGACGCTAATTTACTGCATGTTTATGGCAAGCGAACGCGACGCGTCACGTTAAAGGGACATTTCACGAAGACTGCTCCGACTCCGACATGCCACCGATACTCTGCGGTCGCGTCGTCGTTCGTCGTCGGCTTTTAACGCTTTAGTGCCGTCCGAAAAATTGCTCAAACTCCACTGCGTCGACTTGCGTCTCTGTCTTCAGTCACTCTGCATGGTGGACGTGTCGCTTTATTGGTTACCGTAACCAGCCACGGACCCATAACGTAAGCGAAACGAAAAATCTGAAGACCATCTTGACCAAGACTGCAAAATTAGCAGTTTACCCAGTAAGTTTCAGGTTCAAATCTAGAAAGGAATGTAGCACACCAAGATCAAGTACGGACTGGCAACGGAAATGCACCTATTTGAATTGTAGAGCAAGTTTTAAAATATTTTATACATGTAATTATACTAATTTGTAGCAATTAAAAAGTGTACATGAATTGCAAAAATCTCTGATAATTAACAAATAAAATAGTACAAAATTTGGTTGCCAGCAACATTGAACATTGCTTAAATTGTTCCACTGCCAAAAAATAAATGTTAAATAAAACGCAACTTGTAGTTCTTTAATAGACAGTTTAATTACTAAATTTAATGTTTTCGATAATCGTACCCGTACGATGTATTTAACGACAGCAGATTAAGTACGCCTACTCAAGCAGATAAAGTCAGTTTGCTGATCCGGATAAAAATGCAGTTGTTAATGGAAGTGGTCATTTAAATTTAATGTGCTTAAGCTAATGTGCTTAGCATTAACTGAGCCAGGGATAATATCCGGTCTTTAGTAATTGTATCTTGCTACTACTTTCTAATTTCATGTCTACTACTACTAGTTGCTGAAATGTAAAACTACTTTCCGGGGGTGGGGCATTGACGACTATGGCATACATGTACGACTACGTGACACATTCTGTGCACTACCAATATACTCGATAGTTTGTCACGTAGTTATTATTTTAGATGATTATAATAAGCTAATGATGAAGACAATTATTTATAACGTATCGTAGCTTCGCGAAGTCATCGCAAAAAACATTTCAAATTATGTACAAATGACAAAACAAAAAATGTTTTAGAGAAGTTTTAAAGTAGTTGACTGACTTCATCTTGCGTCTATCTTTCCATTCTTCCGCGAGATTTGTTTAACTTTCATGTTTCAGAATTTTTTACGGCGAATGATCAGGCACCAAAGTACGTGACGGTTGGACTGATGATCTGGATTAAGCTGCATATTGTGCATTTGAAAATTGACAACCGAAAATCTATCAAGCAAAACACATTTGTCGCAAACTAACCGGAGGTACATATACATCAGACACTAAGTCAAGTGTTCAAAGATAAAAAGTCTACAGTTAGGCCGTGGAAGTGGTACACGGCTGTTGGTGGTCACGTTGTGTGCAGGATCTTCTACCTGATCGTGGATCCGACGTTCGTGACACTGGCCGGCATACCCCTGCTGTTGATGGACGTGGTACCTCGCATCAACAACATGCGTCTCTGCCTGCTGGCAGCCGTCGACTCTGTACTGCAGACCAGCGCATCCGCCGTACGTATACCCTACAGTTGAGCTCGTTTCAAAGTTTTATAAATTTTACGACCTTTTTCTGTATCTCAAATTTTTTTTGAAATTTTTACTGATTATTTATTATGACTTGGTCATAACTTGAAAAAAGTCAATAAAGCACACTAATTCTAAGCCGAGAAGCCATGATTGCAGTGTCATCGTGGACCTACATATAGAATAGCAAAATTCATTCGAAACTCGAGCAATGCAGCTGCAGAATGCAGAAATTAATCAAAAAAATGTTTCGCTTAAAACAAGTCAACAAACTGTGCAATAATGATAACAATTACACATATCCGGAAATTATAACAAAAATTTTCGAAATTTTTACTTTAGTGACATGTCGTGAAACATTCAATGTAAGTTTTGCGCTGAGAACATTTTATTTAAAAAATCCATCTGTAGCTACTGTCGCATTTTTTCACTGGCTGGGACATCTGTCGGAGCTGCTGTGTCTGCATGCGTTTGACATGGTGGCGTCATAGCAACTGGCGTCGCTGCATCGACCCAACTCGACTTTGTACGTCATAGATTGAACTCGCTTCATTCTAGTCTCTCGCATTGCTGTATTGCTGCTCATGCAGCTGTCACAAGCACCGCGACCTTGACGCTATGCCACAGCCGCTGCCACAGCCGTGATTTATGATGTATTGGTTAGTATAGTGCGTCACCTGGAACCGAACACATTGGCTACGGTGGCGTAATCAACAACTTGCCCTACGTCGACCCCCGTTAGTACCTAGATGGGTGACTGTCTGCGAAGAGGTAAACCGTTTTGGCATATAACCAGCCATTACTGTATGTCAACTCAGCCTTCTATCACTCCAGGGTAGGCAAATCGAGTACTGGCTTGCCTGGCTTAGGTTAAGGCGAGGCAGATAGGATCTATTTCAGTCTGCTGATGATAAACTGTTCCGTAAAATTCTACGCAACTCTGCTCACCTCCTTCAGCCCCTGATTCCGGATCGCCAACCGTCATCTTATGACCTCACACCACGCTCTCATGACAAACTTCTGCTTAACAAAACTACTTATCTCAACGAATGTGACATTGTCATTCGCATGCTTTATAGAGACAGCTATTGATAGGTATATTTTTGCAAACTGGGCCTATGTTCGATTTTGTTTACTTCGTTACTGTTTATATCTTTCATAAGCTGCGTTTGTCAGTTTTTTTCTAAAAAATAAAATGAATGAATGAATGAATGAATGAGATAGCACTGTGTATAATCCCATATGGCTGGGGAGTGACGCTCCATAACTCTGAGATGGGGTTCACTCACCGCTTTTTTTCATACGATAAGTGAAGAATTGCAGTAGATCCTTGTTGGACATCCTTGATTATTACCGGTTGTAATTTAATTTTGGCAGAACGTGAAAAGTGAAATAATTAATCGCAATTGCAGTCATAGTGTTCTATAATGTCTCCTTCAGTACTTGGCGGCGGCGCTTAACGATAGAAACTAAGCATAAATGATATTTTAAAAGAATAGAAATCTTAAAATCCTGCATTTTATAATGCGTTATTAAGTAGAGAAATGTAGATGCTTAAGTTGGACTACTTAACAACGGAATACTATTATTCTGGTGCTCATAAGCTGCATTAAATGAAGATGTCTAAAGATGTCGATTGAGAATGTTGTACGGTGTGTAGCTGTGCGGAGTGAACGAGTCATGTCGTGTGCCAGCAGTAGGCCTGCTCGTGACGGAACAATGTCAGACCGAACTAAGTCTGCCGACGACCAGTAATGCTACACTAATCGCGCGTCATCTAGTCCACAGTAACCAGCTCCAGTTGGTCAGTCTCCGTCTGTCAATCACTTCTTCGTCTGCTACGCTCGCATTTGTCACGATCGCTTTGCTGTCTTACCGTTTATCATTTATGTACTAGTTTTTTTTTCAAAAATCGTTACTTCTGTTGTGAGCTGTTGTTACAAAAACAGCTAGTGCCTAGCCGCGTAATTGTACTGCTTTATACATGCCATTTATTGTATTGCTTTGTAACAAATAGTTTAGCTGCAATAATATAAATGTAACTGATTGAATAGCTGCATGCATTGCTATAATTAGTTACTTTGTGATCGACAGTTACGAATCTACGCGAGCATCAACTAAATGACTATGCAGCTACGGTACTGTATTCAGTAATTGCAGCGTCTGTAGTAGGTCTAAACTGGCTGTCAATAGTAATCAAATTGATTACGTCGTAGAAGACAGATAATCGCCAGGATGTAAAGATAGGACGGCGTGACAGGAAATGAAACAGGGCGCTCAGTGTGGTTTTCGGTCTCACGTACATCTACCTACGTGTTTTGTTTACGGTCTAATTTACTGTGACGGAACGCGATCGTTTTTTTCTCGGCTGTGTTTCGTCTTGACAAGACAGAATAGAAATAAGACAGCGAGCAGTCGAAGCTATTCCGTCAGATAAATTGTTTTCGTTAGCGGCGACGACGCTCAGCGTCTGCGGCGAGGGACCAGCGCCGAGCGAAGCGCGTCAGATGGACAAACAGTCTTCGCGTCCGAAAGAGGTTTCATCGTTCTAATGTCGATAAGTGCAAGCTAAGCGTGTTATACAATGTGCTCGATCATCGATGTCTTATTTATGCAGGAAACCAAATAATTTTGAATAATTGTGCGTGTTTAAGCAACGGAAAACTATGCGTGTTTCTATGTTTGGAAACTTATTATAGCGACGCTTACTTACGCCTACGATTCGAACTTCTGTTTTGACATATGGCGCGTTACAAATGCAGACTACTTACTAACTTTCTTACTTACTTCTGTGTGCTGTCGTCATAAGGACCTCTCTGTTTCGATTCTCATATTGCAAAAAAGCTACTCCTGTTATGCTTTGTAGAAATTTAGAAAAAGAAGACCACACCGTCGTAGCGAAAGGAATGCGCGATGCGTTTATTTATGTTTGCAGTTGTTATTTCGATTGACGTCAGAGGTTACGCTCGTGAATTACGCTGCGAGTAATCTACAAGGTGGGCCAAAAATGGCACCATTTATTGTACGCCTCATAACTTCACCAAATATTAACCGATTTTCAAATTTTTTTATTGTCAGAATCAGGAGACAATTTGTAATGAAACTGTCACTACAGATCCCACCACACCTTAAGTGTGTCGCTACACTCTCTCGTGAAATGTCAGATGACGCACTCAAGCCGGCGATGCCACTGACCGGTTGCGTGATCAACGTTGATCGATCCTGGCATGTGGCCCCCAAACAACCCAGACTTAAATCCGGTTGACTGTTTGGGATGCCCTTCAACAGATGGCCTATCAATGTTGACGATTCACGACAGTCAACCAGCTAAAGAAAGCTATTGTCGCTGAGTGGGGCAAAGTGTCGCAGCGTTTGGTTAATCGCGCCTTTGGTCAGTGGCGTCGCCGGCTTCGATGCGTCGTATAGCAGCAAGGCGAACACATTGAAAATTTGATGCGAAAACTGTAAAGATGTAATTTTTAGACAATAACTGAGACAACAAGTGCGTTGCTTTTTGTTGTTAATTTTTTTAAATGGGTTGTTACAAAAGTCGTTTTGTTTTTAATTGTTATTCTTAAGACACTGACATTTCACAAGGTAGTGTAGTGACACACTAGGGGTGTGGTAAAATCTATAACAAAAATTTTATTGCAAACTGTCTTCTGATTCTGACAGTGAAAGAATTTTGAAAATCCGTTAATATTTGGTGAAGTTATGAGGTATACAAAAATGGTGTCATTTTTGGCCCACCCTGTATTCAAAATTTGGAAACATTCCTCTGGAACTAGGATGCCCATGTTGAGGTTACGAGAAGCGAATACCTTAACTCACATGCAGTTTTTTTCCAAGTATAGGCCTCAGCCAGGCAGTATGTCCACGAATACAGGTTACGTTTATGTTAGAATTGGACTAACAGACAGAAAGACAGACGACGGCTATGCAGTGCGGAAGTGCTGACTAAAAACTAACACAAATGCAACTATTGCAATAGGTATTATTTTTCCTGTCTGTCTGCTAATTACTTAACGGCTTTCTGTTGATTTTTATACTGGTATCGACGAGTTTTTAAGACAAGACTTACACTGTACACTGTATATCTCTTTAACGTGCTTGGCGGCAGCTCTTAGCTAAAGCAAGTGACAAGAGTTGAGTGCATCCTGGAAGTAGAACGCGAACCCAACACAGCTCACCAGGGCTTCAGAAGACAGAATAGTATAGCATCACATAGTCGCCAACGTAGTCTGCGACGGCACGGCACCTTGAGAGAGGAAGGAGATTTGGTAAGGTGGGGTTGCTGCACGATGTTGCTGCCACACGTCACGTTCAGTATACTCGCGCATCGAACAGTTCTACCCACAGCTCTATTTAGTCGACTCGACACATCGGCTATCAATGACATCGGCTAGCAAGAAGCGTGTCGTCGTCGTTATGATGCAGGGTACGCCTGCGGCTGCATTATGACAGCGACAGACTGATAGTAGGGCCTACTCAAGTCCGCCAACGTACTCGAGTCGGATTTTGAATCTTTATCTTTCAGGACTCAGACTCCGCGTTTAGTGACTTGGAAGTAACTGCGCCGTGCTGATTTAGGCTATGTAATTTAGTTAATTGTTTCGTTAACACAGCATCAACGGACAAATGTTAAAACGCGTACAGAGCGACGTAAGTGAACTAAACTAAACTGAACTGACATGGTTTGGTAACTTTAGTTTTTGACGAACTAAACAGTAGGCAAGCAGTAATGCATTACAGTAGGCACCGTCTAACGGCGTCGATGGCCTATATGATTACGCTAACGTAGGCGTCAGCCAGTGGGCTCGCCCTGCTTGCCCATTGGTTCAGTTCGGCAAAAACTAAATCGCATCAGTTCAGTTCAGTTCAGGTTAGTTACGTCGCTCTGTACGCGCCTTTAGGGTTCACAGTCTACTGTGCTGTTTTTTTCTCAATACTGTTCAAATTGTGAACACCAAATTTTACGAACGTTCTATTTCGTCGAACTCGTTGGACTTGGACTCAATCGATTTGACTATAGGCCTACCTCACACAAATATGATCGACCGACAACATCGTCGTCAAGCCGAGTCCGAGCTGCATTCGACATCACACTCATTCACGGGTCCCATCAATCATCCACCCGTCATGTCAACGTCACATTAACGCATTAATAATCACACTCAATTTCTAGTTCGGAAAAGCATAGTTCTGCAGCCATTCAGTAATCCTGGATATGTGGGCTACGTGTGAATTATTCGGAACAGGAAATGGGAGATGATCACCGTACCGGCGTTGATGGACTGCTAAAATAGTCTATTACGATTTTGTTTTACGCACTGTAAACTTCAACTATATCTATCTACAAACAATTAAACCAACGTTTGCCTCGGAAATCTTGCATTTTAGGTTCTCCAGTGCCAAAACGCATAACTTTTCTAAGCTTTTCTGTCGTTGGTGATATTTTTGTAGCCGTGGTCCTATTACTTTCGCGTGACATCTTGCATTAACGTAGGATATGTGTCTGTTCTGTGTAGCCTTTTGACTTTTTGTATTTCTTTGACCGACCAAAATCGTGACTATTCTGTTGGCTAATTTATTTCGGTCCGTAATTCTGGGCAATTGTATTATAGCATTCCCCATTTTCTTTTCCTACAAAAATGAATCTCCAGGATATTTTCTCGCCATCGATGCTCCGCTGCTATTGTTGCATGTGCATCTGTTTTCTCGTGACCGACAACCTCCGTGCTGTGACGTGCTGTTTGTAGGTAACTGGACTGAAGTAGGCCTAGTAAAAATGCTACCGCTATTCTCGATTCGTATCCGATACCGTCATATCACATGTTATCTTGTATACATCGTGCTGCAGGTATCGCAGTGGCTGGGCGTCCTGCAGGCGGTTGTCATGGTACCGGTGATGCTGCGGATGCTGCGTCGTCGTTACAAGATGCCGTGGACGTGTCTGCTGCATTCCCAGCTCTATCTGGTCGTTCAAGCCGTCGACCTGGCGGCTGTCGTGTCTTTGGCCGCCGGCGCCGACAACCGATCGCTCAGACTCACCGCAGAAGTGTCCGTCTACCTGGCTTGAAGTGACGGATGGCTTGACGGTGGCAGAGGCTTCTTGTTTTCTGTCTGTCTAGCTTGAATTGTCCGTAAATTAGAGGTGTCCGTCTACCTGGCTTCAGTCTATCTGTGTGTATGCTGCATGGCTCTCGCCACGCCACCCGTCTACATTGGACACAGGATCGTTCGGAGGTAGGCCTATTATCGCTAACGATAAAGTGATGTCTAAAATATTACCAATCAAACGAAAAAAAAGCAAAGATATCGGTGCTTACTGTCGACGTGTAGGCGGTCGTCCGTCTCGTTGATGAGCGTCTTAGGCCCCGACAGTAATCTAGGCCGACACACCTGAGACGACCGACTGACGCTTGATCTGTAAGCGCGTCATTTACTTGACGTTTTTCAACGCACGGTGCCCTTAACCTTTTACCATGCACATAGAAACTGAAAATTGGCACACTGGTTACTTTTGCATAGGGAACATTAACACATATTTAAAGCTTTCTACGGCGTTTTGCTTTCGAGCTAGGTGCCCGTAAGGGACAGATAGACGGACAGACGCACGACAAGATGCGTAATTCGGCTTGTAGGACGGCCGCATTTCGTTACTTTCTCGTTACTGTTCGATCATCACTTCGCGCTCTACACCGCATCTCAAAGACGTCCACTTTTCACTCGTACTTTCGATTCTGTCAGCCGATTTTGTAAATAATTCCAGGCAGGCAACACAAAATTTGCAACAAGCAAACTCAGCGTTAGTGTTACTGTACCACTTTGTAAGAACATAAGGCGTTATAATCGCGAAACTGAATCACAAAATTCTGGTCACGCTGACTGTTTGCGTGGCCGTGGGCTGATGTGCTAGATACCTGAGGTTTCTGATGCTGAGCGGCACGTTCATCCAAGACGTTCCGTTCCTGGCGGTGCGACTCTGGACTGTGGCCGTCATCGGCGACTCGCGTGCGTCTGGTCCAGGCCTCTCTCTGCTCTACGCGCTGCTCATCAAGTCGTGCTGTGCGGTGTTGGGCGCCTCGGTCGCACTGGTCGAGTCGCAGTCGCCGGCGGCTACGTACGACGACAGGGACGTCGAGTCCCACGGGCAGACGAGATACCGCGGACTGGTGCGACGTCGTAGCGGCAGTCTGACAGCCGACGGACTGGTCCATCAAGAACCGGACAACGACGCTGACGACGAGCACTTCGTTTAATAAACTTAAACAGCAAGGATTTCTAACTCGGCAACATTACAAAACGGCGAAGCGAATTCGTCGGACTTGGACCTTTACGTTAAAATGTAGGCCTGACGTACGCGCAGAGAGTGACTCCATGACACAAAAACGAGTCGTTCGTTAGAACCCCACAAGTTTCGGTTTCACAGTCAAACGCTCACAAAAATCTCAGGCGGCGTACAAATGTGCGATAAAACTACACAATGCAGAATCGAATGCGATAAGCGCTGCTTGCTTATATGCGACGACGTAAGAAACTGGTCTGGACCGAAGCATGTAATTATTATCTCCGCCAATGAAACGAAGTGAACTGGAGGAGATTATGAGATTGGTCGTTCTGTCCGTCGTTCCGTGCGTACGGTGTGTCCGTCTGTGTGTCTGTCGGTGTGTTTGTGTACACAATGACTCATCATCATCTTCACGTGTCATACACAAACGGCAGGAACGGTGGCACCCTCCTGTGATAACTTCTACATTGGCGGAGATATGCACTCTCACGAGCGCCTTCTAGTTGTAAACAGCTGTCAGTCTCACAATGCCCACAATGCCCACAATGCACGACGTTACAGTACTTATAACCTTTCGTGATTGTTGGCCGACCGTTAAGGTCGGGCCTTTGTTACACTGTTCTATTCTGTCTGTTGTCTGTCTGAATCTGATACGTACGTATTGTGGCCAAACGGTATGTTTTACCGGAAAACTGTCTTAACATTGCCCAACGGCTACCAAGTCAAATCCTCTACGAGTCTGCTATTCCCCCAAACGGTGACGGCACCCCAAATGCTTGCATTGCGAATTGTGGCCAAATTGATTCAGTAAGCAAGCTTGTAGAAACTTATCAATGCCTCATCTCCGACGGTACCATCGCCGACCCTCTACGGATACTGGTTCTTCCAAAATAGGGGTCCCGATCTCCAAAATTTGCATGGCGCGTCACAGCCAAACTGTAGGCCTATCAGCGCTGTGGTTACTATTAGTGGGCTACAGACATTTGCAAATGCCGTATCTTATGCCGACCCTCCCCTTCCGTTCTAAAGTGACTCACTGACCCCTCATTTACATTTGAGAGCTTTCGGACACCGGCATACGGTCGGCCTGACCTATCGACTCCTGGGCTTCTTGTTTTGATTCTGTGCATCCAAATAGGCATCACCGTTCTTATTTCAGTTCCGTTTAAAACTCTTTTAGTTCCACTTTTATTTTTTGAATAACTCCGTGAAACATTGGCCGATTTTGATAATTTTGGCATGAAAAATCACGAAACAACTTGACGTGAACGACTATAGTTTTGGCCACCTCACCTTAATACCGTAAAATGCAGAAGTTGTAGTATGGCCGTTTACAACGAATTCATACTGGGTCGCGCATGCGTCGGCTCATAAATGATTAACTGCATAGCGACAAACACAAGTAACAGTTATCTCTTAAAAAGTCACTCGTGTCACATCACATCATCTTTATTATAGCATGTGCTCAAAAATATCCTCTTCCAGCAAGAACGCAAGTGGTGGACGTGGACGTGACTCGCCAACAGTAAGTTCAATAACCGCTGACCCAAAGTGGCTCACTCGCTGTCGATGCGTCATTTTAGTTCGTCGACGTAGCCTACCATGTAAAAATCAATGCGATTAATGTTAAATGAATTACAGATTTCCAATGACTTTGTGGTCTCAGTGATTTTCTGAGCCCATGCATGCGCTATCGGTATGAATTCATTGTAGTAAACGGCCAAACTGCGACTTCGGCATTTCACAAGGTAGTGTAGCGACAGTATCATCATCATTTATTTGCCAGCAAAAGCATAACATAGTGCACAAGGTTGACACAAACATACAGTTGGCAAGACCTACCAGGCTCATAGAGCACTTACGGTAGCCTTCCTAAGCTAAATACACAAACACGAGAGTAGCACGGCAACTGAAACAAGTTAAAATAAAATCAAATCAAAAAAATCAAATCGTAAAATCAATAAAAACACACAAAAATAGCAGCAGGCCTACAGAGAACATTTCATACAGGGCGTAAAGTCTGTATTCTTCAGTGATCTCTTGAATAAGGAAAGTGAAGAAAAGCTGACTGTTCCAGACATCAATGACTCTTTCAACAAGAAAGTTTTGACGAACTGAATTTGTACATTTAGGTTTATATAATTTGTATGAATGCCCTCTCGTCTGAGAGGAGGGGCTAAACGTGAAAAAATCTTCGAAGTTGACACAGACCAGACCAAACACAATCTTATAGCACAAAATAAGATCCAGATACAGATGAGATGAGGCGGCCAAAACTAGTTATTGGCGTAAAGTTGTTTCTTGGTGTTGCACGCCGAAAATTATCAAAATAGGCCAATGTTTTACGGAGTTATTCAAAAAACAAAAGTGGCAGTTTTTGAGACACGGTGTATGTGCTAGATAAAACTGGCAGATTATCTGCTAGTTTTCAAGTGCAGTGTCATATTGTATTGCATCTTAGCATTCAACGTTTGTTCACTGTAATTGTGATTGCTGCTCGAGTGATCTTGTTTTATCACTTGATACGCTGGTTAGGTTTAGTCTAATTACTTAATGTTATACCAAAAAAATGCAATGCAAAAAATGTAAAAGCCTGTAAATCGAAGCTATAACGCTACTCGTCTTCAGTCAATTAACGCTTTGTACCATAATCATGCTTTGTACATTATTTCTCCATCAAGTCTAAGCACACAGCTCTTGTCTACCATCAGAGTTTGCCATATCAAATAGATGCGTTCAAAAACTTGTCATACGACGCTGCCATCACTCATAGGCGTATCCAGAAATTAGAGGTGACGGCGAGAGTGGGGTGGTGTTTATAAGGGTCTGCAACTACTTAGGGTCTGGGAAACGCTGAAAGCTACAATAGCGGTGTTCAGGCGAAGCACCAGACGCAAACGCATCTTGGGCATGAACAAGCCCTGGGAATGCATGGGGTGGACAAAACTGGACACAATTTTGGTAGTTTCGCTGCAGAAAGTTGCATTTACAACTTAAGTTTAATGGGACAGTTTCCCACTACCGCTACATTCTTGGCTATGCTATTGCTAACACTGTCTATAGTGGTAAAACTGCCAGTGCAAGAGGAATGATATTATTGCTACGAACTACAGGCCTGCTTTTCGATCATGGTAAACAACCAGACAGAAGTCAGTCAGTTTTATTATTTAACACAAAACTGACAACAGCTGTGTTGATAATTATACAAACGTTATCAATGATGTAAAAAAAAGTTAACTTAGCGACAACAGTAAAGAACTAAGAACACAAACATGTGAACGACACTGTGAATCAGGGAAACCAGGGCCGCATTTAAAGGGGCGTTAACGGGTTCAACCCCCTCCCCCCGAACTGCCGGAATTTTTTAAAGTTAACGACAATTTTGCGTACAACAGTTCAAAAAATTTTCTGCTTGCTTGGCTCGCAGATTATTTCTACCTCCACTTTTAAATTTGTTCCAGCGCCCTTGTTTGCCTTTATTGTTTAAACTGCATGTACTAAATTTGGTCAGCTGATTTTGAGAAAGGTAATTAAAATTGTTGCCACCAGATGTGACATCTTAAACCTAGAATGCACTAAATTCGACCTTGGCTGGGGCTCCCTCTATAGAAACGCCCTAGCCAAACTTAAGGAGTCCTACTTCTAAGGTAAGGGAAGGAAAGGAGGAAAGGAAAAAAGGAGGCGAGCTGAAAGGAAGGGTGGGGAAAAGAAGGGGAAAGAAGAAAGGGAGGGGAAAGGTCAACCCCCAAACAAAAATTCTGGCTATGGCTTGAGTGAAAGTGAAACATTAATAGAACGGTGTCTTACAACTACTCAGAAAACAATATCCCATTATTATGTTAGCTATACAAGCAGTAGAATACAGCAGTCAATGAAATAAATTTTTCACAAACATCACTGGACTCCGAGTAATGTACTGGTGATACACTCCCAATGACAATGTTCATCAATTTAATTGAATTCAATTTAGTCATTTAAGAAAACTGACGTTTTTGTACCACTAAACCTGAATTCAGAACTGCTAATGATGACAAAAGACCAAATATTAAACACAAACATCTATCACTCGAATTTGCACTTTTCTCAGAACTACAAATTGGTATAAATGTACACCATTTCAAGACAAAATTTTAAACATTCTGGGAAAGAGGAGAACCTCCTCCCCAACAAACAAATAAATAAAAATTAATCTACAGAGAGGTTATGACAGAAATATGGCTGACACATGGAACAGTCAAACATCAATGATCATGCTACAGATGAAAATAAAGTTGTTAACAGCAAAGATGCATAAATATGTATAAATTACCATCCTCATTCTAAACTAGAATGTACAATTCACACATACACACATATATACAGGCTAATATCAACCATATTCAATATTCATCACAAATACATTTGAAAGAGCAGAGATGGCACATTCAACTAAACCCACGATACAACTTGAAATTCACAGCATCACCAGCTCAGCTGGATTGCTTCTCATGCATCACACCTGCACACAGATTATAATAATCAGAAATCACACAAATCCCACACGCAGCATGAAATCGTTTGTTACAACACACAAAATATCAATGACACAAAAAGTAAACAGCTCCAGGATGCAGTTCAACACCAAAAACATATTCAAAATTTGTGACTCGGCAAAATAAAAGATTCTTTCTAACTCTATAGCAGTATTTTTCAACCTTTCTGCTGCAGCAGAACCCTACATAAGTGTGACAACCACTCAGGAACCCTATGCAATGATTCGTAAATCCAGCAGCATATATAGGCAAAGTGGAAGTTTCAGGGTATATGGGGACTGATGTCCCCAGTGGAGTCAAGAGGAAAAGAACCTGTGGGGCCTGAAAGCAAAGCACCCAAAAGCCGACGATAAATCAGCAGGCAAAATACTTGTCGAATTTGACCGCATTAGATAATATTATTTAGCAATTTTATTTCACTCAACAGCAATACGTTATTGTATTTATGCAAAAACACCTGACGAGAAGGTTGCCAACGGCCCAAAAATTATCATCGGATCTTTTAACGCTTTACGTTCACAGACAGCTCAGAAATCTGGACCCCCAGCCAGTTACGCTAATGCGTGAGGCTTTTTATATTTTCAAGCAGAATGTTTCAAAAAATGACTGATATTCAACAAATGGACAAACGATTTCTTAACACTAACACTAACACTAATAGGCCTACATTAAGTGTCCCCATGCAGTGTTCAATGCAAACATTTTAACACTGCTAAAAACAACAAAAATATTCCACACTGTATGCAAAAGTAGCTGGCTAGAAGCACTAATTTGGAACTAAGCATTCGGTGCATAATACTTCTACGGCTTGGTCTGATGCAATTTCCTATACCAGGTTACTTTTATTTTTTCACTGACCAGCCACGGAACCCTTGGCAGATGCTCGCAGAACCCTTGGGTTCTGCGGAAACCCGGTTGAAAATCACTGCTTTATGGACTCAAAACTACAGAACCTGAAACAAAGAATTTGTCGTGGCAGCAGTGAGTGACCTACCCCAAACGAGGACGAGATGAAGTGAATATAACCTTCCAGACGATATCTGAAAAAATGTTAAATGAAAAACTCAGTAGTGATGTGTGTAAATTAACTGTCATTCTCGGTGCAAGCCAGAAAAGCAACTTACAGCATTGTCACTTTGTGCAGGTTTGTCAACAGATTCCGCATGCTTCTCATCCGACCATGCAGTGTCTGAAAATGTACGACTGAGCTATTAATAAATGAAAGCAACCAAGACGCTGCATTCTAAAACACTATACTGGTCAGTGACGGCTATAGCCTTATACACAGGCTGCAACACAGCTTTACTAAAGCTTTATTGAAAGTCTGCTTCTCTGAATGTTAATGTTTTTAGTTTTCCATATTAAAAAACTCTGCTACCTGTTATACGGCAATACTCAGTATGTAAGCCTAATTACTGAAGTGTTCAACAACTCAAAGTTTTGAAATCTTAGCTACTTCTCAAAATTGAAAAAAAAACTATTACCGGTACCACTATACACAATTAAGTCAGTGTAGTGCACGCTGAGACAATATGACAATTCTGCAGAATAAATGTATAAACTTAGTGTACCGCAAAGAAACAAGACAGAAAATATGTAAATAAACTAATGACAAAAATCATTATTTCCAGAAATATGGAAAAAGTACAAAAAGCCTGTAAAGGCTGTCCAGTCCACCATAAACTACAAATAATATTATCAGTTTTAAGTTAACACTTGGTTTGAAGTTAAAGCATCAATTTAGATCTTTACTATCTCCATTGATAACAAATGTCAACAATTCCAATAATGCCACATATATTAATAAATTCCCAAAACATACACTGCCAGAGCTAATGTTAATGGTAACAACAAATAACAGCCACACATTATAAAATTATAGAGCTGTCAAGGCGTTAATTTTTTTAATGCATTAATTAACACGTAAATTAACGCACCTAGTCCCGTCAAGATGGAGAGTAGGAGGTAGATTACTCCGGGCCCGAGATGTTTATGGGACCCGCCTGTAGAATATAGAAAGTTAGAAAAATGAAAAAAAGTTTAAACACATCTAATTTTTATTTTTTAAACGTATTTAGACTATTTACTATTTAACTATTACAGTATTTTTATTTTGTATATCATCTGTTGTCCATCATAGAGTTCATCATTTTCACAACTCACAAGTAAACAGCATCAACAAAATGAAACAAAAAATAATAATTATTAACCAATAAAATACATGGTCAGATTTGACGTATTTTTGTATTCTGTAGCACAACCTATTCTGTAATTTTGTCATACGACAAATTAGTCCGCCCAATTGCTCGAAAGATGGCGGGCTTATGTTTTACCGCAAATGTTTTTGTTCAAAGCAAGATCTCCAAGCTCCGTTGGCCGATTGCTGTGAAAACTATTACGCTTATTATTTACAGTAGTGATAAAACAAAAACTAATTTAGTTACTTGATTTCATTCGATTGTCATATAACCGCAGTTTAATGGAATATCCGAATTTTTGCTGCACAGAATTTAGTAACTGAATGAAATAAATTTACGCATGTGCGTTAATTTTTTTAACGCGCGTTAATTTATTAACGCATTAACGCGTTAATTAACGCGTCAACTGTGACAGCTCTACTAAAAATGTACGTTCTATGCTAAAAAAAAATTGTACCCAGGTAAGGCTGTCCCAATCCATTTCTAGTAATTTCGGCGCAATTCACTCCTGAAATGTGCGGCGCAGCCGAAAATTGCAAACGCACAAAACCCCTTATTTTGGGGGTTCAAGGTCATTCAAGGTCATCGATTTTGAAATCACCGAAAAGCTCGTTACTAGTGCTTGTTATCATAAGCAGCGTGTCTGTGCCGCATTATCTGCAACCGTTTTCACGCTAGACAAGCCAATATCAGAAAAAGAACTTTTAGGGGGTACCCCTCTTTCGCGTTCTCGTTTAAGGGGAAGCCCCTCAACGAGGGGCACAAAATTTTGTCACAAAAAACTGGAGTTCTTAGAGCAGCAACAGTGAAGATTTCGTGATCCTAGCTTGCACCTTTTTGGTACGGCCGCAAAGTGTGATGGTCGGACAGACGGACGCTTAGGCCATATAGCTAAAACGCACGAAGCATTCTGCTGTATGGCGTAAAAATCGTTTTTACATTCAAAGCTGTGCTACTTCTGGACAGCAAAATGCGACGACAAAATTTGCAACAGTAGGCTACAGTGGCGAATTGCATTGGGAATAATCCCTGAAAATTTTATGAAAATATACTGAATGATGTTGAAAATAACGATATTTGTTTATGGGGGTCTTTCTATTTTTACACGCTGTATATATTGCACAATAATAGGCTAGATTAAAGCGTGTAATTCTGCTTTTGTGTGAGATTTTTCATGACACCCGGACACCTGCTACAGCAACGCGTTGTGGCTATTAGACAGTCAGATAAGAAGACTTAGCCCCGGACCCCAGTGATTAGATGTATAGTGGCTAAGTCGACAAGCGCTGCTGCAATGTTGGGTCAAGGTGACACATAGACTTGTCAACGGCTGACAACTGCATCTCGAGTGCTATATTATGCAAGTGCGTGCCGGTCGGCGACAGCACGACAATAACTCCGCCGCACTCAGTGCGTTCTGTTGATCATCTCTCCTAGCTGCTCACTCAGTGCGATTATCATCATCAGGACGCGCTGTGGGTGGTCGGTCCGGTCAGGATGGATGTGTGACCGTGTGTCGGCCTGGTCTGATCGAGGTCGTCGCTGATCGATGACACCAGTAGCCGCGGGCCAGCCCACACACAGAGACCACCCACCGTCGATGGCATGCCCTCTGACCTCACGCACGCCGTATTACGTACGGACTTGTGGCCGTGCCACCGGACGGACTCCGAGATGGACTGTGACTGACCCGGGAGGGCTAGGCCGTGATTGCGCGCCCTGCCCCAGCGCTGTGTCTCGATGCTAATCGTACGAGCACGGAGTCGATCAGCTGTAATCGCTCTGTGGGTGGCGGGCGGGCTGCAGTATCGGAGGCCATCGATACCCGGCCACCGGCAGCGCACGCTAAATATACAGTTGTCATCGCGATCGTCAGCGCGCCTCTAAGCCACACAACGTCTCTCGTCTCGGTCTCGCTACGACCATAGATCTGCAGAGTGATGCCGGCAAATTACACTACGAAGATCCTCTATTAGTCAGTGAGAAACGGAAGGCCTAACTAGCCAGCACAGCGAAGTGTCAAACGACGTCGACCGACCGGATATTTCGCCAATATAGGGGCCTAATATTATGCAGTAAGCGACTGGATTACTGGACTTTTAAAGCACTGCACGAGGCACGTGTAATGCATACAGTGTCAGCACTCAGCATGGGTTAAAATTAAGCAAAGAGTGAACTAGAAAACGGTCCTAAATCGAATCGAGCAGGTGCCAATGTACTCTCTACATCGCGTGGTGTGACCTGCGACAGCTAAAGTTTCTTGTTCATTTCATCATTATTTCTGTTACTCCAGAAACCAGAGAATTAAGGCACTGAGCCTAATACACATGGGCGTTGGAAGTGTTTGAAAGTTGGGGGAGCAAGGAGTGGCCGGGGCATGGCGAGCGCGTGGAGCGCGAGCCTATAACGGGGGTCTGGGGGCGGAGCCCCCAGCGGGGTGCAGGGGCAGAGCCCCTGGTAGGGGGTCAGGGGGCAAAGCCCCCCTGAAGC
>Ga0209367_1001192_pt1 | contig 31011 bp, 12 predicted proteins | sample WorMetLIZISLAND2_FD_187412 | JGI IMG/M metagenome (GOLD analysis project Ga0209367, IMG submission 187412) | Marine gutless worms symbiont microbial communities from Max Planck institute for Marine Microbiology, Germany - Olavius geniculatus... ...
CAATGACGACCGTCGTGTAGTCGTCGTGACGCGTAACGCGCATATTTCACGGAGTAGTGGTCACGGCGCATGTGACATTGCTCAGTTCTGCCATCTGCATAAACACCGGAAGCGCATTAGCGTGTGCGCTTGACCGGAAACGCCATGTATACAGTTTTCGTCGATACGCTTAACACAATTTGCGCAATGTTTCCCCGGGGACTGTATATACAGCGCCTATCTCCGACGTTCCACCGGCTCGCTTCCACTAGTCACTACCGTTCAGCGTCACAAGCAAAATACGGTAAATAGATAAAACAACCTAACAAAAAAACCAAACTACTTATAATTTTGCAGCGACTCTGACAAACAAAAACCGGTTTTAGTAATTTTTTACTGTTACAACAGACGAATTTTCAGTATTTCAAGCTGTTAAAGCGGCCACTTACATGTTTTACTGTCCTACGTTACTTCTAATTAGCAAGACAGTAAGCTTTACACCTGCTCACTAATCTTCTGGTGCACCTGGACTGCTGTCACTGCCCAACAGTATTTACTGCTTCTAGAAATCCAAACGTGAATCCTACGCATCGTAACATTTAAACGTAGGGCTTACATTATAATGCTAAAAAATTAAAACATAGACAAAAGCACGGTACACCTACATTTCGACGCGGAACATACGATTGTTGACCAATCAGTCGCTGATTACGAGCATAACACATCTTGATTGTGTGCGTGAGTGAAAAATACAGCAAATACTTTAGATTGTAGCCAATCTAACGTATGTTCCGCGCAAATCATCCGCCGATACCGAAAACACTAACTAGTGCTATTCGATCTGACAACGACGCAAAATTCCACGTATCGAACCAAATTTGAAGTGGACCTAATGGCCCATAGCTAAAATCCATTTAAAATTTTCCAACATCGTGCGTGTAACTGTTATTATTTTTAATTGTCAACGCTGCTGCTGGAGCTGCTGCAAATAATCATGTGAAATAGTGCACGGCGGGCATTAATTATCCCGAAAAGGTGTAAATGCATCAATTCGTGTCAACTAGGCCTATATACCCTAATCCAACCGGAACTTCCGGAAGTAGATCAGTCATTATTAGTCCAAACGCATTATTTTACATAGCGTCATGTGTCGCGAACGAATTAAATCGACCGCTATACGCTTTGGATTGTGATAACTGAATACCATATACCAATTTTAATAATTTTTCACTGTTATTATGAAAAATTAAACTGTAAAAAACAAAACAAAATAAAGCTTACTTTATCTAAACTTTTTTTATTTTACTTTACGTTAGGCCTAAATCTGTTTAGGCATTACCTTAAAAATTGATTATTCAGTCTTCTATAAACACTAGAATTATGTTCAAAGCGTCTAACGACAATTTTTATTTGGCACAATAAGCCACAAAGTATTTTCGTTAATAGACATTTTTGATTTTAGTGGCATGTTTTGACTGTTGCTGGTGTGAAGTGATTTCATTGTCATAAGTCTGCGACAGTGTCTGCTAAACGTTTGGTGTAGCATATATTTCGTGAATACAGATTGAAACATTTTCGTATCTGTCTCTCCCAGTTCTTTCAGGTTGATTCCCACATTTGTACTAGCGCATAAAAAGCTAAAAAAAATCTGCATAACGCTCATGTACAGGGTGGGTCTAAAAGTGACAACCGTTTGTTATTTGAGTTTGTAATTTGAAATTTTTGTTTATTCGCGTGTCGTTTTTATGAAATGACATCGTTCATTGTCCGACGACGTGAACAAGTTCTGTTTTTGTGGAGTTAAAATTGCAATTGCGTCAAGATGGTTGGATTAAGTAACGATGAACGTAGTTTAATTAAATATCATTCAGCATGTAGAAACACTCAGGTTCCGGAAAAATTGTGTATATGATTTCGAAAATAAAAATACATTTAAGCTGTGTAATAATAATTAACAACTGGTAGAAACAATATAAACATCTGATGTTTTGCAGCTTATATGACATTATATTAACGTAGTTGAAAGGGGTGTCACATTTTGGCCGACCCGGGCATGTCATACCTTCGTGTCTTTCCAGTCGAGATAAAGGTCGTGGTAGGGAAGAATGTGCCGATTGCGGTTGACGTCGTTGAGAGCCATAGAGACGGCCTGCAGCACGTCGGGTGCTGGTCCATCAATGTCGTCGGTGTCATCCGACGTCAGAGGGATCAACCCGGCCACGTAGATCTGCGTGCGGCTAGAGGCCGGTTGCGCTCTGTGTAAGTGACCGTCGTACGACGATTTACCGACGACTATGACGACAGCGGCGGCGACGACCACTGCGAAAATTGCAATTGCCGGCGATGATAACGTCATTTTGGTTTGCGACGGCGTCGTCGTCGGGACGGCGACATGGCAACGTCTGTTTCGCGCCGACGATCGACGCCCGGACTCAGCGCTAGCAGCAGCAGGTGCCCGGTCACGTGACGCGATGACGCAATTAATGCCGACAATATTTTGTTGTCGACGTGATAGCGTCTAATCGCCCAGCTACGATCAAACCTAGCACCGTGGCGCCAACATCATCGGGCGACGTCTGTTCTTCGGCGAAAAATTAACGTCCGGAATCCCGAACCCATACTCAATGACGAACCTACTTGTAACCAAACCATAGCGGTTTAGCTATGTTCACTGGCATCGCACGTCGACGAACGGACGGCTGGTCAACAGCTAGTCGCTAGCGATTGTGACGTCAACGCGATGCGCATTATTCTGAAATTATTGCAGCGGTGGCGTAGTTCGTCGATAGACAAGCGAGCGTAATTATTGCACGCGCGATATTGCAACGATAACTACAACAGGAGTGGCGCGCGTTCAGCTGCTATCGTTATTGCCAGCACAGGTCTCAGTACTGCACTGTGTGTGGTCGTTCTGGCGGGTCCACGCGGCGCGAATGATCGTTCCTAATCCAACGACCAGCGGTCGAGCGTGCGCGCTCCGCAGCACCGCATGCAGCGCGCCATCAAATAAACGCCGTCCACGGCGAAGCGCCGCCAGTTTACTCTTGTCTCTGAAACATCGTCGTCATCATCATTATCTTTGTTTGTCGTGCCGTGCGTGAATATATACTATCGCTATGCCCGCTCATCGTAGTCAAAAAACATGCTACAAACTTTTTTTGTTAATATCTTTGCTAAATATTGATCGATTTCTTTTGCATTTTTTCACTGACACAATCTGCGGACAATTTGCGATCAAACTATTATTAAAGATCCTACCACGTCTTAAACAAGAATGCTGCCTGCAAACTAACGTGTTTTGCATGCGCTGATCGATAGTCTTGCTAAGATGTGAACTACCAGAGACCTTGCGTATGACAGACTTATTGCAAAACGCGAAATTTACCTAGCGACAAAACAATAAAACAGAGTTTATTTGTATACAATTTTGTTACAAATTTTTAAGTTACCAAATAAATTAATCTGAAACTATAACGTACGTTTTTGGCATTTTTGTACAAAGTATGTACAAAGGTGTGCCAAAAATGACCCTACTTGTTTTTGTCAGAACTTCGTCAAATCTCTACCAAATTTGACAATTTTTGGCGTACTGATAACCAAGATAATAAAAATATGTAAGGTACATTTAATGTTCATTTCACCTAGTTTATGTCATCGTATTGCCGTGTAAAATGCAGATGCTCCAAATTGTTGCATAATGCTCAGTTGTTGTCTCCGTAAAAGTTCTAACGACTCAATTAAGCACACAATAAACTAAAATGTGATTTATATAGCAGAATTATAAGTTTGTGTAGCAACTGACTTCTAAATTATCAAAATTGATGCTCAAAGTGTACACAATGGCTTAGACGTGATACAGGGGCATCATTTAGGGGGGAGTGAAGGGGTCTACGGATCCTTCAACAATTTACGATTTTAGTTTTTTTTTCTGTAAATTGTACATTTGAAACAGTGTTACTGCTGCAAAAACAATACGTTACGTAAACTTAGACCTCAAGGATTACTGAGACCCCCCCAACGATATACTGAAATGACGCCATTGACGTGACGTTACGGCTGACAGCGGCATTAACAATCAACTGATTAAAATGCACAGCACTCAGTTATGGATAAAATGTGTTCAAAGTAGAGATGGAAAAGAACCCTCTACTAGGGTTCGGTTCTGTTCGAGTTCTACCAAACATAAAAGTTCGGTTCGTTCGGGTTCTTTGCAGTTACAAAAAGTAAGAATTCGGTTTTAGTTCGGTTCTAATATGCTGTGTTTCCGGTTTAGATTGGTTCGGTTCTATGTGGGTTCTAAAAACGTATACATTTATCGCATTTATAAAAAAAACCCTGTTGTTTAACCATTGAATATGCCAAAGTATAATAAACAATGATTAATCAGCACATAACGATTGCTTGTGTCTTATCAGTGTTTGTACAGATCCAACAGGTACTGAAAGGATACTCTGGCACACTTTACACATGGCAAAATTCTTCATGGTCCGGCCAATTGCGGTCAGAAATATGATTGTGACAATTGTGGTGTGACTTAACGCCTACGGATAGCACTGATGCTACATTACAGAAATGGTTACATTTATAAGAACTTTTTAGAACCCCGGTTTATGGTTTATGGTTTTGGTTCGGTTCGGGTTCTTCATTAACATAAGTTCGGTTCGGTTCGTGTTCTAGGTGTAGTGCTTGCTTTTAAGTTCTAGTTCGGTTCGGTTCTATTCAAAATGCAGGTTCTAGTTCGGTTCGTTCGGTTCGGGTTCGGTTCGATTCCCATCTTTAGTTTTAAGCTCGTCAATCAGTTATTCTGTTGTCTGCTGTTTTTAACGTAAAATGTTTTTAATACCACAAAATTATTAAATTTCATGGCGACTTTTGTGGAATTGATAATGCTCAAGTGAGCAATTTGATACTGATAATCACCGCGTAATGTAACAATTTGGAGAATTTGCGTTTTACACAGTAGTGCGTTGACGTAAACTAGGTGAAGTAGACAATGAGTGTACTTTCCATATTTTTATCGTCTCGGCTATCTGTATGCCACAAATTACCAAATTTGGTGGAGATTTGATGAATTTCTAACTAAAACAAGTTTGGTCATTTTTTGGCACGCCCTGTATATTTTTTGACATATACACGACAGGTCGTATTTGACACATATAATGTAAGTTCTTATAGTTAAAGTTTTGCAATAACTTTTGAACATATTTTTACGTATTTCGTTAGTGCAGCAAAGTAAAAGATACTGCAGTGATCGGGCAGTGGTCACGCTCGTTCAATCCGGTCAAGTTGGTCCACTTATCACCGATGTAAATCTTATTGGTCGCCGGTGTCGCTGACATCGATTTGATGAGTGACGCAGATGCGACCAAATCAAAAGCAATGTACATCAAATTTCACACACTGTTCTCGGAACGACCTTAAAAATCGGTAGGCTTCGAGCGATGATGTTTATATCAGACGCCGTAACAGAATCGATCACTGGGAAAAGAATGGAAACGCAGCGTTTAAAATACGAGATTCAGAAATTACGAAAACTGATCGCACGATCTGAAAATGAACATAACTAAAATATCGGCGTGTTGTACACATCACATTTGTTTTTCTGCCGGTGCAGATGCAGCTTCTGGAATTTGTAAGCTTGTGCTGTTTCGATATAGCTAGGTAGTAGGCCTATAGTTTGAATTGACAGTATTAGGCCCCTACTGATAACGCAATACCGTACGCGATTTTTTCGTAGGCCTAAATCAAATAGGTCTTATAGCTTATACAATGTATAAACCGATTATACTGTGCAAAATTGAACTTAATATATCTGATGTTTAAAATTACAATACTTTAAAAAAATATTTAATAATTTTAGATGTATCTACATACATTTGCGGCAAAAAGTATCCTCTAAAGTTCTTCATTTTGTTGGCAATTGCTAAAAATTTTAAAGCAAAATTTTACACCTTTAATCATCAAATGGAATAAAACCTTTAAATTGTTTGATAAAAAGCTACATTTATTACGGTTACGTAGGTGACAGTGACAGGAAAATAATCCGCGATAAACAAGTTGGGCGACACATTGAATGACTCTATTCGTCCACGAATGCACAACAAATTATCGACGCGGATAAAAAACGAAACGAAATGCTAAGAAATCGAACGAAAAGCATCTTCAGAGAGAACATCGGTTTAAATCGATTGATTAGTTTCATTAGTGGATGGTATACAAAGTGTATGGCGGGCATTGGACGGATACGTGAAGGGGCAATCTGACGAGCATTGATTGTGTTTGTCACGTCTGACGGAATTCTCTCTAGGTCTACACATGGACCGTGCATGCCCACCGTACTGCATGTATTGACAGACAACAATAAAAGCAGTTATTTTCTGCATGCATGATACGTCGACCAGAGGTCTCTAAAGCAGCATCCGACCTAATGTAGATTTTACCGGTGCTGCGGCGTGGCGTGGCGTGGCGTGATTAATGCAATTTGCGAGTCATTGTGAACTGGCAGCCAGTATACGGTCGCAACCGGATCCGGCGTCTTCCGGCCACGCAAAAACTGACCAATCGCTCCGTCGCTTGTTTGTGACCGCACGACACTCAGCTTTGTACATCTGCTGCCAGTCAGATTAGGTAGAGACAGAAAATATGAAATCCGAAGTCGGTTTTGATTTTTTTTCACGAATGGAACTTAAGAATCACCGACCAGTTTGAACATCAGTCACGAGTGTTGCAGACGGACGGACGAACGGACGACCGGCAGAATTGCAATAGGGACAGAAATTCTCGGTGCGATCGACGGCAGTCGTGTGTCTCAGTTTGTCAAATTTCACGACGTGAACTTATAACACCCCGCTGCGACGAATGTTGAAGTTTTGACGTTGACTAAGTGTCAAACTCCACTACACGGACGGACGCACACAACATCACCCACGGACGAACACGCACAACATGTTGCCAATTTGTTGTAGAACAATTCGCCGCCAACGGACGAACATTTTGCCACATCTTAACATCTTGACATGTCGAGATGTTGGGATGTGGCAACATGTTGTGTGTGTTCGTCCGTTCGTCCGTGGTGGTGTTCGCGTAGTGGAGTTTGATACTAGCTGTTCTAAACATTGAGCAACCCAGACGCGTCCACTGCCGAAATAAATTAACTTGGCAACTTCGCACGCTGAATTCGTTTCCCATAGTCCCCTAGCGGTTCCTGCAGCTCTCTTAATTTTTGACGTCCGTTTCTGCCGGCATTTTGGAGCGCTAAAACGAACTGTGTGCTTTCGAATAAAAGATGCTTCAGAGGACGGAGTATCGAATTAATACTGTGACCTTTTTTTGCTTACAGTCATTCTCATTATGTCCGCCAACAGCTATTACGCAGTCGCTTGCTTTTTCAAACGTCACGTATTGATTCTATGATAAGCTAGGCCGGAGGATGAGTGTGATTGTGACTATTAGTCGAACTGCTTTCTGCATTTTTTATCTCTTTGGCATTAGCTATGTTAACAAACGCTCGGAGTCATACGTGTTGACTTCTATTAACGGACACAAGTAGTAGGCCTACTGTAGGCTATAGTAATGCTTGCATAGTGGTCATGGCGCAAGCTTAAATGCAAATAAGACCTATTTCCTATTAGGTAATTTTTACTAACATTTTTGCTTAAGAGAATAAAATTTTATGTTAAATTTTCAATCTTGTAGAAACAAAGCGTTTGTTTATTACTGTGTTTAATTTGCAAAAGCGTACAGTAGACTTATATAAATACAGTATATACATACATTATTAATACATATTATACCCTACAGTTCAGAACAAAACTCAATAACAGCAAAAATGGTTTTGGGGCGATATTGACGCGTGTTGAATTACAGACTGGCCCTTACAAGACTAACCATCTAAATACTTGAAAAATATTACTGTATATCCTAAGCAAAATTTCGTTGTAAATACTTTTACTTAATTGACACAAAATAGGTGCCAAACTAAGCAAAGTAAAAGCCGTTTTCGAGTGTTGACTCATATCGCCCTTATATAGCTTTGTAAACTGCAAAAGTCGCTTGTGAGAATGCGTACGTCTATATCCGGTATGTAAGTTTTTACTCGATGTAATTTAACGCACAGTGAATTTAAAAGTTAAGATAATAATATTTTAATTACTTTCTTAACAGTAACAGCTTATATATTTTATAGCTGTAATTTGCTGTTACTGACATGCTGCCATCGTTGCAGCTGGTGACGTCACAGGCAATGCATAATCTGCTGCTGGCCTACTGACGTCATTGTCACTATGACGTCACGCCACTGCGCGCACATGCAGACAAAACGATAGACTAAAATTCAGACATGCCTGAACGTGTCTATCTACCATGGGCATTGGCAATCACTACGTAATGTCGGCACGGACTGGTGTTCTACATTGTTTCGGCTTGTGACTTTTGTCATTGTATTTTTATTTCAAGTATTTAGAATGGCTAGTCTTGTAAGGGTCAGTCTGTAATTCAACACGTGATAATATCGCCCCAAAACCATTTTGCCGTTTTCTAGTTTTGACTCATATCGCCCTTACATAACTCTGTAAACTGTTCAAATGTTTTTGCTCTGATTTTTGCTGTTTTGGTCGACTTTTGTCAAAATTTTTTGGTATTTGATTTTAGGACAATAAATTTTTTCACTGTTTTCAGAATACCCCAGACGGGTAAAAAAGTTGCTGCAAAGATAAAATTATGTGTGATGTAACAATGTCTGAGACGTTTTAATACATGCTGTGCTGCAGCCAATTTTGTCTTTGAATAAGAACGATTGGTTGCCATGGCAACAGGGGTAGTCAGGGAGAAATTTTCATGACACTATCGAATAACCGGGGCCCAAAAATAGTGGGGTAGGTGCAAACAGCGCGCAATTATCTTTTACGGGGACCGAGTTATACTGCTTTGAAATCTCCACTGGCTGTGATGCAATTTTTTCAAACTTTTGAATGGCTGCTATGGCAACAGGGGTTGCTAAGGGTTAAATTTAAATGACACCGTTAGATTGCCCGACCTCAGAAATAGGGGGTAGGTGAAAACAGCGCGCAGTTATCGCTTTGAAGTTTTCATAGGCCGTAATGCATTTTTTTAAATTGAGGCGTAAAAAGGAATAAATTTTTAAAATTTTAATTGAAAACATATAAAGAATGTGTCGGGCGTCAGGACACTTCGTTTGAGCCACTAGCGGCGTCGGTCGGTCCAACGGGCGGACCTGTAGCTGTGCGCAAAGAAAAAGAAAAAAAGAAAAAACGCCTAACGGCGAATTTCGCGCATGCGCAGCCACGTCCCCTTTGAACCGATTGTAACCAAATTTGGTATGTGGGATCGGGTGGTCGATATGATCACTGACGCCAAGTTACATTAAAATCGGTTAAGGGGTTTCGAAGTTACAGGACTCCCCCCAAACGCCATTTCCTATACTTAACGTTCATCGCCCTTACAATAGTGTCCAGCACTACCGTGCTGCACTGTGATAAAAGATGATGAAAACGGAATACGAAGAAAGGTAAGCTACAGAAACAACAAAACAACGGCAGTAGTCAGTGATGAACGATGGTTACACAAAAAAATCGCGTCAAGGTCCTTCGGTCATCAGCTATAAGTAGGCCTACTGGCGCCATCAAAGATCTGTGAATAACAAAAATCTTTATAGTACACTGATGGGGAAGTTTCTTCTGCTACTGATACTGTTGTTGGTATAGCCGATAACGGTTGTAAAGCCGCACGCCTGCAGTCACTGTGAAGTGGGAACGATCGTGCACAACGAGCGCACGGAGACCACGTCTATCTCTTGATACAGCGAAATGTCGCCGCGGTTAACGATGTCATTAGTCGCAGTTGCACGACCGGTAGCGACCGCGCATCGAATCGACGTACTTTTTGCGACGATCGACGAGCCTACTTCGACTATGCTTGCCCGCCGCTAGAACGAGTTGCCTCTGCAGTTAACCAGTAGGCCTAGAAATCTTGCCAGTAGTGCGCAGTGTGTCGTGTTGACGACGGTGACCACTGTTTACCACTACGCTAATTTCTGACCTGTAAGTAGCCGGAAAATATGGCGCGGATATTGCTTTTTCTCTGCAGATTAGCCACCGTCGCATATCGATACTAGTAAGAAGGTCTGATTAGCCTACGCACTTGCTTGTTGTCGCCTGAAGCAGAACAGTAAAATCCTTCCCGCGTCATGAGGCTCCTAATAATGTTTGTTGTCCGCTATCAGTCTTTAAAAAGTGATTTAGGACCTAACCAATTTCTGCTGCAAATGACATCAGACAAAGAAAAAAGTCATCGTCATTCATCAACCGGTGCTCCCATATTGACGTCATCTCTTGCGCCGTGACGTCACTTTTGCGGTCTAAATTTGATGTCCAAATATGAACTGCCCGTAAAGAAATAGATGATGTTTTACTGTTGTAAATGTGTAGCCTACATTTGCTTCCTTTGCAATTAATTTTGAATGACTGATCGTTATTTTACCCACGCTGCGGAGATCTGGGACGAAGCCCCATGAAGTCGAAACATTTTTTGGCTTTTGAACGTTCAATGGAAGCCGCAAATTTGCCCACTTTTCTAAAATTTGGAAATGCAAAAAGTCAGACACAATTTATGTTGTTTCTGAAAAAATGAAGTTTAATAGGCCGCAGTACTCGTACGTCGCAGATTACTGTACATTAATGAAACTTGTCCATTTTGGGCAAACTTTCCTCATGTTTACTTAGTTATTTTATATTTTGAATATATGTAAAAAAACTAGATTTTTTTACGTGGCATGAGGCCCCTGATCATATGTGAGGCCCCCCCGACCGGAGGGTACGGAAGGCTCTTCGCCGGCTCTGACACTCCATCAAGTAGCAGTGACAATCAGAGGACTGGACAAACATCAAGGGAAATGAAGCTGTCTGCGTCATTTCGGCGGGCGACGTCCGTTGACGACAGATAACCGTATTACGTGAAACGCTCCGGTGGGCCAGCTATACGTCGTTAGTTACACGATGCCCACTAAACTACGTTATGCCATCCATTTCAGTTTGGCGATGAGCAATTTTGACAGAATGTGATCTGAATACCCGCATCAACCCACATGCGGCTGACCGAAGAGCTGAGTGTTTTCCGTGTTTGTTTGATGCTAGGAATACGTTAGGCACAACGTTAGCTACCGGTATATAGGTCTACATATAGGCCTACAGCGTGGCCAAAAATAGCACAATTTTTATACGCCATATTTGTTATACTGCACAGAATGTTTTGATTTATCAGTCACTCAGTTGCGCAGTATTGAGCATACTTGGCTCTGTGCTATGTCACATATTTTCCATGTTACTGGTTCTGACGTGAAACTGGTCAGTGACTTTACAGCAAAGGTTCAGTTCGGTGACTTATTGCTGTCTAAAAGATTTAAGTTTCTGAATGGACTAACACTCAGTGATAATGCTGTGCTTGAGTTCCTGACATTTATACATTAGTTAGACTACCTTGTACATGACATTGTGTGTTTTCTTTCTATTTTATCTCTAATTGCTCTGTTTGTGTTGTTGTATTTTCTGTCCTTTGTCTGTCTTGGTGTCACAAGTTGACGAATAAAGGTTTATATACATATGCGGTCTTGAACCCCCAAAATTGGGAATTTTAGTGATTTTTCTCGATTTTCAGCTGCAGTGCACACTTCAAGAGTGAACTGCGACGAAATGGATGGAGACAGACCAAGACAACCTGCGAACAGGAACTGCTATAAGCTGTCACACGTCTCGTGAGCTTTGCTCAAATTACTTTTAGAAATCGATGCGACAGAGATAATGTTGTATAGAAGGTTCTTCCTGGATTATCATTTTGTCTCCGGCTTTCTTACCTCCGCTCACAGAGGACATTATAAAGATCAGAGCGCTGGGACAGCACAAACCTTCGCCGAGAACAGGGGTGCCACCTGGCGAACACAACGGATCCGGCACTGTGCTTGTATGATCATTCAGAATCCGGAATCACAACCTTCGGATACATATTCTAAGACGGATCGCCACTAACATTACCCTGAATGATTATTGGTTCACTCTCCAACCGTACACATAATGTCATCAAAATCCATTCGTAACTTCTTGCGTTATCCGTGAGGCAAACGGACGGGACATCGACAGTCTGACACCTACACTCACATAGGCCTAACCTTGCCTCCTCCGGCGTATGTAATTGGCTTTAAATAAAAGTAAGCATTTCTTGCTCTCATAATAAGACACGTAATTTCATCGACTTACAACCTTTTTCTTTTATTGTTGACGTTTCGGCAACCGCTGCTGCCTACTTCGGAACGACTGTCCACCAGGTGTCAGTGAAATTACGTGACTTATTAAGTTAACTGTTTAAACCTATGAGCCTATTCAAAGGCATTTCTTGCTCTCGTTTGCTCCCTCACTACGGCGAAGACATCGTCCTTTCATCTTCTCTATCGTCCTCTCTGTCGTTTACTACGTCCGTACTGCCATGGGGATCCAGAAGCTGTCGCATGGCAAACGCGAACCTGTAATGGGGTTCTGCTGCTTAGTCCCCAGCGGGCTCCAGGGGAATAGCTCCTAGTCAGGGGAGGGAAGTGAATCCCATGAAGCTAAAAGCTTTTTGGCAATCACTCAACGTTTTTAAATTATTTTTATCACGTTCACATGCTGGTTCAAAGAGAAAAGTAAAGGCATTGGCCACTACATGTGACTGGAAAGAGGGGTCTATGGACGGGTTTCCTTTGAATCTGCCACTGGTGCATCTGTCCATAGAAATGATAGTCCATACTCTCTGTCCGTTCGTCTTCGTCGTCGTCCGCAATTTTTTTGTGCGCGAAACGTTCAGGCTAAGGGCAGAACGTGCTGAGGGTGAAACGTCAAAGGGACGAAATATCCCGATAACCTCTTACTGACTTTTCACAAATGAGCAACACGTTTAATCAAGACATAATTATTGTTGCGAGCACAAGACACGGATGAGCATAAATTATAATAAATATTATATATACAAACTGGTGCAGAAATAAATATAAACATAAATAAACGTTATAATAAACACACACACACACACCCTCACCTACACATACACACAGCTTACATAAAACTAGAAAAAAATTACGTCGGCTCAGCGCTGACATATTATAGCCGTCCACCTAGCTATTTGCTCACTTATCTTCACACTTGGCGTAAACACGGCTTTATATAATCTATCACAAACCTCAGAAGCAGTTGCGCTTATGCCAGGTGAGTTTACCGTTATGCAAGATTGACGGCATTTTTCTGGAGTTTTTTGACGTACGGTGTACTTGATCTGTTTGAAGTAAAAATCTTCACGCCTGCTACTCCTGCCAACTTGCCAAGGGAAACATTCACACTGTTTGTGGTTTTTTTATCCATTTTGTTTTTACGGTAGGAGCCAGCAAGGGACAGACAGACGCTCGCACCAACAGACAAACTGACGAGCAAGATCTGTAATGTGGCCTATTATAATGGCCGCATAATGAACAGTAAGCAATTCTTGTTCTAATTTTGCTCTTACGACTTTTCAAGAATTCTCCGAGGCACCTAAAGACATGGACCACGTAAATGACAGATAATGCACACAAACGGTATACGATAGGCCTTATAAATACAAATTCAAAAAATATAAGTTATCAATAAAGTTATCATTAAATACATAAGATAACAGAAACAAAGACATCAGTCAGTGACATTAAACTACTCAATAGAAACAGATACACTCAGATGCTTATAATTCATTCAGCAGCAGTGAGTGGGGTCGGGATCTTGCAATGGTGTATTAACCACGTGTTGAATTTCAACCCCCTAAATTTTTCCCCCAATCGAACTCACGGCGCTAGGCAGACTCAAGTTGGACTCTGCCCCAAATTTCTAGTTTCTTATGCATTTACACACAAAACAAATTCAAAACAACACACAACTCTTTTGTTTTTGTGCTAATATGTTCGCAGTCCTTCTGTAACAAAGTTGCACACGACTAAAGTTCGGACAACGAGCGTTTTCCTACGCTGCACCAGCTGCGTGGAACAGTCTGCCACCGTCACTTCAAGAACTATCTGACACTGCGTCATTTAAACGAAACTTGAAAACTTTACTGTTTCAGCGAGCTTTTTATCTCTGAGTAGTTTTTAGTTTTTGTACATTATCCTTAGGTTTTATTTTAGTTTTTAGGTGTGTTGTACACCACTGGTCACTTTTGTACGTGGTTATATTTTTGATTGATTGATTGATTGATTGATTATGAATCGTGGATTATGCTTCTGAAATGCTATAATTTGGTACAAATTTCCAGTGTAACTCTAGTTACCCATGCTATGAAAATTAGCATAATGAGCACTTTCAAGCTGTTGCCGGTTTAAATCATTTTAATTTCTTAGTGGCACAAACAAAATTTTGCTAGCAAAAACAACAACCCTGACGGTGTTTGAATTGCTGGAGGATTGGGGGTTGAACCCCCAACTGTTTTCTCAACCTCCCTAACACACTGTCAAATTATGTTCTGGGGGGTCAGCTATATACTATATACATACGATTCACGTCACAATTTTGGTTGGGCTGCGACCGTCAAAAAGTTTAACCCCCAGCTAATTTTTCACAATTCAAACACTGAACCCTGAGCAATGCTGCGTAACCAACGTCTTGATGGTTTTGACAGCAGTAACTTTGGACCAAGGTTTGACTATGGCTTCAATGTTCAAATTCTGCAACTGAGAGCATTAGTCTGTTTGGCAGTGAAACTGAAATGCACTAACTGGTGAAAAACTTGAGTCCAGTTGATAGTATCATCATCATGATTAAGTTCATCGAGCAATGCCGTATAGTCTTGCAGTGATTTAGGAAGTGGTAATCGGTACAGAGCTGAGAGGAAATGTCTTCCTCTGCCGACGTGTGATGTCACTCGCCGTATCACCCAGCGGCATTGTCCCTGCAGTGACACAGGCTCACTCAGGGCACACTGAAGCAGACTATCAACAGCCTGGTCACGTGATGACGACGTCACATGGTCACGTGGTACTGTCACGTGACAGGCGGCTAGCAGCAGTCTAATGGCGGATGATCGACCGGGGGCGAGTAGTCGCTGTAGCAGTGAACTTTTATCTGCACTGAGCACACATACATTAACAAATGTAATATTTAATCAATCATACAATATCCATAATCTTTTTGCTCTGTGCAAGATAACAATCTCCCAATAAATGAACACTCTGATAAAGCTTACATGAGCAAGACATGCCATGCTTACTTATCATTTTATGTGACATGTTTTACAGCCTAGTTAGAAGTAGATATGCACACTGTAAATATGCACATGTAATATGCACATGAAATATTACACTTCCTAAGCTTCCCAAGACTCTGACAGTTCAGTTATCAATTTAGCCATATTTGGCACTGCAGTTAATGTTATCTCTTGAAATCGTAGAAGGCCCCTGCTCCTATACTTCTCATATGACAAAGTTTAAAAAACAACAATATTGACTTATGATAGAGAAATTCTAGTGGGAAATTTGGAATCAGGGGATCGAATTACTTAAGATTACATACATCCACACTAAGCCTTTACCCAAAGTCTATCTATGACACCTTCACACACTACACTGTAAGACACTGGACAACTTCACTTTTTGACTTAGCCTTTTGACTTAGATTTTCGGTAAACCAAAGCTAAAGCTGAATGCTAAAGTCTGTACATAAACCAAAGTTCAACTAAACTTTGGTCTAAGTCCACTGACTTAGACAAAAGTTTAGACCAAAACGATTAAAAATGGCAGAAAAACCGGTAAACCTAACAGAAAACAAATCAACCAGTTACTACGCTTGGACTTGCTTATTTAATTGCACCGCGCACACAAATGACGTAATTACGTAACGTCTTACGTCATTGTGCAGTCATTACGGCAACTGTTTTAATTTACTAAACTATCCGTACATATAGGACTGTAAATAGTCGCCATGTTTTCGCTCAGCAAAAGTCAAAAATTGAAGTGGATTCAAGCTCAGCGAAAGTTTTGCCCTAAGGGCTAAAGCTATCTTCCATGCAAATCGAACTGACTTATAGCCAGGTTAGTTCAACTAAACTTTGGTCTAAGTAGGTACCCCAGTAGGTACTTAGACCGAAATTTGGTTGACTTAGACCAAACTTTCGAAATCACTTCACTTTTTGACTTAAGTATGTACTTATACCGAAGTTTAGGCTTAGTGAAAGGCTTAGCGAAAATCTAAGTCAAAAAAGTGAGGTCGCCCATTTTCTTTCTTGTAGCATCGAAAAAGGTGCAATTTTGTGCCCGAAGAGCAGAGACACTTTTGTCAGAAATACTGTTGGTAGAAGTTGAGAATTTTGTTCTTATTACCAAGTGTCATCGGCGCCAGCGAGTAGTAGCAGACGTGTCATGTCAGTGTGACGGCTGGACAGACGACTAGCAGCAAAGACAGGCAGTGAGGCAGACCGAGTACTAGGAGAGACTGTTGCACCACCACACAGCAACTGGATGGCAACCGAGAAGCGCCGTTCACGAGCAGCTGTCCATAGAGCTGTATGATTAAACCCGTCGACTGCCTCTATGTTAGCCCCACACTCAAGCAGACGCCCAACTGCAACCTCATGGCCAAGACGCACTGCTGTCACCAGAGCAGGCTCCAACCTTCGCTGTGGATCTAGACTCAACTGATTCAGGTCTAGTGGATGTACAGCAACCCTGTGACCCACATGTACTGGTGCCCACATGGGTGAAGTTTGTGCTCCAGTGGGTGGAGATTGAATCAACGCAGGTGGACCTAGCAGAGGGAACTGATCTAGATTAATAGTCAAGGTTTGGAGATGACGATCCATGATGAGATGAAAGACTTCGTCGCAGCCATGATAGAGAGACAGCGACAGAGCACTGGCGCCAAACAACAACTGATTCAAATCCAGCAACAGGTCACTGGACAGTGTCTGACGTACTGCATCACTGATACGTCCCATCTTGATTGACAAGTGAATGTCATGTAGAGTCAGTCTACCCCGTGACCTTGACCCCATTACACCAACGCCACTCAGCTTGACCTAGTTACATACATCAAACAAACTCCTGAGTATTAATGTCTCCAAGCCAACTGCTGGCTTAATACCTGGAAGAATCTTTGTTTAAGCCTATTAGTTACACTTACAGCAATCACCACTGCTCTAGTGTCAGTATTGCTTTTTGCCTTTGAAAACTTGCAAACTTTATTTCACCATGGTGGCAGCACACAAAACATACATGTTGAAGCAAACACAAAAAACAAAACAAACACACAATAAAAGCAGTAAGAAAAGAAAAAACATGGCAATATAAAGTAAGAGTATACAAAATAGAGCAAAATACAAAAAAAGAAAAATATACAAACTCTGTTGATACATTGGTACATCTTGAGACCGAGACATCAAGACCGAGACCATATCTTTAATGGTAGGTCGCATTCTGTCATCACGTAGTAATCCAATGCTGGTGACATGCTTTAAAAGTGCAGTGAAATGAGGGGTAAAGGTTTGAGCATAGGAGCCACTATAAACAAGCAAAAAATTGAGTCTTGTTGACAAAGAGTCCCACAATTATTTTTGCAATTACAACAGGCTTTAAGCTAATTATTCAGAATTCCAGCTTACAACATGGTTTTTGACCGCACGACGAATGCAACGCAAATAGGTTTGTATACGCTCGGTGTTATTTTCCGTCCACAGGGATGGAAAAGTAAGCAAACGTGAGGCTATTTTCCGTCCGCCACAGATGGAAAAATAAGAGCATGCGGATGCTATTTTCTGTCCGTGCGGACGGAAATCTATGTGCTCAAAGCGCTATTTTCCTTCCCTAGGAACGGAAAAGTGAGTAAGCCTGAGGCTATTTTCCATCCGCCACGGACGGAAAAGAAGACCATGCGGACACTATTTTACATCCATGCGGACAGAAAAGAAAGCAAGCATGAGACTATTTTCCGTCCGCCGTTAACTAAAAAGTAGACTACATGACTTTATTTTCTTTTCACCATAGACGTATGAAGCTTGTGACTGGTGGAAAATGACTGCATAATTTTTAAAATATAATACACAGCCATATGCATGCATTTAAGTAATGTGACGTTATGTATGAGACTATATACTAAAAAGTCTGTACCGAGTGGCGTTTCGATTATATTAAACAATTCTTGTTGTGTTGTATTTTTTAATGTACTGTACTAATGTACTAAGTATGCCATGGAAAAAAAGTATGTAAAATGAAATAAAACCACAATCAATATCTTTTAATGACTTGCACACATACTAAAAACTCGATCATAAACTACACATTGACATCTGATACAAATACTAATTAGCAACACAACTTCGTACGACAAGAAATCTATGTCAATATGTGAGTAGTCATAAGATTTAATAATTAATTTTTAGCATGCGATTGAAAATGAGCAGCCTAAAGCAAACAGACAACAAAATTTGCAATCACTTTTAGCACATAAATTTCCGTTCGCACGGACGGAAAATAGTGTCCGCATGGTCTTCTTTTCCGTCCGTGGCGGACGGAAAATAGCCTCAGGCTTGCTCACTTATCCGTCCCTAGAGACGGAAAACCACGCTTTGAGAACATAGATTTCCGTCCGCATGGACGGAAAATAGCATCCGCATGCTCTTTTTTTCCGTCCATGGCGGACGGAAAATAGCCTCACGTTTGCTTACTTTTCCGTCGACCGCGAACGTGGCCTTGTTTTACACGGCTCAGATTTCGTAGATTGAAAGGCTTAAACATTAGGCTACCGCGAACGGAAAATAACATCGATGCTTGTATACTGTCATCTAAATGATTTCACTTACATTAACCGGCATTTGTGTAGTCTCAAATTTGCCATCTGGCACAACGTAAACTAGTTTACTTTTACTCAGTGTCAACTGGCAACTGTACAGTAAAATAACTTTCAGTAAGTTTTGTTGTTGTCTACCACTGTTTACAAACATGGGCACGTGACCGTGTTAATAACCGAAATGTACCGACTGACCATCTCCAACACAAGAGTTTTTGCAGTAAAATTTGGTTACTTATTTATTGACTGCCACGCCCACATGTTACGATCAGGTGATTTGTTGATAGGTCTGTGATAGCCCCCTGTGTGGATAAGGTGGTTTAGTTTTTTCGTGGACGCGTGCGTGTATACGTGTGCTAATGGAACAAATTGTTTTGAGATCGTTTGTCTGTCATAGCTTGTCTAAAGTAAGCAAGTTGCCATCAATGATAGAGAGTTTTCACTGCGTATACAATGTTGTTTTCCCATACTCAGTGTTTGAATTGCCGGGGAAGGGGGATTGTGGGTTGAACCCCCAACTGTTTTCTCAACCCTCTTAACGCGCTGTCAAATTATGTACTGGGGGTCAGCTATATAGCCTACTATATACATACGATTTACATCACATTTTTGATCGGGCTCCGATCGTCGAAAAGTTCAACCCCCCCCCCGGCTAATTTTTTTCACAATTCATGCACTGTGTTTACCAGTATCTTGCATTTCAAGTTGGAAAAGACACAGCGCGCAGCAGCCAAATAGATATGTCTTCATATTCTTGCAAGACTAGTGAAATGGGATTAAGCGAAACAGGATTAGACAAACTTGGATTAGGTGAAGTGGGAGGACACCATGGGTTAGCACTTAAACAGCCGCACATTTTTCCTGGTGCCAAATAGTCCCAGTGCTCAGATGGTGAGCACCCAAATGGTGGTACCCAAATGGCGCATAACCATTCAGATATGCATTATACTAAGAGTACGGCAAGGTATATCATGTTGCAAGTCATTTTTTCACATGCGTCTATATTGTGTTCAGGTGTTTCCACTGGCGTGTCATTTGTCAAGTCACAAAGTTGGACAGCTTTCATCATCGTCATTATCATCACCAGCGACATCATCACTAACGTTGTCACGGTCGTCGTCGTCGATTGTAGGAAAGAAAATCAGTGACAACCTGTCGTTGCTGCCTGCTAGCTCCACCTACCACCCCCCAAGCTCCACTCGTGCTGACCTAGTCTCCACCCACGTTGATATGAATCAGAGACCAATCGTGCTCATTTATGCTTGGCTTGGTGCTAAGTCTCGACACATTCACAAGTTTGCACAATTCTACAATGGTACTTTCTCTTTATGCACTACATTAGGTACATAGTACTATTTCACATACTTCCCAGCTGACCCAGTTGTCCCCAAATTTGGTTTAGAGCATATTTGGTGGACATATTAATTCAATATTTCAATTATTTTGGGGTTATTGATTGTGCAAGATTGAACTTTAGGCGTTAGTTACCTCCATGAAAAGACAGAGCTCTTCAGCTATTGTGTAAAATGCATAGCATATCGATACCCGTAACTTGATAGTCACCTGTGCTTAATGTCAACACTGTACTTCTGGGGGGGGGCAGAAGTTAAGGGATTTTGGGTTTACATATTTGGTCAGGTGATATTGATTGCACCTATTTATGGAACATCAAGACTCTGCTGTCCTGAACTTTTGACATATTCCGAGCCTCATCTGGCTGTCTGTCAGTCACGGTTTCCGTCTGTCTCTGTTTGTCTCTTGGTCTGTCACTCCATGTATGGCTATCCTTTGACATATTATTCACCCAACTTGTCTCCCAGACATGTGTAATGGCCTCATTTGTATCACTGTGTCACTCAGCTTCACTCTTTCTCTCTGTCTGCTTTCCTGTAGGGGCCTAGACGTGTCAGTGTGTGTCTGTCCATCTGCATGTGTAGGTCATGGTTTTGATGTGTTGTTCATCAAGATATCACCGAGTCACGTGCTGTGGCCTCCACTGTCTCATCGTGTTGTGTCACAACTAGTACAGTTCCTCACTTCTGCCTCGTGTCGCTGTCAACCGATCCTGGTTCACGGTTTTTCCGTTGGTGGCTATCTCTATGGCGAAACTCTCGTTCATATCATCTCCAACCCGGGGCTCCCTGCATCTATGTCCATCCGTATCCGAGGCCAGGTGTTCGACAGTCCTGTAGACTTCGACGGAGTCCCTCGTGGTTTAGGCAAGGTCTTGAGCAGTCTGCAACCCTTCCAGCTGGCCATACAGTCATCTCTGGAAGCATACATGAGGCTGTTTCATAGCCAGGTGACTAGACATTATCACAAATCGTCGGAGACATTTCGTCACAACCCGTTGCTGACGCCATCCCTTGTTTTGTACTCGCAGGCTGATGTATTGGGGATTCCGGGACCCATAGAGTCAACGATGGCTACGTGGAGAGGACGTGGTGTACTGGTGTATTCTCGCTGCTGGCAGAACACACCACATGTTAGACATTACCTGCACGATCCAGTCACTTACACGGCTGAACTTAATCGCTTTCTAGTCAGTATTGGACTTATAGAGCAAAGTGATGATATCGATGATGGTGATATTGTCAAACGACGATCACTGTGCTAGCAAAATCCAGTAGTCACATTTATAGACTCGGGGCCACTGGCCAGTTTCTGATTTTGTTAACTAATCAATTAGCAACCATGTGGACTGAATGTTAGAGCTGTCAAAGAGTTAATTTTTTCAATACATTAACGCATTGTGTTATTTTTTTAAACACATGCATTAATGCATTAACGTGTTAATAATGCATCATTAATATTGCTGGGGGTGCTGAATTTGCAGGACCTGAGAATGACATATTATGAAAAAACAATGACTGGAAATTGCAATACTGGAAAATGAAGGACCAAATTGCATACTGTCATCTGAATAATATTATCATTTACAGCAGTGATAAAAGGGCAACAGCAGTTTAATTACTTGAATTTATTCAATCGTCAAATAACCACAGTTTAATGGAATATTGGAACTTCTGCTTCACAGAATTGAGTAAATTTACGTATGTGCATTAATTTTTTTAGCACGCGTTACTTTATTAACTCATTAAGTTAACATGTTAATTTGACAGCTATACTGAATGGTAAAACTTAGATGCACTTTGACTGCATCACATAATTGGGTGGTTCACTACGCTTTTTTGACAGCTGTTCAGTTACTAGCTTAGTTAACCAACTGGTTAAGAATCAACTCAGGAAATTGGCCCTCAAATGTAAATAGATGCAGGACACTAAAGTAGATGTGAGATGTTCTCTACACTATCTACTGTATTACACTGCTGAAGTGTTTTGCTACTTATTTCAAAAAAGATATAACGCTCTAGTAGCAATTTCTGTTCTTGCAGTTGTTGTCCATCGGTCTATCTGTCTGTATAATTTTTACCAGACAGTGAAAATATTGATGCAGTTTTTAAATATAGGTTTTTGTTTGTCTTTAATGAAAACAACTGTTTGCATCTAGTCTGTTACGCTGCATTATTTTTAAATTAATCTCATGAGTACTATTTGGTGTGTCTGCTTTTAAGAGTATGGCAATGTGACAGCACGTCCTGAAATAAAAATTTAAAAAAATTATTTTCCACTCCCCATCTCTTCTTGTTCACCTTACAGCAACCTGAAGCAAAAGAATTTTTATTTTAGGCTTAACATGTTTGTCTGTAATGTACATGTATGATACCCGGTGATATATATGTTCATTGTTAGAGCAAATTTGTGAATGTTCCATTTCTGCCTGCTGCTATAAGTTTTACAGCCATGTTGAGACTGGATTGTCACAGTATAGACAATATTGTCTATGCATAAACAGAATGTCAGAAGCTCTTTAGACAAGTCTCTTATCTCAGATAAGTAGTTACTAGTTGATATTTATACTTGACTGACAATTTGTTAACAATGCGATACTCATTTTTTTTATTTGTTGCTGTATTACGGTGGAATACATTGATATTGCTTAGCCTATGTTTGATGTTATAATTCTAGTTTTCAGTTATGACATCAAACTGAATGCTCTTTTTAGCCAAAAAGTGAAAATATGCCAGAAATCGTCTGGCTCACTATCACAATCATTTTACCAGGTATTTCCAAGACAAGTTACTAATTCTACACATAGGTGAAATATTTTGCTAGACATATGCAATGAATACCAGTAGTAGAGCAAATGTTAAATATGCCTGCAGGCTGCAGTTGTAAACGTGTTAATTCCCTAATAGTAACATTGCACTCTTTAATTAATACAATATTTACACTGGGTCACAACATCAAAAATGACAACCATAATCTTTCCTAATATTTTGGTCTAAACAGCTGACTGGACTATTAGTATTCAACTCACGATACTGCTGCTGAGAACTTAAGACGATTGAACCATGGATGGCCCAATTACCAGTACATGCAGTCACTGTGGTGCATGGTGCAAGAGTGCATTGCACTAGTCATCAGAGTTCCATAATCAATTTTTTAATTCACAATTCTAATTTAGTTCCTTTGTAGTGTGTAATTCTACTTAGTGATCTTATTCTTGGAACAACTTCAAATTTTATGAAGCAAATTAAATAATTTTAATATATTAGGGCTGCAGAAATTAATGATTATTTAATCCATTAATGACATTAATTATTAATGAAATTTTTTAATCAATTAAAATTTGCCTAAAATTTTGAACTAATCTGTACATTTCCAGTCGATTGTAAACTACAGTAGACAACAATGGTGGGCACTTATAAAACTTGTACTCGTGTATCGTTTGCACCGTGAATTTTAGAGCCTCCAACTTAATTAAGTTTGCACTCAACATGTAAGAACTGCAGTTTGTGTACTGCATCATCACTTTTTATTTCGGTTTGCAAAAGAACATCAAATAGTACTTGAATTCTGCATTTTCGGTCTTATGAGTGACTACAGAAATTAACTGAAATCAATCGATTTATGCTACAGGTCTAACTTCGATGCTAATTCTCAGCAAGTAAAATATCACTGATTACCTGTAGATTATTTCCTAACAAAAAGTTACCACACTACTGAATGAATACAGCTTACTTTGTATCACATGCACCTAAGCTACTGTGCATACTGCACATGTATCAACAGTTGCAAGAAAGTAGCATTTTGCAGATATTAACACAAAACTAACCAAAAAGATCATGTTATAATGGTTAATGAGAGCTGGTAACAGTTATGCTATTGATAATTATTCGACACTACACACAATCAATAAAATCAGTGCAGATATCATAGTCCATGTTCAGCAGAGAATACACAACATATTGAGACACGTTAGACAAACTAACAACTGGCAGGCGAGGCATCTGTCAGAAATTCTACATCAACTATTTATCAAATAGCAGTAAAATATTAGCCAACTGAGGAACACTTTTTAGACTTAATGAACAGAAGCCTCTAAGCAGTTTTACACTTAATCAATGATGTTATCCATGCAGCCCTGAAAGTGAAACTTTCAAATATATTACCACACTTGCTGAATAAAAATTAGCACAACTGTGAGTACATATAATAAGGCAAGACTAAATCCAATGAAACATGTAACAAAATATACATTTGGCACTAGGTGGCATCACTGTTCCTAGGACTTTTCGGCAGTTATTCAAACAATGCACATCGACTAAGGCCCATAGGGGCGAAAATTGGCTGAAGGCCAAGAGTGGGGGTAAGGTCCTTGAGAAAAAAGCAGCAAGCTTTGTCACCAGCTTTAATCTCTCACAATAAGGTCTTGGGTGAAACCCACGGCCCATGGACATTTTTGGCATGGAAAAGCTATGACAGTGCATGTAACAGGTAAAAATGTCACCAGTTTTACTGCTAAAACCTTGCATCTAAGCGGCACAACGAACCGCACATTAGTGGTGTAGACGTGGACACTAAAAAGCCCTGCTGCTCCCTCCATCAGTTAACTCACAACTTGCAATGCAAAGTTTAACACATTTGGTTCAATCCGTAAAAAAGTTCCTTTAACTGCACAGAAACAGAACCCGCCACAACACCATAGGATGGACACTTATGCACAGATAAACCATGCTAGAATAACATCCGTCACAATGGCCTGCACTTATCCTTCAGTGATGCCACCGGAAAGTAAAACCAGCTACAGAACAGCTGCCACAACAGGCAAAATCTACGTACGATACATAACCTACTAAAATCACGTAATGAACAGAGCAGAAAAGACCCAGTGACAAGTAATTAAAAGCAATTTGTTTAAAACAAAACGGGCCATTAACAGTGAAAGCATCACAAAGTTACTCGACAAGAAAAGTTAAAAGTGTCAATGCAATCCATTAGTCGTTTCTATATGCAAACAGACAATGCACAGCACTCAGCACAGGGTTTTAAAACACAGTTTATCTTGAAAATCGCAACTTCGTGGGTTTTGGTTTTTTGGGGTTAAACCCAGGTGTTAAAAAAGCCCAACTTGATGGCTTTACTTATTTTAAAGCATATGCACTGCTAGACCTGTCCACGTCAAATCAACATCCAAAAAGGTGCCAATTCATAGGTTGAGAAGTTTTAAAACTCAAGCATGATAAAATCTTTCATTATTAGTGGTACAACAAATTAACATTGGATTAAGTTTGGGTTGGGGTTTTATGTGGGTTTACCCAATAAAATCCTCTGGTTGTTGGCGTATGTGCCCCCCAGGTGTCTGAACTTGAACAGTGCAACTCTAAACAACAGACGAGGCAAAAATGGGCACTATACATAAATGAGATGAATATTTTAGTAAAACCAAGGCAAATGTCTTAGTAGAAACATGTCTAATATTGAACAAAAATGTCACAGTATCCAGTCTACAAACTAAGCACTTTCACTCTAAAATTAAATAGTACTAGTTGTCAATTTCAAATTGAGTTTATACCTCAGCTAGAATAAATGCTTATATGTTTACCATATGATCAACAGCACAACTATAAACACTATATACATAATAATCAGATAAACCAGTTCTAGCATATGATGTGCAATACAGTCTTTGACAATGACCATTAAATATCATTTTCATATTGAACTACCGGTACATTAACAAATTTCACCAATGCATCAAATTTAAATATATGGAATTAACAAATAAATTGCATTTAAATGTAAACAACGCGGTCACAAAAATTATTTTTTATTTCCAGTTCTCTTTTTTTAAGATTTAGGAACAAATGATTGCCATAAACACTCAAAGAAAGTTGGATTTCGGAATAATACTTTAGACGTTTACTACTTAACAGCAAAGCATAAACATATTGTCATATTGTCATCAGAATAACAAACCAGATGCGCTGCTTGATTAATGCCTGGTACGTTTGCGGCGAGTGGCTGGTGGCGAAACAACTGCTATCTTGTTCTTTTCAACTAAAACCGTCTCATCTTTCTTCTGCTTCTGGTTATAACTGGGCAGATTATCCACGACCTTCTGCTTTGGTTCAAGCTTCTTTCCAGCTTTCTTGGCCATTGACTTGCTCTGTTTTTTTGCTCCAGTCTTCCGCTGTGGTTTTGTGGGCTGCAGAAGAGGTTCAGCTGCCTCCGAAGACTTTCCTCCACGTTGTTTCGTTGCCTTCTTCACCGGCTGCTCAGCCACCGGTGCCTCCTCTGCACGTTGCTGTTTGTGCAGTGGTGCATCATGGACTGCATCAGAAGCTTGTGCTCGTTTACGGGTACGTGCCGGTGTCTTGATACTGCTGCTGCTGTCGGCTGCCGGTTGTGGTTCATCTGGCTTTCCTCTCCGACCACCTGCTACTCTGGCAGCAGCAGGCTGTTCCTTCCCTTTCTTCTGCCCTTTCGCCATCTCAGCCACAGGAACTGTTTCCTCCGCAACAACCTGGCGTCTTCCTCGGCGTGTGCTAACTGGTGATTTTGCAGGCACACTGCTGCTGGATGTGGACTCAATTTGTTTGCCTGCAGCTCGTTTTCCTATCTGAACTGGCTTCTTTGACCCTGTAGCAGTTTTCTGATCTACCTGTCCAACAGACAGTGATTTTACTGTGTTGTCTTCAATAGCATCCAGTGCTTCTTCCTGTAGTAACTGCTGCCTTCCTCGACGTCCGCCTGCTGCAGTAGAACTTTTTTTGTCCTTCCCGTGTGTTTTCACATTCTCCACCACAGGCAGAGGCTTCTCACTGACAATAACTTGGCGTTTACCTCCACGTGTGCTGACTGGAGAATGCGCAGACCCACCACTACTGTGATCATCTAGCAAGTTCTTGCTGGGAGCAGATGCAAGTTGTTTGCTTGCTGCCGATTTGCCTTTTAGGGCAGCAATCGGCTTGTCTGCAGTTGGGTCAACAGGTGACTTTTTCCCCTTTGTGGTTCTGACACTTGCCTTAGCCTTAGTCTTGCTGCTAACAGATGCAGCTCCTTTCTTCTTTTTTGACACGACTCTCACTTCCACTTCATTGTCTTCCTCCGACTCAGTTAGATCCACGACAAGTGCAGCTTTTTGATTTCTAGCACTACGTGACTTCTTGCCACCATCTTGAAGTGCATGTTTCACACTATCCCCTACAACATTAGCTGTTCTGGGCTTTGACACTCGACCACCTCTACGCAGACCTGAAGGACCTGACACAGGACTAACAACTGTTATGTGTCTCGCATTCTTCTTAGCTGCTGTGATATCAAATGCATCAAGTCTGATCACAGCTGTTTTGTCCAGACCTGGAACAGTAGGCAAATCAGCAGCCTTCTTAGATACCTTGGCACTTTTAGCATGTGACTTGACAGTGGCCTTTGAAATGGAGCTTACAACTTCGGATGGCCCACTTTTTGACACCTTGTTACGACTTTTGGCAACAGGAGTGGATGATGCCTTGGAGACTAAAACTTCTGTTTCCTCAACCACTTGTCTTCTGCTACGACTTCTTCCTTTGGATGACACAGGAGACAGAGCAGAAGTACTTTCACTGACTTTTTTACCACCACTACGAGGCTTTCTCGGCGTTGTTTCAGTGCTGGACTTGCCCATTTTCAGTCTTTTGCTCACGACCACCTCATCATCATCTAACTGACTGCTGGAAGCACCTTTTTTGCGCCTTGACAAGCTTACGTCCATTGCCAGCTGTGTTTCAGTTGTTTTCTCAAGCACTTTCTTTGCTCGTGTTCCCGGAGCTTTTGGAGTAAGCACACGTGAAGCAGGGGAACTGACCTTCTTAGCACTTTTCTTCTTCGGCACACTCTTTTGACGCACACTGTCCATGAATCCATCACTTTGTGGACTCGCCAGCATTTCACTTATTCCAACGAAGTCTGGTGTCTTTGGAACGGCTTTAGGAGTCTTCATAAGCTGTCCGACTCCTTCAAGTGCTGGTGACTGCTGCTGTTTTGGCGTTTTCAACATGGCTTTCAGACCTGCTACCTGTGGAGATTTCTGAGGCTTTGGTGTCCGTAACAGCTTTTTCACTCCTGACAATCTTGGAGATTTCTGAGACTTCGGAGTCTTAACAAGTGCCCGAATGTCACCTAGTTTTGGAGTGCGTGCTGAGTCTTTTGGTGTTGTAACCAGATTCCTCACACCATCTAATGCTGGAGATTTCTGAACTTTGGGACTTTTCATCAACTGCCTGACTCCATCTAATGCCACAGACTTGCGAGGTTTAGGTGTCTTCATCAGTTGCCGGACTCCATCTAGTTCAGGTGTCCCTAAAACATCTTTTTTTGCGCCTATGCGTTTTTTCCCAGACCCTGATGCTGGAGACTTCTGAGCTTTGGGAGTTTTCATTAGCTGCTCGATGCCATCTAATGCCACAGACTTGCGAGGTTTAGGTGTCTTCATCAGTTTCCGGATTCCATCTAGTTCAGGTGTCCCTGAAACATCTTCTGATGTTCTGGTGAGTTTCATCGCAGACCCCAATGACAGAGACCTCTGAGCTTTGGGTGTTTTCATTAGCTGCTTGATGCCACTTAACTCTGGTGATCTGACAGTTTTCGGAGTCTTCACAAGTGACTTCAATCCAGACAAGTCGACCGAATGTCTCTGCTTCTGCCTGGGGGTCTTCATAAGTCTTGAAACTCCGGATAAACGAGGGCTTGCCTTTCTGGCTACTGATCCCAATGGCGAGACGAACATCTCTCCAGGACCTTCAGGAGTGGATGGAAGAACAGTGTCTGACAGGGTGGATGCATTCGTCAGACGACTTCCTTCTTCACTCACCACCGACTGCAAACGAACAGAACCACGACACAATTGTGCATCTTCATCACTACAAAGTAAGCTTATTATGAAGTCTACAATTCCAATCATATGGTGGGAGACACAAAGCTGAATGATTTGGCCTGATCTGAACTATTTTTTAGGTTTTACATGAATCTCTGTTGCAGCTTGTTCAAACTGACTTCCTGCTGACAACCAGACTAAACATCGGACAAGACTGAAAATGATAACAACCACAAATTCTTTACCCCACAAAGGACAGAACAAACAGAGGTAATGAAATCACACATTGACAGCCGGACAACTACCACACTACACCACACTTCAGAAGTATCCACTGTTTCAGTGACAACTTTCCTGATTTAGACCAATCCCTCAAAAAATCTTCTCAAAGCCTACATTACAGGCTAGATTCCATATTTAAAGCCCAACCAAAATGTAAAGACACTGTTGGCAAATCACAGTACAGGCGCTGACAACAGCGTAGGTATAGCAACAAACACAACTCGCGTGAACAGATACCGAGCCAGATGACGTCGGGCGGCTTCTTCGTTTCTGGCGTCCGATCACAATGGTTGCTGGGGACTCAGCATGTCCAGTAGTCCCAACACCTCCAACAGGAGACGGTCTCACGATCTTCTTGGTAGAAAGTCTGTTCTTGTTCTTCAAACATCACAGTCCATCACACAAAATGCACTGAGAACAGACAACAACTAGACAGAAATCTACATGAAAAAGTCAAGCTCTGTATGCCACTGCGGACTTGTGACATTGATCATTAGATACCACAACCTCTAGGTTCATCTGTCACAATAAGCAGTAATGACAAAAGTATGGTTCATGTTCAACATTGCACACTGGTGATATGTGGAAACAATTCCTCAAAACGGTACTTTAGCATATTTGGTTATGCTATGACAGTGCTCTATGACTCCAAAACCTGTCCAGGTATCACGTTCATTCTTAGACTGTGCACTGCAGCCAAAGATCACAAAAATCAATAAAAACCCCTTATTTTAAGTTCAGGATCTTTCAAAGTCATCGATGTTGACACGACTAAAAAGTTCGTCATTAGTGTTTGTTCTGATAGTTAGCATGCCCATGCCTATCTGCAACCATTTTCACAAAAGACTGGCAGTATTAAAGTAACAACTTCTACAGGAGTACAGCTCTTTGATGCCCTCGTGCACAGGTTTCCTTGAGCCTAGACAATCGAGACTTTAACCATCGAAAGCTACATTCAATGCTGAAAATTTCATACGCAGCATCTCCATGTCTGCACTGTTTTTGACTGATCCACCCGTGTGACAGACATTTGGACGTCGGACAGAATTGCGATGGCTAAGATGCGCCAAAGAAGTAGCTACTTTTGCACGTAAAAATAAAGCATGGATGGTACTAATTGAAAAAAAAATTTTTGGTCCAAAAAATACTCTAAATGATTGACTAATTATGATTACATTTTGGTGACAATGATGCAGTACACAAACTGTGTAGTCAACTGCAGACTACTGGACAAAAACTATACAAGCACAAATCTTCCTCACATGTCCTGTGCAAAATAAATTACAAACGTTCATCACACGCTGAATGGTAGTTCAAGCCCTGTGTTAACAGCAACTTCTCTTTCTTATGGGAAATCCTAAAATTCGACCCCCCCCACAGAATCAAAACTCCTGACCACATTGAGATAAAATTTGGCACGGTTGATTACGGTGGCGAAGGGACCCGTCATGCAAAATTTCATGCAAATCCGCCCAAGGGGGCTTCTCTGCAAATGGGTGAAATATACGCAAAAATTTGTATTTACAGTACACTGCGTCTAAAAAAAACCCGGCTACCTTTTGCAATAACTCGAACAGTCCTGGTTCAATAGCAATAGATTTTGACAAAAATAATCGTTAGAGAATCAGCACTTAATAGCATGTGTTACTTTGCGAGAAATTTTAAGAACAGAGTACCAGCTGAGGTTTTCCTATGGCACCAACAGTAGAGGCA
>Ga0209367_1001193_pt1 | contig 31011 bp, 22 predicted proteins | sample WorMetLIZISLAND2_FD_187412 | JGI IMG/M metagenome (GOLD analysis project Ga0209367, IMG submission 187412) | Marine gutless worms symbiont microbial communities from Max Planck institute for Marine Microbiology, Germany - Olavius geniculatus... ...
GTTTGGAGACAAAACAGACGGACTCTGAGTCGTTAAATTTGTTGATCCCTGGTATCCATGACGACGCCAGCAGACAACGTTGGTGTTAGTGTTGGGTCATTTTAAATTATTACTGTGGTTTGTCAAAAATGTGACTCCCATCACGGTATACATAGCAGTGGTAGTAGTAAGGATAGGGGCAAGATAGTGGTAGTGTAGTCGTAAGATTACGGTAACAATAGGGGTGATGTAGGTTATGGTAAGAGTAGAGTATGGTAATGGTAAAGTAGAAGTTACTTATAGTCGAAGTAGAAATAGGAGTAACTGTAGTTGTGGTAGCAGTTGTAGTGGTTATTCTACTGTTCGATTTTATTCAGCTCTAGATTACTTTCAACGGCAATAAAACTGCAAATATTTATGTAGAAAACTGTTCAGTTTATATGCAGTGTAAAGGTGACATCATGGTTGTAGATATAAAACAGCACAAATCACAATTTAAAAAATTCAAACATCACCATTACACAATGTCAGAAGAACTTTGCTGACTGTGTAATGGTAAAGTTTGTATTTTTTAAATTGTGATTTGTGCTGTTTTATATCTACAACCACGATGTCACCTTTACACTGTATATAAACTGAACAGTTTTTTTACATAAATAACTGTTTAAATAGCAAGGTGTAGATAAAATAAATTGCACTTGTGTTTAGTTGTAGGGAAGTTTTATTTTGGTAATTTGTATAATATCAGAAATTTATGATGTTTAGTTAATATCTGTGTTAAGTATGTGTATCTTGTTTTTGCTTTTTATACTACAGTGTGCATAATTTTGGTAGTATTTTGCAGGGATGTTGTTTTGGTCGAGACGTCTTGGTCTCGAGACTGTCTTGAGATGTACTAACGTCTCGTCTCGATATTGTCTCAGTCTCAGACTGATGCGTCTCGTCTCAGCCTTGGAGCAATATGTTTCGGTCTCGGCCTAGTAGGTCTTGTCTCGGGTCTTGGGCCATTGCGTCTCGTCGAGACGTTTTGTGCAGGCGTGCGCCATGCATACTGTAGCTGCATGCAGTTAGCTAGAGGATACTAACCAGCATGATATTTGTGTCTTAGACATATTCATTTACAGTGTTTTTACTCTTTCATTTACTTATTTATCATAAAGCAGAATTATTTCATGTCAGTTTTTTCGTTATAAAATGACCTAGGCACAATGAAGAAAAAGTGTATGATGTCAGAATGAATACTGTCAGCCAAATGTAGACGACGTATCAGTCTACACATGTAATCAGCTGTAGTTTACTAATTTCAGTTGCTTGCCAATTGCGATAAACATAATGGCTCATGTCTACAGCACTGCAGTTGCAATTCTTTATGGTGCAAGCTGTTAATTATTCAGTGATAATTGTCAAAATAAAGTGCAAAACGCTCAATATCACAAATAGAAAGCGATTATCGTGGTGCGAGTTAATTAATCCGTGTAATTTTTTTTCATTGTCGATGTGTTTCACCATAAGTCACGGAAAACGTCTCAGCGAGACGGGAGCTTCAAGGTCTCGGCCAGCATCTCGGAAGCTGCAACGTCTCGTCTTGGTCTTGTCTCGGACAAAATTTTGAATGTCTCGGTCTCAGAGACATGGGTCTCGGGGCTCATCTCGGTCTTGGCTCAGAAGGTCTCGTGCACATTCCTAGTATCTTGTATTGTATTTTATTGTAATTTGTGTGTTAGTGCAATGTGTTACTTCAGTTGGTTTATATATTTATATGAACATTTGTGTTTTGTTTTGTGTCTGTAGTTTGCTGTTTCATTGAGAAAATGTCGCTTTCCAAAGTTCCGTTTCATGGCCTGCCAGTGATAGGTAAGAATTGCTTTTCTTTGCTGCATTGTGTTTATTGCATATCTATAACTGTATCAGTTTGCTAAAGTTTTGTCTCAAGTTTAATACTGAACTATACTATACTGAAAATAATTTTACTGTTGCAGAAATGTGGCAGAACTTTATCGATGAGTGTCTAATTCATATGGATGGAAATGTTCAGGTCTGCTATTCATATATTTGTTCTCTCTCTTTATCATATGTACTGTGCTACTGTTAATAGCATATACTGTTTCACTATTGTGTTGTTATTTAAAAGCACATCACCTGGTGTGTTACAGATGCTGTATGCGTTGAACAACCGTTTTATGTGTTTTGGGTCATTCTTCAAAACATGACAGTTTCACTAAATGAAATAAACATTTCTACTGAAACATTTTGCATGTTACAAGTATAATATAGCTGTGTGTCTTTCTAAGTGCCATTAAGACCCGCTAGTTCTCTAATTTTAATTGAGGGATTGATATGGTGTCGATTATTGCGTTAGTTGGTTTTTGTCTGATTGTCATTTCATTGCACAGGCTTCTGCAGTGAGTGCTCTGCCGGCGTTTTTCTCTGAGTACTACACAACGACTGATGGAACTGTAGACAACGGCATGCGAGGTCAACTCACATTAAGCTCACATTAATAGTATTTGTTGTTGATGCAAGTGAAACAATTACAAGGGTCGTTCGATAAATAAGTTATAAAACAGCGTCATTTTGTTCATTTTCAAAATCTAAAAAATGCGAAATATACGTTTTGTGGGGAATTTTATTCTGAATACATGTAGAAATTTTTTTGATGATGACGTCATTATTGTGACGTTATCTGCTCACAGAACACAGTCTACACGTGTATTATTTTCTCCACCAGTAATCTATCATAACTCGCAAGTGATGAACAGCATAAGAAGGAAAACAGCAAATAAACTTAACAAATTAATGCCATCTCTTTAAATGCTAAAGACTATCGTCCGAGTTCGCTCAAACATTTGTCCTATCTGTCAGCAAACTTCTGAATGCCTGATGCAAAGAAGAATGCTGGCTGATGTTTATGCCACTGCAGAATGACTGATTGCGCCTCGGTATATGATACAAATTTCTGCCCACCTAGCATTTTCTTACACCAAACGTGAACTGTTTGGTTCGTAAAGCACTTGCCACCATATACTGGATGCATCTCCGAGTGAATCTGATTTGCACTTATTTTTTCCCCACAAAAGTACAATAATGGCATGTTGTTCGTTACAGGACGATTTTAGTGTCGCCGTATTTAATTTTCATAAACGATGTCACAGTGACGTCATCGTCATAAAACTCACAGCTGCTACTCAGAATTAAATTTTCTACAAACGTGTATTTTGGATTTTTAGTATGTGGAAAACTCACAGAATGATGCTGTTTTGTAACTTATTTATCGAACGACCCTCATAGTAGGGGTATTATCTGCATTTTGCAAAAAAACTAAATACGATTGCAAGGGTACCGATGGATTATGTTTTAGTTATCAGCTAGTGTGTGTTGTAATGTGTCGTAATGTGTTGTTTTCTGTAGCTCCGCATACGGTGCTGCATAAATATGATTACCAGTACTATTACTATTAATTGATGTTGGTAATAAATAATTAAATTGTGGCTAATAAATAATTAAATTGTGGCTATATTGTAGCAATTCTTTTGTCATTCCATGCAGTTTCTACTTCACTGTTTGATGTTTTTGACAGCCATTTTATGATAGTGAAGTAGTTTGTGTTTTATTTTAGAGCGAATATTGGGGAGATATTTGAAAGATCTGTTGGAGAGCTCATCAGAGACTACACGCTGTGGTTGTGCTCTTGCACTGGGTGCCGTGCCTCGGTCGTTTCTCTCAGGGCAGCTGAATCTCATCGTCTCTAAGTTGGTTGCGGCTTCCAAGATGACTTCAAAGCAGACGCCCTTTGTACTCATTCGCAGAGACTGTCTGAAGGCTCTCACATGGTAGCGATGGCTGTAAATTTTTGCATTTAGCTTTTTGGATAAATAGGTCTAGGAGAAACAAAGATACTGTATTGCAGTGTAGCTGGGAGTGTGTCTGTCAGGCTAATGAAGCATTGTCACTGAATGCTTTATCAAACTCGAAGTAGGGATTCTACGTACTAAACTTGTACGGTACCTGTTAAATTATGACAATATTTGGTGACAAGTTTAACCTGTCTTCTTATTTATCACCTCTACTAAAAGAAGTTATGTTTTTGGTTTTTCTCTTATTTGTCTGATTTTTAGTCAGATTATACAGAAAAATTTTGACGAATTTACATGAAATTTTGTGGAGAGGTTGGATGTGGGTCAAGGAGGAATTAGTGAGATTTTCTGTGATGTGGATCTTACAGTGGATTTTAGTTTGTCCAGGGTTCTGTGCCATTAGGTGATTGTATGTAAGCTAACACTTTGCACTGTGTCTCAGTAAGTTTTGAATGGATTCTGATGTAACTTTATCCAAAGTGGAGAGTGGTCTAAGGACCCAGCCACGCAGATTTTACTGTTGATTTGATTCAGGATCTGAATCCAGGGTTCAGATTTTTTTGAGTAATTCTTCTGATAAAACCTTTCTCTTTTGCAACATGCACAGATGACCATTAATTTAAGCTAGTCTTTGGCAGACGTGAGGACTTTTGAAATTTGAATGCTTTTGAGTTTTTTTCAGTTGAGCCTTGTCTGTCATGAAATGGCTCATTGCTTATTTGACATTTTGCAGTGGACACGCATAGCATTTATGAAGCAGTTAGTGAGGACTTACAACAAGTGTGTTGTGTGTTGGTATGTTACGTTATAAATAAAGCACCAGGCATGGGAAGTGAAGTTCTGTTGTTATGTAATTTACGTTAGCAGTCTGTTGGGTTGTAGCATCTGTGAAAGAGTTGGTGTGGACTGGAATGGTTCGTCTGATTCAGTCATCTGCTCTGACAACATTGACCTCATCTATCACACGCTGTTCTTTGCAATGAAAGATTACACACTGGACAGTCGAGGCGACGTTGGCCGCTGGTGAGTTTCTCATGAATTCATTTTGTGCTTCCGGTTGTTGTCCATCTCTAGAAAAACCTGCATCCCCAAAATTTTTATTCAACACTGAGTTTGCATCTAGTTTGCTATGCTGCAGTATGTTAACTTTAGTTTTCATGGGTACGTCATGTTTGACATTACTTGCAAGAGGATCTGTACATTACTGGAAAAGAAGAAGAAAAAGAAGGGTACTGTTTAATGTGCTAATTTGTTTTATGATATTGAAATAAAAACAAAATTTTTCCCAGCCTTTTTTTGCCAGCTGCAACCAGAAGAACAGGATTTTTTTTAGGCCTGAGTATAAATTGAACTGGAAAATGTTGTCAGCTTAGTGTTAGCATATTATACAGCCATCCGCTTTGAGCTGTGCAACTCTAAGCTTAATCATGACCTTTGAAGTGAAAATTGGTGCACTGTTTACTTCTGCCCTGTTGACCATTCGTACTAGTTTTGATTACTGTGCTGATTTTTGTCGTTGAAGGATCGGAAAAGTTGCTATGACTGGTGTGTAGTACGATTTGTTTTTTATGTGAAGGATCCGTGAAGCCGCTATGACTGGACTGCAAGACGTGACTGAACTGATGTTAGCTGCAGACCCACAACATATCTCAGCTGACGTGTATGTAGACACATATTGCACTGTATACAGTTTCTTAATTGTCTTCTATATTGCTTACTTCATATTGCTTACTTTTGCTTTTCACATGTCTTGCTCCAGTGCGATATCCAGTCGATGGCTTCTTCATCTTCTAGTTGGTGAAACTGTGTCCATCACACAGTGAACTGTGTGACGGACTGGCACTTGTGCAGCCAGCAGGTGTTCAGCTGTCTGCGGTTGCTGTCTGCAGTGGCTGCAGATTGGCTCCTTTCTCTGTCTCCACTTGTGTAAGGTGTGTGTCTTTTGCACTGGTTACTTCAAAGTTGATTTATGGCCATACTGAAGATGAATCTTAAAACATTGTTAGTTATCTGCACAGAAGTTTGGCACTTTGAACATCAGAGTTAAACAGCTACTGTTTCGATTAACATTAGGCCTTAATGTGTTTGAAAACTGTTAGTATTAGGCAGCATTATTACAAATTTGATATATCTTTAAAGACCAGGCAGATTTTTGAGAAACTAAGCTGTAATGTTTAGAATGGACGTTGTTTCATGCGTATAAAATTTTATTCAGCTCTGTACAGGTTTACACTTCTTATTGCAAAGTGTTTAGGCATGGTCTTTTTTGTGGACAGAGTATAGTTTGTTACTTATTTGTTCAGGAGCCGGCAATTATTTTGTGAGCTGATGCAGCAAGCGTGTGAGAAAATTGATCGAACACGAGCTCATGCTGGCGAAATATTTGCCACACTGCTCTATCACAGGTTTGTGAATAAATGAACTTTATATTTATGATATTATGTCATAAATGATTTGCACTGGAAATCTAACAGGCAAGCTGCCAGTTTCATTTAGCGCATAAACTAAAAAGAACTAAAAATTGTTTTAATGGAAGTGAAACGAGATAAACAGAAATGTGCAAACAAAACAAATATAGAAACAGATGGTTATGGGAGATATAGAGGCCTTAGGTGAAAAACTGAAAAGGAAGGAAATAATGATAACTGAAACTAGAAAAAAAACTGGAATGCAAGAAAGCCATAAGCTAGTTCAGATATCCATGAAATCAATATTACTCTGTACAGATCTCTGAACAAACTCATTAAATTTCATTACTTTTATTACAATTTTTATCTATTCAGTTCAGTTTTTAGTTTCTCACTATTTTTGGCTGTTTTGTTATAATAATAATAATAATAATAATACAAAATTTATATGATGCCATGAAGTCTGAAGATACAGTAGCACTTGATGGCGTTAGGCTAGGGCAGGTTAAATAAATGTTTTTAAATGTCGTTAAGATGTATCAGTAGAATTACAGAGACGGACAGTGTCAGATAATGAATTCCAAACACATTACGCGGCCACAGAGAATGCGCGTCGGCCTACGTTCATTTTTGTTCTAGGCACCATGAGCAGAGGTGCATGGGATGACTGCAGGTGTCTCGCAGGCAGTGCGATGCTTGTCAGGTGGCTCAGATACACTAGCGTTGACGTCGCTAGAACCTTGTCAGTGAGGACTGCTGTCTTGTATGTGATGTGATGCCTTACTGGCAGCCAATGTAGCGAGCGTAGAAGTGGTTTGGCATCAGATCGTCCGTTGCGTTGGCAGACGACTTTCACACGATTGTTCTGCACTTGTTGTAACTTGTTCAGCGAGCGTCTCAGCTGGTGCTCCATACAGCCGAGAGTTGCAGTAATCAAGCCGTAGTGTATGCAAAGCTGTTGTACTGTTGTTCGTAATGTCTAGTCTGTAATCAGTCTTATGTGCTTTTTTGTGTTTTTCTTTTTTCTCTATCAGCTGTCATGTTTTTGTTGGTGAATAAAGAGGTACATATTTTGTTTTTGCAGTCCGGAAATCCCAAACATTCCGCACAAAGCTGAAGTTCAGTTGGCGTTTCCTCGAGACAAGTTACAGTATCTAAACTGGGCGTCATCGGCAGATACGTTTCCAAAGTTTGCTCGGCTGCTGTCTCTGCCGACGTATACATACCACATCCTGCTGGGTTTGACTGTCAGTGCTGGCGGCCTCACAGAGTCTTTGGTAAGTGTTTTATGGTGCCTTGTTTACATTTTTGGCATATCCGCTGATAAATAGTGCATTTGCCAGTTCTTCTTTCTCGTTTTTTAGGAGGTGGCTAACTTGTTTAGCATTAGCGTTTTCTGGCAGTCTTTCACATCTTACACTGAATTCATTGGGCATTGAATTGTATTGAGTTTTTTTCTGTCTATCACTCTTTACAGTTCTTTATAGCTTTCTAGTTGCTTTTAGTTCATTTTGCTTGTATTGTGAGGGAGCGCTTGAATAGAAGCATAACCGGACACTGTGAGTCAATAGGCATAAATATTTTAGTGTTAGATAAGATAACCGATAGTTTTTTTTATTGCAGTGCAACTTGCAGTTTTTTAAATTGTTTCTTTATAGTTTATTTTTATCATGTGTTTTTTAAGGAATAATGTGATTTACAAAAAAAACAGAAAAATTTGAAAAATGTTATGAAAGACTTATGCAGAACTAAGTTGCTGATCTAGGAATAATTTAGGCAGATTTTTGGTGGACAATCTTAGGACGTTTTGTCAGTTAAGCAGTTAATGTATTGAAATTAAAATTCGGTACCGAAATATAATGTAGTGTTTGCTTTAATGTGTAATGTAATGTAGCATTTGGCTGTGTGAAGGTGAAGCATGGGGGAGGCTCTCTGCGTGAGTTCATGTATGGCTGTGACGCTGCACAGTCGGAGAAAATTGCTGAAACAATTCTCTCAATCTTCCGAGACTTTCAGCGCATCGACCGTGTCACACTACCGCTACTTAAAACTCTTGACCAACTCATCTCCAGTGGCTGCTTTGACAAACTTTCGGAGACCGAAAGGTGGTTTTGTCAATTGTGTTTACATTAAGCTACTCTACCATAATGAACTCGGTCCGATCTATTAGTCGACGTATCTTTTAATTAGCAAAATATAGCCTGCGTACTTTTGGCACAGTGGGCTATATTTCTGAAACTTGCAGGAACTAACAAATAGTAACTGGCGTTGAGATTATCATCGAAAATTGTTTGCCAGAAGTTCGTAAAATGTTTCCTCGAGGCCGAAGGCCGAGGGAAACATTTTGCGAATTAAGGGCAAAAAATTTTCAATGATGATCAGTGACCCAGTCACTATTTGTTTTGTTATACCTCAAAACCAAAACAAAACATTTAAACAAAAATCATTTGATTAAAAAAGCTGTGATGACTTCAATGTTGCCCGCATGGGCGACATTGAGATGTCAACATTGGTGAATGACACATGACGTAATTCGGACCAATCGCATGCAGGTATTTTGCATTGAAGTATGACAATACTCACTGTTGATCTGAACGACAGTCACTATTTGTGTAGTAATCAGTTACTGTGTAATATACATGAGGTGTTGCTGTATTGTAATTGGTACATATTGATTAGGTAATAGATATAATGAAATGATCGGTTCTATGCTGGATTGTAGCAATGCATTTGCCAGTTCTTTGGTGGAATTGTTGAAGACTGAAGTGAGTCGGTGTAATAATGTTCAGAAGATATTGGCTGCTATTGATGTGTAAGTACAGTTTGCTTTTCCGTCAAATGAACTGTTACTATCATCATATCAACATTATCATCATTTATTGTTTCCTTAGCCTTTGCAAAAGGCAACAGTTTTTGCCTGTTTGCTGTGCATAAAGCTGATTTGAGTCAAAATCATATTTTGCTGTGAGCAAAACTAGCTTTGCGTGGTACGCCTAAGATATGTGGAAAGTCAACCTTATTCGGTGAATTTATAAAAGTAGACGTAGACGTTAAATTAACCATAAGTGGTAAAAGGTTCCATGTTTTAATGACTCACGTAGTACTGTTACACATTTATCTGCAAAAAGCCTTTAACAGCTGTTAAATTTAGGGTTAGGATTACTGTTGGGGATTATGGTTAGGGTTTTTACAGATAAGCGCCCCATAATTTTTATGGATAGCGGCTAAGGTTCTAACGTATGTCGTTGAGTTGCATTGTAAACTGTGTGCCTGCATATGTTTCAGATACTGCAACTTGCTGCAGTTCATGACTGGCGACGTTCACAAATCTGCACTAATGCATCTAATGATCCTGCTTTGTCATGCTTACCCAATCATCCGCAAGACCACTGCCACCAAGCTGTATGAGGCTATCCTCACGTATCCCGCAGTCGTTTCTAACGAAGCTGTCGATGAAGTGACATCTCTGCTTATTGAAACGCTCTGGTATATAATGCTGCATTTTGGGTTTTGAATTTCGATATCGCTACTGCTTTTGACTTTTGTTTAATCGGTCAGTTTTCCAGAGTTTTTTCTTTTGAGCTGGGAATCATGTTTAAGTTACATATTCTACAGGCAAAATATAAACAGTTGTCATCTGCAGATGGGTAAAACATTTCGGTGTGTAACCAGCCACCCGGGCAAACTCAGCCATCCCTCCATGGGTAGGTGCAATGAGAACCAGTGAAAACTGAGATGTAGATAGATGCACCACATGCTGCACTAGCTCCATATCCATGGCCTGGCAGTGTAAGCTGGTGTATGGATGAGGGCTAAGGGATTGTACTTTTTTGGTGTTTGAATTCTGCTGTTCTCTGATAGTTTTACTACTTTGTTATCACACAATTTTGAATGATATTGTGTTGCATTTGGCGATGGATAGGAAAGCATAATCTTCCTTATTTGTTGTTGATGTTTTTACCATAATATTTAATCAAGGAAAAAAAACAGTTCAAAAGAGCATGAGCTTGTCAAATTTGATATTATTCAGCTTGCATTGCAGCACTGTATAGCGGTTTATATTCTCTGCACTGAACAGGGATGAGCCAGTGGAGACCGTTCGGCCAATAAGGAATCAACTATGTGACATACTTCAAGTGAAGCGACCAGTTCTTTTGCCGGTTTGTAACTTCATCTGTTGTTCACTAGCTTGCTGTTGCTTCTTAACTCTATGTTTACGTTAAATTAATCATGGTCTTCTGTGTATAAGTTTATTTAACATTCACATATCACACTTCAGCCAGTGTAGCCTACAATGTGTTTCATTAGGTCGGACTTAGTACACCAGTAAAAGTTATCAACCGATTATACCACTGCAGACATAGTGGTAGACAGAGGCAGTACAAGAACGACTGTGGAATAATGTTACATAATTATTCCACTGAGTTTCATTCTGTAGTTTTACAACTGTGTTCAAAGTATTTCTTAGCTAAAAGGTGTTCTAATATGCAGTCACTATGATGCGTCACAAATCCCAAATATGGTAATAATAGTATTAACCGGAAAGTGCTCATGAGAGTGCATATCTTTGCCAAGTGAATTTCTACAAAATACTAACTTAAATGCGTTTTGTGAATTTTCAGTAATAATAAAATAAATAACTAAAATTTAGAGTTGTCACAGTTGACGCGTTAATTAACGCGTTAATGCGTTAATAAATTAACGCGCGTTAAAAAAATTAACGCGCGTTAAAAAAATTAACGCACCTGCGTAAATTTACAGCAGTAATGCCTGCTAAAGCGTGGCTACACGCGACGATTTCCTCTTACGAGGTTTATAAACCTCGGAAGGCCCGGTCACGTCGGACAACATTTCGGACGTGGAAATTGGTGCGTGTAGCCACGGCGTTACACGTTTAAACTGAAACATTTGTGCAACATCTTCGTTTGTGTCTAATAGGGTGTTTACACGATCCAGCAAACGTCCAGTAAACTTCCAGCAAATGTATTCAAAATACACGTGCTAATGCTGGACGTTTGCTGGATGGTGTAAACACCCCGTAAGTTACCTGCAGACGTAAAAAATTCTGAAAACTATGCTCAACAGTCTACATACGTTTTGCGTCAAGGCATAATGGCAACAAGTAGGGCCTACATGTATTAGAAGTCAGAGAAATAAAAAGGTAAGCAGAAGAATAGGCGACGGGATAGGAGAAATTCTTCATTCAAGCAATTAACCGTTAAAATAAAATACTGTAATAGTTTAATAGTAAATAGTCTAAATACGTTTAAAAAATAAAAATTATATGTGTTTTTTAAACTTTTTTTTCATTTTTCTAACTTTCTATATTCTACAGGCGGGTCCCATAAACGTCTCGGGTCCGGGGTAATTTACCTCCTACTCTCCATCTCGACGGGACTGGGTGCGTTAATTTACACGTTAATTAATGCATTAAAAAATTAACGCACTGCGTTAATGTGTTAAAGAAATTGACGCCTTGACAGCTCTACTAAAATTCTTTCTTTCAGTCACTGCTGTTGTGCAACACAGACAGACACATCTGATGAGAATATTTTTTCCACTGTTCACTTGGCGGAGATTATTAGCATGGGTTAACTATTTGTTTAGCAGATGAAGTCATTGTGCCAAGTGTTTCCTTAGGACGTTAAGTGCAATGATCGTGCAGTAGTGTCATTGGTCATTATAGCAAATGTCGGGGTGTGCAATGGAAAACGATTTTTCATGAACCGTAATTTCTGATAGAATTGGGAGATCAAACTGTTTCACATTACGGTGGCATGTTTTTGGCTTAGCATATCGTAGTGGTTTCGTTTTAGCATTGGCAATATTGCATGTTTATTGTTTTTGTTGCAGAAAAAGTCTTGAGGCTTTCGGGATCCCAGTTGCTAACTCAAGTCATGCAGTGGAGGCGTTAAGTATTTTGACAGTTGTAGCGTATGAAAGCTTAACAGTCACTGATATTTGTCCTGTCATTGTTGCTTACTGTTGTTATACTAATTATAAGGTCTTGCATTTTGCACATTGCACCTTATGCATTAGGCTGAATGTGTTGGTTTTAGCAAGTTTCACACATGCAGCAATTGTTCACTGCGTGTCAAAGTTTCTTTGTTTTGTGTCATGTAGCTTCAAGCCTTACACTCGACCTGGAATTCCTGAAATTTGAAGCTTGCCCTTTAATGTCCTGAAATAACCATATTGTCCTGAAAATCCAAAAAATTAGAAAAAAATAAGCAAAAAAATATATTTGCCCACTAAAAAATTCCTTTGAAATGTTATGTGCCCAAGCAAAAGAGTGGCAGCCCTGCTTTTGTGAGCTCTGAAGTTAGTTGTCTTCAGTTAAAGAAATATTAGTTATTATTACTAAGTTTTTAGCACGATTTTTGTACGGTTTTGTTGTACTTGCTGGATCAACTAATTGGAAAATATCCTGAATTTTGATGGTTTTTAGTGTCCTGAAAAAATTATACAGTGGAAAGTCTGCTGCTTTTAAGCCTTTTGTGTGCCATCGTGAAACGTTATTTTGTCATTTTGGTCACGTTTCTAGATTTATATTATATGATTTCAGTAATAGTGACAAAAGGACTAATGCTGTGTTGTTAATAATTATAAGCATCTTACGTGTATCGTATTCATGATCCTCAAGTTATTGTCATCAGTTCAGTCTTAAGATGCACTGTAAAACTAGAAAGACACCAGAGGCAGCTGATTAATGAAATAAATGCTGGTGATTATTTTTACGATGGAGTTAGAATTTGCCTTTGATCGTGCTGTTCGTGGTTCATTGCTTAAAGATGGTTAAAGCCAACGTTGATGTGAACGCCAATATGCTTTCATATTATGAGCTAGTGTTAAAAGTTACTTACTGTGCCTGTTTTTGCTAACTTTTTGTTCTGTGGATGTGTGTACTGGCTGTCAGTGGAATTTTGCTGATGGGTGAATAAATGTGTTAAGTAATGTGAGCTGGCTTTCTTTGCGTTCCTTTCAACTGGTATGACTTGTGACTGTGTTATCAAATTTGTACCATAACGACAACGATATTGGGGAAGTCATCAGCGAATCGCTCTGTTGTATTAAATGGCGTATTTCAGTGCGTAAAGTAGCTTAAAATTTGAAAATTGCCACCGATAACCAGCTGAGCATTAGTCTGATTTTTCTGTATTCACTAATCACCTATGCGCCATTTGTATGCGGCAACACAGTCTGGCTATTGCCGCCATATGCGTTGGTTTGCGACTCTGTTTTCAAACTTTCAAACAAGTCTTGCTATCAGCAACTATCAGCAGTTACAGACTTAATCGTCACCTGTACCTGTTATATGTTTAATTTAAGAAACGCCCGAACAAGATTACTGAACAAGAAAAGCTGTTGAAAGTGATAAAAGCGTTTTTCCACATTTACTGCAGTTAAGTGACACGACAGCGTTTCATTGCATGTTTTTTTCGAACCACCGCGGGTATGAGTGATTGTTCGGCAACGTCTGTTATACGTTGTTAGAAGCTTGATTGTTCATAAGTGTCGATCCAAACGGCAGTCGCCCCCCTCCCTTGAAAAAAAATTCGGGTAAGTATGGTTCCCCCCCAGCATTTTAGGCGTCTAGCATAAGCCTACAGCATCTCTAACGCCCATGCTATGCGTAATAATAAAATAAGATGCACGACATACCGAACATAATATATTTTTGTGTTCACTGTACTTCATTAATTTGCCAGATTACAAAATTTGTTACACGTGAGCGGAAAATTCATTCGCAAAACGACACATATACGTCACCGCCCCTGCACCATTAACTCAACCCCAAAATTTGCAAACTCGTCATCGCCAATGTAGGCCTATTATGGGACTATGTAGAAAATCTGTATTGTAAGGTGTATTGGTCGTAAGCGAGGCAAGAGCGGCATGTAATCTAGCAGAGCGAGGTTTCCTGAAGCTCAAGACATGCTTTCTCTGAGCTCGTGTCTCGCTACAACACACAGCAAACATTCGCATTACGCAATGAACGAATGCTTAAACATCAGCAACATTGCAGTTAATGATAGCAATTATTTTATTTAGGTATTAGTTTACAGTTTTGGTGAGATATTTAGCATAGTAATCACTTTTCCGAATTCTCCAGAGACGTGCCAGTGAAATAATGTAAATCTATCACTGTTTGGTGATCTGTGCTATATTTAAGAGTTACTATCGCCAATAACTTTGTAACGGCACGACGTACGTCGGCGAAATTTTGCACGCAGACCCGTGTCATAGGTGGCCTGAACATGGGCTAGGCAAGATGTCGCTGACATGTCGTACCTTTTAGAAAATTTCACTTTTTCTAAAATTTTGCAGTCACACCTCTTAAGCCGCAGCAGAGCTGTGACGTCATATAGACGTCGTCACCATGGTGACGCATCATCAGCATCATTATAGCCAGCGACTATGCTCCAGCGTAGTACTATGCAGCGCTGTGCTACTCTGCAGCGGGGGGCTGTGTATTGAGGCCGCAGGCCGATTCTATGGCAAAGATTAAGCGGACAGGGAGCGTGGCTTGTTATTAATATGAGTAAGAGTTTGCAGCTTACTTTCTGGCCTACTGTGCATATACACTGTGGGTCAGAAAAAAACTGAACAATCACTGTGTTTTCGTCTGAAGTGTCCTTCGTTTACCAACACGCTTGCTGTCTATTATTGTTAGTTTTTTTCTTACATTTATACACTGTGTCCAAAAAACGTCCCACTTTGTAACTTTTCATATCTTCGCCAAATATTAACCGATTTTCAAATTTTTTTCACTGGCACAATGTACAGTGTGGACAGTTAGCAATAACATAGTTGTTGAATATCCCACGATACTTTAACTGTGTCGGTACACTACCCTGCAAAACATATTTTTTAAAGTCGCTAAAATCCCTACAGCACATATGAAAAAAATTATCTTTTGAAATAATTTTTACAAATTTTTATTAAAAAATTAAATTATGTTTAGTTTTACGTACATTTATGATGTTTGTAAACAAAAGCAGACGATATTATCGAAATAATAATTTTTAATGCAGTGATGTAATATGCCATTTAGCAATAGAGACAAGGCTACGATAAAGAAATGTATCAGTTCAAAAATACAGTTTTCGTAGGATAATGGCAGAAGTTTTGAAAATTAACTGCAGCAGGGAAAGACTGGAAATGTTACTTGTTAGTTTTTCTTGCATTTTTGTTTCACAAAATAGTGTAGCGACACAGTTAATGCGTGATGGGCTATTTCATAATCCCTTTAATAATAATTGTCCACAGAATGCACCAGTGGAAGAATTTTGAAAATCAATTAAAATTTAGCAAAGACATCGACAGTGGCAAAGTGAGGCGTTTTTGGGACACAGTGTATTTACCAAAGTAGTGTAGCGACACGGTTGAGGTGTTGTGAGATGTTCAATAACCCAATAACCACTTTACTGCTGATTGTCTACGGAATGCATCAGTGAAAAAAGTTTGAAAATCCGTTAACACTTGGCGAAGATATGGACAATTAAAATGAGCACAGTTTTTAGCCGACCGTACTGTAGTATCGGTCGAACTGTCGTCATGGTTGTCCTCCGTCTGTTGTCTGTCCGTCTCTTTGTCACTGATGTACTGTGGCTAAACGGTGCAAGATAGAGCCCAGATTGCTATTGATCATTGCTAGGAAGTCGCATATTGGCTTTCAAATGAAATGGAAATCATCGACCTTGGATGACCTTGAAGGTCACTGACAACCAGTACGGTCGGTTATCCTAGCGACAGCTGGGCTTTTTGTTTTTCTGACTCACAGTGTAGTTATGTCATGAACTCATAAAACGGCATCATTGATGTGATGTTGACTTACAGGATTCTTTTCATGCAGTGATTCCAGAAGAAGTCTGTCCATGGAGCTGTCTTCTTCACTGCAAACATTTCCATTAAATGTGTCTCGTTTAAACATTCGAACAACAGTACATACAACTAGCTATAATAGTCTGGCCTACTTCGGCTCGGGTTTTTTTACAGTCTGTCAATCAACATTGAATAAGTCTACCAGTATTTGTTTATTGAAAGTGCTGTTAGACTTTGAGCACAAACACATTGGTTAAACAAGATACGAAATATGATGGGATGTACAACTGCTTATAAAAAGTTGTAATAAAAATTGCATATTTCGGTACTACGAGTTTCTGCAAAGCACACTATTTATGAAATTTAACTGACAAATCTGAAGGAAGTAAACTGATGAGACGGACGGACGGACCTGTGGAGAGACATGGGGTGCAAAAGTGACTTGATCTGGAACGGACATTCACCGGGTTTCATCTGGCGACTTTTGACGCGTTCTTCAACGTCGCTCAAGACCTCTTCGACTGCTGATACCACGTGAGACCAACCGTTCTACGCAGCCAGCCATAATACTGACTTGCAGCATATCTGACGCTAACTAAACGAGTTTTTGTCATAAGCTGCTACTTCCACACATTTTCTACCAATTTTCACTGAAACGTCAAATTATTATCATTCCCATTTCCCCAATAGGCCTACATTCTGTTATGGCTAATTTTCAATTTTCCATAATAGGGCATTTTTTAATTTTTTTTATAATGACCACTTAACGAAAACTTTTAATTTTGTAGTAGGCCTAGTAGTAGCAGCAGTAAGTAGTGTGCCTAGTAGTAGGCTACTCACATTGTTAAGCAAGTCGCTCAGAGTAGGTATAGCTACTGACAGCACGTGCACCATGCTGGCGTTCCTGCTCGACGTCTCTTCCAGTTCTTGTGCGTTATTCTTCAGTTCTCGCTGTAGAATGTTCATCTCTTCGACCACTGAAGCCAGATCTCGACTGTACAGAGGAAAACAAACGCGTGACTGATATACCTCCGCCATTGTCAGTCTGTCCACATGTTGCGATACGATACGATATACGACATTGCACTTTAAAATGACAGTCAGTTTACTCTAGGACATAAACTAAAAAGAACTGAAATGTTTGGAAAAAAAATTAAATGAGAGAAACTGAAATAAGATTACAATTATGACGTAAAACATAAAAAAATCAGGGAACAGACTGAAATTGCAGCAACTAAAATGAAAGACATAACCATAACTAAAACTAAAAAAATGAAACGAGAAAAATAACAACTAACTGAAAAACGAAAAAAAACGTAGAAAAAGACCCATAATTGGTGTAAATGTTCCCCAAAACAGGAGTAACTTGGCATATCATTTTTCAGTTCAGTAAGTCAAAAATCAAGATCGATGCCATCGATGGACTTTGAAAGGCTCCGAAAAATGACGCTTGCTTGCTTTTGCTTTGGGAACAAGCTTATAGCGCACCAAGCTTTGCAAAAGTTGACTTTCAATTAAAATTCAAAATAAGTAAGTAAGTATGTACACAGTTAGGCGGACGGCCACATACCACGTCGGCACTGGGCCAACTTCTTCGTTTGTTGCATGCATTTCTTTCTACAGCGTGGGTAAAAACAAGTAATTTGAGCAAAGCTCATGAGACGCGCGACAGCCTAGCAGTTTCTGTTCACAGGTTGTCTTGGTATATCTCCATCCATTTCGTCGCAATTCACTCTTGAAATATGCATGCGTCGCAGCCACAAATTGCCAAAAAACATTAAAACCACCTATTTTGGGGGTTCAGGGTTATTCAAGATCATCGATGTTGACGCCACTAAAAAGCTTGACACTATTGCTTGTTATGATGAGCAGCATGTCTGAGCCTATCTGCAACACCAGCCAATAGTGATAAAATAACCACTTTTTAAAGGGGTAGCCGTCTTTGACGTAAACCTGCGCAGGCCTCCTTAAACCTAGGGGGTCGGGACTTAGAGAGCTAAAATCTACGTTCAATGCTGAAAATTACATATGCAGGTCGTCTTGGTCTATCTTCAGCCATTTCGTCGCAATGCACGGTTAAAATGTGTGCTGCAGCCAAAAGTGCGAAAAATTCAACAAAACCCCTCTTTTGGGGGTTCAAGGTTGTTCAAGGTCATCAATGTTGACAAGTCTAAAAAGCCCGTTACCAGTGCTTGTTATGATATGCAGCAAGTCTGTACCTATCTGCAACCGTGTTCACGCTATAAAAGCCAATAGCGGCAAAATAACGTTTTCAGAGGGGGTACTCCTTTTTGACGCCCTCGTTCAAGGGGAACCTCTCACCCAAGGGCACCAAATTTTGTCACGATGAACTAGAGTCCTTGGGGCAGCCCACGGTGAGAATCTCGAAATCCTAGCGTGCGTCGTTTTGACACAGTACCGCAGTGTGACGGACGGACAGACGGACGAACGCCTCGACGTTGGCTAAGACGCGCTTAGCACTACGTGCTGTCGCGCGTAAAAGTCGAGCGAAGACCATAGACGATCCCTACTGTCGTGCAGCACTTCATAGGTTTAGGCTATGTATTTGCGTTTCTGGAGATGCACTGAACTGAAAATTCCGAACTTCCGACACTGATTGTAGGGCCTAACTGTTGTTGTAGTTGTCGTCTTCGAAGCAGCAGTAGTAGTAGCCGCTGTTGTTTAGTGTTGACGTCGTTGTTCGTTTACATTTGTAGGCTTATATCCTAAGTAGTATGAAAGACTTGCTCGTTTTCGTCGACTCGAGCCTACTACTTGCTTGTTTGCGTCCATTTCATCCTGTAGCGCATTGTATTCCTGTCCAGCCAACTCGCGCTCCTGCTGCTGTATAAAGTACAGCTTCTTGTACTCGGCCAGCTTGGCTGACAGTCCGCGAATTTCATCAACCATATCTTCGATCATCTGTATATACAACCAGCAACTGCAACTCACTGCACGACGCCTGTGAAACATTCGATCGATCGTATACTGATCTATTTACGCCAAGAGGCAACACATCAAATACGTATAAATTACGATAAAAATGTGTTATGTTATGCTATAAAAAGTTTAATATGCGAAACTATGACTTAGGAATATACAGGCAATTCTATTCGACGACGTCGATGAACCAGACGGCCAGTGCATGACAGCGCATGATCCGCAGCCGTAACGTACGTCTGACGTGCGGTGACCCCAACATTTGAACTTTGTAAAATAAAAATTGGCACACCAGTTACTCATGTCCTGGGAAACGTTTGCACCAATAATTGGTTCTCTGTGTAGACCATTTCGTTCTCGAGTATAAGAGCCCGTTCGTGACGAACGGACGGGCGGCAGCGGTACGTCCCGTACAGTGGGACAATTAGGTTGGGCACATGAAAACACTGTGCTCGAAGAACACAAATGCTTCGGATAGCAATGGCTGAAACATGAAACTACCAAGGAGTAACATGGGTCCAGCGTTTGGTACCCAGCACCGAAGACATTTGACCTTGTCACGCCTAAAAAATTTTTGAATTTTTACATGCAAAATCCTGCACTGTGATCACTTTTGGTAAGAAAATAGACTCCTGCAATGTTGCTTGAAATAGGGATGTGTTGTAGTGGGAGAGAGAAAGGGCAGATTTTTTCTACGGATTTGCATGCCGATAATTTACAGAGATCGTTCTTTTAACCTCAGGGGGTCTGAACTCTAGAAGCACCCTGGCCAGTTATGGGTCTGCACGTGACAATATAACACGACGGACGGACAGAGTTCGTATTGCGGCCAATGCACGTTACGTACGTACATCCTGCTGTCGCTGGTTCTTCCTGTTGGTCATGGCGGTGGTAGTCTCCAGGGCGGCGATGATGTGGGCGCGTTCTCGCCTGTTCTGGTCGAGTTGGCGACGCTTCCTGACGAGGTCGGTGAGACTGGAGCCGATGGTCGACGCGAGGTCCGTGTACAGCTTAGCGCTGTCGAGCATAGCACTGCGTCGCACGTTCAGCATCCGACGCCCCTCAGACGCTGCCTGCTCCTCCGCTACACCCGCTACCCGCTCATTCACCTGACGACGTATGCTACAGCATTACATAGCACGGATATGACACGAGATTATTTAAGCAGAGACCGAGAGAAGACCCGACACACATGTACATCTCCGAGACTGGGACGTTGAGAATTTTGTCCGAAACGATACAAGACGATAGTATATACGTCTCGGGACTGTCTCGAGACTGAGACGACTACATCCCTGCCACACAGTACACGAAGTAAAGATAAAGGTCGAGTAATTGATACAGTGCTGCTTACAGCAGTTAAGCCGCTTTACAATCTCGGAAGTCTAAGCTGATTTCCACGAGTTAATGCTACCGCTGCGCATTATGCGGCCATCCATTGCCCACGCCAGCGAACAATTGAAGCAGCAGACATACCATCGCCCGAATCTCTTACAGCGCTCCCCAGAATTCCTAGCTGGATTCAAGAGGTCCTATTTTTTAAAGGGAAAGAAAAGAAAAAAAGGAAAACGGGAAGTGGAAACAGAAGAGAACGAAGGGTAGGAAAAGAGAAAGAGCGGTAAAGGAAAAATGGGAGAGAACGGAAAAGGGGAGGAAGGGTAGAGGAAGAGAAAGGGCATCCGAGTTGGGGGAAGGTTGCCTTATGGTGCTGAGGGGGATGGACGCCGCTGCTTACAAGTTAGGTCCGAAGTGTCTTAGGTCCGAAGTGTCCGGTAAGCGTTTCCAAAACCGCCTGATTGCAAAGCATGACATTGATGCTCCACTGTTTTTGTGCAACCCTGTAGTGCTACACTATTTTACGTAATAGGCCTACTATCAGCTTTTGATTACCAACAACAGTATTTAAAGTATTGTAGCTTGGTATAAAGTAGGCCTATGAACCGTCTGTCATTGCAAAGTGCTATGGTCTACAGGATATGTGTGCCACTGCCAGTGAACAAAGAAAATAAAAAGTTGCCAATATTTGATGCAAATAAAAATTATGAAACTCAAGTGGCCTGCTTTTTTTCCAGCCATCGGTAGTTTAGCGAAGTAGCCAAAATTCACGTGCATCGAAGCAGGACACTTACTACTGGCATTCCATGTTGTGAGCACGTTCGCGGCTGTACATGTAGTCTATATGATGCTGAATCATCTCATTCAGCTTCTGTTCCAGCTCAGCAATGCGATCAATGATCTGAATTCTGTCGTCGTCAAACTTCGCCTGCGTTTTCATTTTGTTCTCTGTACATGACACGAGTATACGTACACTCTCACTCAGATGTCAGCGTTTCCACCAATTTTGGTTCTCTGAATAGAGCTTTTTGTTCCCGAGTATATGGGCCCATTCATGACGGACAGACGGGCGGTGCCATCGCCAGTGATAATAGGTTTAACCTGAAGGCGCTCGAAAAAGTGCACATCTCCGCCAAGTGAAGTAATTTAAACATTACATCATCATCATCATCATCAACAACAACAACAACAACAACAACAACTACTACTACTACTACTACTACATTGTGACCATGCGTCTATCTGGCACCGTTATGGAGATATGGCGCCTCAAAAACTTGTACACAGACGGACACATTCACACACGGACAGATCGAACAATCTCATAATCTCCTCCAATGTTCACTCCGTTCAATTGGCGGAGATAATTATTAAAATCACAGTTATGCAGTTAGTCATAGTATATTACGATGCATGCGTGCGATTTGGTTACAGAAAACAGTACGTATACAAAGGCGTATTTACGACGTAGAAACGTACCCTTAATACGCTCTCGGTTCAAACATTATTCGCACTTATTGCTATAGAGCGTCCCAAAACTGGCATTTTTGACATATTTTAGACAATTTTTCTTAATATTGCACGCTAAACGTGGCAGACGTAGAAGCCACCTAAATACGGCCCTAACACAAATACAGTTTGAACTAAAAAAAACTGACAGTCAAGCTACCAGTTTCATTTGGCACATGAACTAATCGAATTAAACTATTTTTGAAGTAAAATGAGACAAAAGAAAAACTACACAATGTTTCATAAAAGGACCCATTTTGTGTTTGTTTCATAATTCACCTTAATGATGATCAATTTACACAACATCTGTATCAGTTGTAGCTGAAAAAATACTAGTTCAAAATATTGCAACAAAATATGGCAGTTGATTAAATATTCTTTGCTAGTCGTGACGTAATGCTGATGTCATAATGTGTCGTGAGTACAAGCTTGCTTGTCTCAACTGGTGCTGTCAGTTGCTACCCTGCTTCAATGGTGAACTGAATCTGGTTCGCTAATGAAAAATGTTTATCGTGTCAGCACTAAACAAGCAACATGGGGACATGAAATCAGGCGTCTTGCGATCCAAAAACTCAACCATTTTGCAAGTTTGGTGTGCTAGTGCACTGTCTTGCTCGAACATGTTATACAAGTCCAACTATCCCACAGACACGTAAATGCAATCGCTTTGCACGTTTTTGTGGCTGCAACTGTAAAACTTTAAAAATTTGTCATCAGCGAAACAGATTTCTCACCATCGGAGCAGGGTAGCAACTGACCGCACCAGTTGAGACTATCAAGCTTGTACCCGTGACACAATGATGTCAGCGTTACGTCACAACTAGCAAAAAATATTTAACCAACTGCCATATTTTGTTGCAATATTTTGAATTAGTATTTCTTCAGCTACACCTGGTACAAATTTTGTGCAAATTGATCACCATTTGAGTAAATTATGAAAAAAAAACAAAAAAAAGTTTTTTTTATGAAACACCGTGTATGCCAACTGTTCGTTGCATGTTTCGTGCCAGTGAGTAGGCCTATAAATAAATCCGAAACGATGTTCAACGAACAGTTGCATTAACAAACTCGACTAACGCAGAAGCGTGTTTTCGGTCGTGAGCAAATCTTTCATGGTATCAAACTTTTCCTGCGCTTCTGGCAACTCCTGAGCCTGTTTGGCGTCCTGCTCGTTTTTGATGCGTTGCAGTTCGTCTAACCTCCCCTTCAGATCAGGAACTATTGGCTCTGTACACACAGACGTCAGTCATACCCAACAAAACGCAAATACAGTAGATATAGCAGACCCGATCGCACAACACGTAGCGTTTTTGCACGGGCGAAAAGCTGCCATATAGAAGACTAAGTCACGTTAACAAGCAGTGACAACGTTATAACTATTTACAAATGCTGTAACTGCTTGCCACTATTTGAAATTTCATTCTGGTGGCCAACTCGGGTAACCCTCCCTAACGTTCAATCCGTTTTGTGTAGCTAGTTGTACATTAGCTAGCGGGCTGTCTACAACTAAAGAAATATCTGTTGGTCTAGTGCCGACATATTATGCGGCCGTCCGCCAAAGTCGCACAACCTTGAACCCCGACTTTTGTCATACTGAACTGAAAATTGGCGCACCGTTTACTCCTGTTCCGGGGAAGCGTTCACACAACAGTTTTGGTTTCTCTCCGCATTTTCGTTTTTGAACTAAGTGCCCGTGCGTGACAGACAGACAGACGGGCAGCGCCCGTAATGTGACCTATTAAAACGGTCCCATAATATTAATTACCACGTACTCTAAACTTTGCGTCAGAAGATGTTTAATTTTATAGACGAAGCAGCGCACGTTCACTGACGTCGTTTAGCTTTCAATACAACTATCCAACGCGCAATTATTTTCTGGCAAGTACATGGGCCGACCTTTCTGCATGAGCAGCATCTGAAGATAGGCCAGGATGTCGCGACGATCAACTTCGTTCTGGGTGAATTTTTCACCGTAATGACTGTTGCGTATTTCCAACGCGTCGCACTTCTGCTGCAAACTGCATCAGCAAAAGACGTTTATCTTGCTGTAAATGCGGTAAATGCAGAGGTAATAAAAGTTATGAAAACTGATAAAGATCGTTCAGTCGCGTTTTTGTAAACCATCCAATATCATAACGCTAAAATTTCATCGAGTAATGACCGATGTTGGAAATTATTTGGCTTAACAGTAAATTCACACAGTAAATTTACACTCAAATTTATATCAAAGATCCAGTAATATCTTAAACGTCTGTCTACAATATCTTGTAAATACTAGCATCAAGATTGATATTAATATTTCACAAGGTAGTAAGAAGACGATGCTTTTTGGCACCGGGGAATCTGTAAACTTAACGATTATTTTATTGCAAATTAGCTGCGGACTGTGAGAGTGAATAAATAGCTTAAGAATTTTGACAATCGATCAACATCTTGATACGAAAACTTAATGGAAAACTTTTGGACCACTTTGTACATTCAGTAGCAGTTACAGTAAGTGATCATCTTTCATATAATATAAAAGTTTACCAGTGTATTGTGTATTATTAACATACAGTATAGAACACTGCTATCTGAATTAGACATATTCGATTTGATTCGATTTCATTTGCTTTGGTTACGTACCCATCGACACGACTGCTGAGCTCATTAATCTGAAGTGTAAGACTTTCTTTCATCGCATCGTCCATCTGAGCGGGTCCAGTGCTTGCAGCCTCTGCAGCCAGTTCTTTCTCTCTCTTCCAGCATACATTGACGTCGCTGTATACCGGCTCCGGCTTCTTGTTTTTGTCATCTTTGCCTTTGCCCTTTCCCCCTTTTGCCGCCATCTTCTATCGCAGCTTCGCCTTCTGTATGCGACACAGCATACGCATCACTTTCATTAACGTCGAATTGTTATTATAATGTTACCAAAATGTGAAATAATATCGCGATATTATTCTACCGATTAATTTCTGCTGCTGCTAAGCGAAACTTGGAGGATTATATTTTATAGGCCCCTCTCTGTGAACATGTAAATCTTATAAGGCTCGCGGACTTACCATTCACAGTTTTATTAACAGAATACAATCAAGCTCGCTTTGTTAGATAATCTAACGCAGCTAAAACTCGCCGTATTTACGCTGCACAAAACAATAATTTTATTGCGTGTTTTCACTATCCTTTCTTAGCCTACTGTAGTGTGACGTTACCGAATTCTGTACCATGGCAACGCTGCAACGCAATTAATAAGCCTGCCGTTCGCTGTAGCAAAATGCAAATTAATAACAAACAACAACAAGCGCAAATTTAATATGCTGGATATCAGAAAAAAATCTAGTTTAATCGTACTTTTATTCCATCTCTGCGTTATTTTATACGTGCCGTGAAGGCTAGGTGTAATACTACAGTCTCAAAAATATGAAAACGGTTTAAGTAGGCTGAATAGCACTTTTACTAGTTCAGTAAAAAAGTGAGTAAAGAAACATTAGGCCCACGACTACATAACGAGCGGATGGGGCGAGTGGCTAATTTGGTTGTAGTATGATATAGACCGGACAAAAGCGCAGCAGCAGCAGCAGCATCTCGTATGATGCCAGCCTGGCCGCTGCAGCAGCACAGCCATTCTAACCGCAGCGAGACGCACGTAAGTCGATGGGAAATCATTCTCGGACGATTTCCAAAAGCAGAAAATCAATTTTGCTGTGTTCAGTGAACGGCGTAGCAGCGCTGACCGACACGCACGCACGGGTTTTCATGCACCCGCACAGTCGACTGACCGGCTTGCTGCCCTGCCTCTATGCCTGCAGTCGTGGTGGGTCCCATGAGTGCTTCAAATCACACGACCTATCATGTTCGTCGCTGCCCAAACGACCCGCGCTGCAAACATCGCGCTCCGTGGCGTGGCGTTGCTCGCCAGCTAATGCGACAGTTCATCTTTTGCCGGTGTCACATTAAAATGTCTCCCAATGAAAAATCCGCTCGGAGAGAGAGATAATCACGGAATTGATAATCTCTTCCTCATTAAAATATTGCCGACTCCATAAAAAGTCTCCTCCAGGGATGTGGTCTCGGTCGAGACGTCTCGGTCTCGAGACGGTCTCGAGACGTACTAACCCCTCGTCTCGGTCTCGTCTCGGACAAAATCCTCAGCGTCTCAGTCTCGTCTCGATCTCGGACCGATGCGTCTTGGGTCTTGTTTTGGTCTCGGAGCAATATGTTTCGGTCTCGGCGCAGTAGGTCTCGTCTCGGGTCTTGGGCCATTGCGTCTCGTCGAGACGTTTTGTGCAGGCGCGCGCCGTGCTTACTGTAGCTGCATGCAGTTAGCTATAAGATACTAACCAGCATTATATTTGTGGCTTAGACATATTCGTTTACAGTGTTTTTACTCTTTCATTTAGTTATTTATCATAAAGCAGAATTATGTCATGTCACTCTTTTTTCGACGTAAAATGACTTACTCACAGTGAAGATAAAGTGTATGATGTCAGAATGAATATCGTCAGCCAAATGTAGACGACGTATCAGTCTACACATGTAATCAGCTGTAGTTTACTAATTTCAGTTGCTTGCCAATTGCGATACACATAATGGCTCATGTCCACAGCACTGCAGTTGCAATTCTTTATGGTGCAAGCTGTTAATTATTCAGTGATAATTGTTACAATAAAGTGCAAAACCCATAATATCACAAACAGAAAGCGATTATCATGGTGCGAGTTAATTAATCCGTGCATTTTTTTTCATTGTCAATGTGTTTCACCATAAGTCACGGAAAACGTCTCAGCAAGACTTTGAAGCTCCCGAGACTCTTTAGAGTCTCGGGAGCTTCAAGGTCTCGGCCAGCGTCTCGGAAGCTGCAACGTCTCGTCTCGGTCTCGGCTCAGAAGGTCTCGTGCACATCCCTGGTCTCCTCCTCATTATACGACCGCCCCTCAGAAAAGTCTCCCCGGCCGACAATTCATCGGTAAAAATCCGTCTCGCGCGGGCGGCCGCCGGGCGAGGCAAATTTTTGCCGGTAAATTGTCGGCCGGGGGAAACTTTTCTGGGGCGATCTTATAGTGGGGCACCTGCTTGCTGGCTACAGCAGCCGTCGAACCGTCGAACGGTCAAGTCATCTGGGATTGTGCTGAATCGCTTTGACTGTCGCGGTCGTTCCAACTGACGAGCATCGACTAGTCCTACTGCATACAGTCTTCAGTGCAATCTTTTCTGTAGCAGCCAGCTGCATTATACAAATCATTTCCAGCGTTAGCTAGGCCTACGTGCACCAGTACCAGCTGCGTTGCTTTCACGAATTTGCGGGCCTTTTCCGGGATTTTTGGCTCCGTATAGGCTACTTTTAGTGATTTTCGTCATTAATAAATTCTCTGCTTTGGTTATACGATGCAGTGCTGGATTTGGCGATTTACGGCGACAGTGTTCAAATAATAATAATATTATTTTAAAAACTAACATTTTTAGTCGAGATGTTAAAAAATTAGACGCTCGTTTTTGTGTAGATTCAGCTAAATTCTTCGCACCGTTGACGAATTCGTCATTTAGTGAACTGAGTGCTGCTAAGGTTAGTGCACGGAAATGTGAAGAAAGTAACTGTAACATTCCGTTGTTGGCTTCGTTCTTTATGGCGCTAAATGCGTGAAAGCCAGCCGCAGAACCGACGACGACAGCGATTTCGCCATCATGCCGTGCTATCACGTTTGTCATCGATTCACTGTCAGTGTGCGACAGCTTAGAGAGATGAATCGCCGCTGCTGCAGAATGTTGTCACTCTGTCTGTGCTAATTCTTTTATGCGTAGCTCATCGCCGTGTGACAGCAGCAGCAGCAGCAGATGACTGACTTCCGTGAATAAACTGAAGACGCGGGAGGCAGACGGCAGTGCAGTTGCGCCGGTTCAAAGCTCCAGTAGGTTGCTCAGTCGTAAACGTCATCGTATTCAGTACTGGCGTCGCCAGAATGTGAAGTTTGGGGAACGGACAAAGGTACGGGGTTTGGAGGACGGAAGCCTCCCCAGCGAAGTCCAGGGTGTGGGGCGAAGCCTTTAAATGCAAAACTTTGACGGCGACTTTATGGTAATGAGATTTAAAAATTTATTCACTGACACTCTATCATCTTCCCAAACAAATGTACATGGTCTTGTGGACTTTTAAACTTTTATATTTATTGTATCGTAGGCCTTTATTGTGCACATGCTTGCATTTTGATAAGTTAATGTAGACCTATTAAACTAATATTAATGAATAAATAAATAAATGAGGCTAAAAATTACACCACGCGGTTAGCGACACATCCCTTGTATGATGGGGATTTTGTGCAGACAGTCTAGCACCGGTTAATTGAAAAATACTAAACTCATCAGATTTATGTAAATCTCAAAATCAAGTCTGGCACGGTTGGTGCCCCTCCCTCTCATGGCGATGCCAGTGGTCGTCAGTCTCTGCAGCCACGGCCAGTCAGTCCGTCAGTCAGATGAAGAGCGTTGCAAGACGTGACGTAATGCGAAGGACCGACCGACCATGCGAGCGCGCGTTTGATCTCAAGATAAATCTCATCAGTCAATCGCGTTAGTCGGACACACACACACACACACACACACACACACACGATGCACGCTTCTCTTGCCTGTCTCTGAAGCAGCGCCAGCAGCAGCACGCTCCACTGCGCCCTCTCACTGACCAGCATGCACGCGGCTCATAATCATATTAGCGGAAATTAGTTCATCGATTGCGCCGGCTCGATAATACTTTCATCCGTTTTGCTGCCCGTCCGTCGACGTCGTCCTCGTGGCTACTGGCAGACACTGAACTAACACAAGTATGCACTCTTCTTTGAATCCATGGCCATATTCACGTCAACTCCAAACGTGTCGGTTGTCACTGCAAAAAAAATGGAAACATGAAACCAAAAAACGAGTTCAAGTGTTCATTACTGTGTGATGTCAGTAAATAACTATGTAAAATAACTGCACAGGCATTTGGTACCATGTTGTAATACAGGCCTCTATACGTACACTGTATACATCGCGATATATACGGAGAGCAGTATCAAAACTGTGTTGTTGCTGCTGCGGTAGTACTACGACGTTTAGAATGAATGGTGACATGGTGGTGTACGGAACATAGTTAAAATTCGAGACCGCTTTAATACAGTTGGTCATCAGTGGTGTGGCACAATTCTTTAAGAGTCTGAAGTACAATAACCGTAAAGTTTCATGGAATCAGCGTCTGGCAGCTGCAGTCCGACTCGTCTCTAGCCATCGCTAGGAGCCGTGCATTTGTTTATCGTTCGGTATCGATCGCTTCAGTTCAGTTCAGTTCAGTTTCCGTTCTGCACCATGCTGACTCTGCGGCCAGCAGCTTCCGCGTTATCAGTTGCGCGACAGACGCTCTGCACGCGTCACTTCACTCGATTTCGCTCCTGTCTTCCATGCTCAGTGTAGTTCGACGCAAGATTGAAAGTCAAAAGTCGGATGCTGATGCGCAAACTCTATTCAGGCCTACTTCTAGCCTATTTGTCGTGGATTTGTAGCACGACATGCTGTAGAACAAGCTGTGCAACAAATCCACAAAAGAGTTATCAGCGTATCCAGTCCACTGATCCACAGAAGTTGTACCACAAGTCAATAAAAAGTCTAACGTCTAACGTAGCTCGTATAGCGCTGCAGTCAAGCTCGTCGGTAACTGCGGCACGCTTTCTGTTGATCGGCAGTAAAGTGCCGGTCACTTTTTGTCACGTAGACACACAGACAGACATACGCACGCACGCGTATAGAACGCAAACCGAATCACGCAGTTGTCGTGCGGCGCGTCGGCGCACTTTGTCCGACAAATTCAATTTCTCGGCGCTGGTTGTTGGCCAGCACGTCGTCGTCGTCGTCGTCGTCCATTTCTTTGGCGCTCGCCTGCAATGACTTTTCATTAGCGCGCGGTGGCGAGTGGGCGGCAGCCAGCGATGATTGTGTTGCAGCAGCCAGCCAGTCGGGCGGCAGTAATCGAGAAGTGGCGAAATGGCGTCGGTCGAAGGGAGTACTGGACAGGGTGGACGCGAGGTCGCTCGCGACGAAGTCTTCGCGGACCCATAAACAGATATGACGCTCAGTCGCTACCAGTGCTCACTGTATCCCGGACAAAAGGCCACCAAGCTGGTTTTTCATCATGCGCAAGTTTGCTCGCCAAACTATTGAATCCATTTCCATGACTTTAATGGAAGATCATTGTCTCATGCTGTATCCGAGCTTTTCGCGTGCGACGTTAAGCCTGACGATACAGCGGCGTCTTTTGATGACTCGCTACACTGAGTACAGAAAGATACAGTTAAATCGGCTTAATAAACTACATCGACAAAAACGTCAATTTATTTTATAGTAAATGGTGCGGCGACTCAAGTTGCATTTACAAAAGTATGAGCACTTAATTTGGAAGTAGAATTCTATTAATAAACTAGCTTGGTGACCTTTTGTCCGATGACCTTTTGTCGGTACATTGAGCTCACTGTGGGTCGCTCGCTAAACGCGCCTTGTTCGACGGTCCTTGCAATCACTCACTGAAACAGTGTGCGATCCAGCGTGTCGACTGATTATCAACCATGCACTTCTGAACTCTATCGCTGCATAAGCTTTTATTTCTGTCGTGAGGAAAATATTATCAGCACCGACTGGCTAGAGCATTTATTGCACAGTCTCAACATGTCATATAGAAAAGGCAATGTTCTATGGGACTACTGTAAACTGTAAAACCGAATTAACTGCTATGTTTACTTTTTCAGATTTGAGTTGTGCAACCAGTGCAAGATTATTACCGAACATTTTATTTCTTATACTTAAATTACACACGAATTATAGTCGCCGGCATAGACCCAACACTGGGTCTATGCTGGGCTTCGGTCGCTGCTTCTCTGTAGCTGGTCCGACGGTCTGCAACTCGCTTCCTGTGACCCTTAATTTAGTTGATGATCATGCCTGTGACACTGGCAGTGACACATTCAGACGGTTGTTGAGTTTATTTACACCTATTTTCCAAGTTCAACACGTGCGTGCAATACATCGCGCAAGTGGTTCATCATCATCATCATCGACAACCGTGGGCTCAATGCCCGTTGGTGTCTGACGCCATTCTTACTATCGCTGCCCACCGCTGCCTATCTAGGGCAGCGTGGCTTAACTCCTGCAGGGTTGTCCCACAC
>Ga0209367_1001194_pt1 | contig 31000 bp, 21 predicted proteins | sample WorMetLIZISLAND2_FD_187412 | JGI IMG/M metagenome (GOLD analysis project Ga0209367, IMG submission 187412) | Marine gutless worms symbiont microbial communities from Max Planck institute for Marine Microbiology, Germany - Olavius geniculatus... ...
GGGGTGGTAGGTGCAGATCGTGGGTGGGGATTGTTAGATCGTCGTCGTCTATCTTGGTGACAAACTGAACAAGCTGATGGGGATGCATATGTGCTTGTTGCTGCTGGTGGAGATACTGATGGCGAGGAGCGTTCAGCGTGGTTGCTCCGCCGACCACGAGCGACGTCTGATTCTGCACACAGAAAGTATCCACAAAAATGAATACCGCAAATAAGTAAGTAACACCAAGATAAGCTCAGCCTTTTATCCCTCCGGGGTAGGTAAATCGAGTAACGGCCTGTCCGGCTGGGGTCATGGTAAGGCACGTTCGCCTGTGTCGGGTGGTAGGTAGGCTTCACATTGTGTGATCCTATATGGCAGGTGACTCTCCGTAGATCTTAGCTGGGTTACCTATAAACAGCTACACCGTTTTCAACCAAAGCCCAACAGTTGCTAAGAAAAGCCGACCGTACCTGCTTGCATCTGAAAGCCAGCAAATGTTAATGTAGTTTTTTTCTTAGTTATTTACGTTACTTCCTGTATAACGCAAACTTCCAAAACTGATCTTTTCTCCTCCCCCCAAATACTTGAGTTGCAAACTGCGGCCAAACCGCTGCAGACAGCGACATGGCTACTGTTCACAGCCTATAAGAACTTAACAACGCTTTATCCAACGGTACCATCCAACGGTTTAGCAACGGTAAACAACTTGACAGACAGACGGACAACACATCGTACTATAAGCGCAAATGTTAGTGCGGACGGCCAGAAATGAATACTGCATCAATTACATTAATGCGTGGATAAATTTACCATATAGCTCATCGCCGCTTCCGCGTGGGCCGTCAGCGACAAACTGTTCCCACTGGTTCTGGCGGTCGCCATATTGCCGGAAGTAGTAGTGGATGCTTGGAACAGCTGGTGGATGCCGGGAAGACGATCGACTGTCATGGCGGCTTCCGGTGCACGCGCCGGCGGGTAGGACGGTACGCCCACGGCAACCGTCAGCGGCGGAGCGGCAGACTTGGGCGACGGGATGGCCGCATTCATGTCCGGTGAGCGGTGGGCCGTCACCAAGGTCTCAAACGGTGGCAGGCAATGGTACTTCTCCGAGCTGACAGATGTCGCCACCGCCAACACGGCACTCTGATCCTCCACACTAAACGCTACCTGGTAACACGAGATATGACATTATGATAGTATTTATTCACCATAGTTGGTAGCAAAAGAATAATATCAAAACTTAAAATCCACAAATTAATATACACTGTGTCTCAAAGAACATCCCCGACATTTTCGACTGTAACTTGAAAACCAATTAACAGATTGAAATAATTTTTGGTACAAATATTCCTGACACAACGTGCCATCAAATGACCGTTTAGTTTTCCATCTCACCCAATGTATGCTTCTGCACTACGTAGGGAAAGCAGATCAAACAAAATATGTGTTGAAATAAACAGAAAAATTAAAAACATCCCCGACATTATCGATTGTACCTTAAATGAAAATCAGCATATTTTAATAATATTAGGCAGATATATTTTTGGCACAACTGGCTATTAAATAAGTGTTTTAGTTTTCACCTCACCCAACGTCTGCTTTTGCATTACCTGTGGAAATCAGACCAAGCATAATATGTGTTAAAATGAATGAAAAACGTCAATAAATTCCATTTATCCTAATTTGTGGGACAAACAGCAGGTTTATTACAACGTTTGACTGTTTTGCAGCAGTGTGTCTACCCGATGTAGTTTAGGAATGTTTGCGAAGTCCAGAAGCGACTGGTAGCGCATGGATTGGTCTGAAGCAGAACATTGTTAATACTGCTGCCAATAAATGGAGAAAGCCTTTCCTTGCCCGTGTTCACATAGTGGGCCAACACTTCAAGCAATTTTACTGCAGGCGGTTGAAAATGGACAACTAAATAAAATGTCAGCCACAGTGTCATAAATGTGAACAAAATGTGTTTTTACCCGTTATGTTAATTAAGCAATCATATCTCATTAGATAAAAAGTGATATTTCGCTGATTGTGATTTCCCCATGTAGTGCAAAAACAAACGTTGGGTGAGGTGGGAAACTAAACGGTCATTTAATGGTGAGTTGTGTCGGGAATATTTTTACCACAAATTATTTAAATCTGATAATTGGTTTTCAAGTTACAGTGGAAAATGTCGGGGATGTTTTTTAAGACACAGTGTATGCAGTGAACAGTGGCAGGCCTATAGAGGCGCTGAAAACATACACAGACAAAAAAACTTCAATACCTTGTAACGATAAATCATTGCAAGTTACAACGTTATAAAGTTAAGTAGATATCAGTCTTTGTTCTGTGCTGCAGTCACTGGCTAGGTTAAGGTAAATCATTAGAGACTTAGAGTAGGCCCTTAAAGTCAAATATGGCATCTTGAATTTTTATGAGAATTGCCTCTTCATACTTAACGTCTCCAAAAATGCAAGGAAGTGTTCGCTTTCTTGTACATATAACAATATACGAAACTGCATCACTGCGTATACATAATAGAAGCCCTCGTATTGGGAGTTAAACAGTTGTAGTGTCGGACCTGATCGGGTAGTTCGCGCTTGATGGGTGCAACGACGGCGGTCGGCACCTGAGCTGAACCGAGCAACGAGGTAGACGTCGCCGGTGGACAACGGCTACGACATGCATGGACACCCTCAGTGGTCAGTGTCTGGACAGCCCCAGCTGGGGTGAGTGTAGACGAGCGTGAACTGGGATCGTCGAGGAGTACAACGGACGGCCAGACGCTCTCAGCGTGCGTCGAGAAATCCACCTCGTCCACCAGCACCGTTTCCGCTGCATCGTCCGCACAGACTGACTGCAGCTTCTGCAACATCGTACGACAAACACAAAAACGTGTAGGCCGACACAGCGACGAAAACGCTGCCAAGATCAGCTGACTTGAACTGAACTTGCTCTGTACACTTAGCGAAATATACTTAAACCATACTCAGCTCGCTCTGATACTGTTTTCGCGACTTTCGGCTGCATTCGCGAGTCACAAAGCAAACGAACGACGGTGCGTGGACTATCAGTGGCGTAGCCAGAAATTTCAATTGGGAGGGGCCTCGTCTCCCTTTCCCTTCCCTTCACTTTCCCATTTCGTTCTTTCCCTTCCTTTTCCTGCCCTTTTACTACCCCTTACCTCTTTTCCTCTGTCTTTTCTTCCCCTTTCCCTCCCCTCTTTTCCTTCAAAAGTAGAATCCCTTAGAATTTAGCTAAGGGGTATGAGAAGCGCTGTGAGCTCCCCCAGCGAAGTCTGAGGCTGAGATCCAGCCGAAATCAAAATATAGTGGATTTTAGCTTTAAAAGATGAAATTTGGCGGCAGCAATTTTAGTTGTTTTCCCAAGAATAAACTGGCCAAATTGGCAAATTAAGTACAGTTTAAACGTATGCTAATGTTTTGTCAGGAAACTTGGGGGTCTGGGCCTTTGGGCCCTCCTTGTCCACGCCACTATAGTCTATAAAACCTGAGCGTGGTTTATGTACGATACCGCACTGTCTGGAGTAGTATAAGATCGCACTGCGTGTTCGCTTATTCGCTTCAGCAGTGCGGTAGCTAGTCCCTAAATTTCATCCAAAATGCGGATTTTCCGCGCCAATTTTCGCACATTTGGACCAAAATTTTACGACAAAAAGAGAATTTTTCGACAATTTTCCGACAGCCCAAACTTTAAAAGGGAGGTAAATGCCCCCTGTCCGTTGCTCCTTTGTTTCTCCGGCCACGACTCCACTGCCGATGTGCTGGTCGTAGACAGGAATAAAGCAGGCGTGCCGTGAATATGGATATCCATGGATATATCCATGTGTGGATATGAGATTTAGGCCGTCCTGTGGATATATCCATGGATATTATGTTAACGCACCTGCTAATTAAACTGAATATTTAAGTGCTTTATATCTATATAATATTTTTCTGTCTGTTCTTCTTACTCTTCATTTTCTCGTTTATTTATGTTACCGGTATTGAGGCAAATTAATAATCAGTGACATTAGTACGTCATTATTTTGTTATCCTATATTAAATTATAAGCACCATATTAACAACAGATTTTAATTTCCCGTCCTTTAATGTTGTTGGTTGGGCGACATAAGGTCTATTTATTTTTTTTAATTTTATTTGCAACTTTTTTATGAAATTGTAACGAAATTACAAACTTTTTGGCTTACTTACATATTAAATATTAATGGAAAGTACAAACCGACTGTCCTTCAAAAGCGTCTACGCACTCTATACACGTAGGCGTACATAAATGCAACATGTGTCTAGAAAAAACAAAAAGCAAAGCTGTTGCTGGGGTTCGCCGACCGTACCGCTTACATGCATTGCATATCTGAAGGCCAGCGTCCGACTTCGGGTCGCAAAAAGAAAGCAATTTCCCATAGTGACTGCACTGCACTCCTACGCACGCAACGGTGACGCTGCTATATCAAATACTACAATAAACACAAGATACGATGGTGACGGTTGCAGGCAACATTGCATTTAAAGTTGCGGCCAAACTGCTGCAGATAGAGAGAGACGTGTGGTTACTTTTGACAGTTTATCGGAAGTTGTTATCGCCCTATCCAACGGTACCGTCGCCGACTTCCTACGACGTAGCGTTTAGACGCAACGCATGCGTTACGGACAGATAAACGACATATCGTGCCAAACTCGGCATAACGGTCGGCTAAAACAGCGTCAATAAAATAATGCAGACTTTCACGAAAGTTGGGACATATTCAACTAATATCGTATTTCAATGCTAATATGTGTTCATTTTTTTACTTTTAGCAATATTTCAATAATTTTAATAGGGATATGTCTGTGTCGTGCTTTTTTTAAAGAAGAGGGTAAATAGACACTTTTGCATTGCTGTATTTTGCAAAAATTTGGGGGCTAAATGCACGCGGGATAGGCGTCTGTGGATATGGATATGGATGGTAAATTTCAGATCCACGGCAAGCCTGGAATAACGTCTTAAGACAAGTACATGTATATTACCTGTTTGCGATCGTCCGAAGATGAAGTGGTATCGAGTGTGGACGTTGGCGAAGGCGTTTGTAAACAGTCGTGCAGCATGGCGCTGCCGCCAGCGCTCCCCATGTCCTCATAGCGTATGCATGGTCCGCGATGTCGGTGTCCCCACAGATTCTCACGCGTCTTGAAGCTCTTGCCTACACACGGACCGGAAAACCAATTCATTCACGGAAAATTTTTCTCAGCGCGAAATTTCCGTGAAAAAAAATATCGCCAAACATGTCGAAAACGCGTCTTTCAACTGTTGCAAAAATTGCATAAAGTTCACGAAAATTTCCAAACCAGAATCAATCATTGCTCGTCTCTATCTTACTCCTGATAAAAAATAAACTTATTAAAATGTTTTATACAAAAACGACTTTCAAAAGTTTTTTGTACGTTTTTAGCATCTATTTTTTTAAAGTAAAGGTACATTAAATGGCGGAAAGTGTAAAAAGCTTATTTTAAATATTTCTATACAATAAATAAATTAGTAACGGGTTTTGTATGTAGATTATATTTACCAACTTACAGGGTGGGCCAAAAAAAATGGCATAAAATTTTTATATGCCAATAACTCCATCAAATATTAACCGATTTTCAAAATTCTTTCACTGATGGAATCAGCAAAACATTTGTAGTAACAGTAACACTTAAGATCCCACCACACATCATAGGTGTTGTACCACTACCTTGTGAAATGTCAGACATCGCACACTCGCTGGCGACGACAATGGCCAATTGCATGATCAACGTTGATTGAGCCTGACATGTGGCTTTCAAACAGCCCGAACTTAAATCCTGTCGATTATGCTGTTTGAGGGGGTCTTTCGTAGATGGTTTATCAGTGTTGACAATTCACGACAATTCTGGAGCACTGAGTGGGGCAAACTGTCGCAGCGTTTGGTTGATTGCGCTATTGGTCAGTGGCGTCATCAGGTTGAGTGCGTCGTCCAGCAGCAAGGCAGACAAACTAAACATTTGATGTTATAACTGCGAGATATTACAGTTACTTTGGACAATAACTAAAACAATAAACAGGTTGTTTTGTTGTAAATTTTTAGAAATTTGTTGCTACAGATATCGCTTTGTTTTCAACTGTTGCTTTGAAGACATTAATATTTCACTAGGTAGTGTAGCGACACACTTAAGGTGTGGTGGGATCTTTAGTAATAGTGTTACTGCAAATTTTCTCCTTTTTCCGACAGTCTAAGAATTTTGAAAATCGGTTAATATTTGATAGATAAAGTTATTGGCGCATAAAAATTTTGTGCCATTTTTTGGCCCACCCTATATGTATGACAATAAAAACTATCACATACGAAAAAACTGTCTTCAAAAGATGGATTTATTCGATAGTGACACGTTAAATAAAAAGGAAGTTGTCACGTTTTTCATTCAACGTTTTCCTTTAGTTTCCGCCATCGTTAACTACACTCTCGCGTCCGGAAAAATAACATCCCAAACATTATCAATTGTCACTCAAAGAAATCTCTACCAATTTTAATGATTTTTGGTACAAATATTTCTGGCACAACTGACCATCAAATGACTGGCCAATTTACCACCTCACCCAACGTTTGCTTCTGCACTACCTGGTGGAAAATGAACCAACAAAATATGCGTTAAAATGAACAACAATACACCAAAAAGCATTCCTAACATTATAGTTTGTGACTTGAAGAAGGATTGATAGATTTTAATAATTTTTGGTGCAGACATTTTTGACACAACTGCCCATTAAACGACTGTTCTAGTTCTCCCCCTCACCTAATGTCTGCTTCTGCATTACCCGGAAAAACCAAAACAAGCAATATGTGCATTAAAATGAACAATATCTTTGGACCTGTGACCCCGAACAGCCAGTCAATTACACTGTCTGACTGTCATGCAGCACTGTGTTAATCAGATGACCGTGAGGAATGTCGATAAACTGAAAAAGTGACTGGTAAAGTCTGGATTGGTCTGGAGCAGAACATCATTGACACTGCTATCAACAAAAGCAGAAATCATCTCTGTGCCTGTGGTCACGTATTGGGCTGACACTTAAACATTTTTTACTGTAGGCAGTTTGAAGAAAGAAAATTGGATGAGCTGTCAGTCCAGGTGTCAGAAATGTAAACATGTGATTTATGTCATATCTTGATTAAATAATAATGCGTCCCTTGGACAAAAATACAATATTTTGTTGGTTCTGTTTTCCTCAGTTAGTGCAGAAGCAGACATTTGGAGCAAAAGAAAAATAAATGATTATTTGATGGCCAGTTGTGTCAGAAATATACCTGTCAAAAATTATTAAAATCTGATAATTCTTCTTTAAGCTACGATCAAAAATGTCCAGGTTGTTTTATCCGGACACAGTGTACATTACATGACTGGTTTTACCACAGCGCTGGCAGGAGTACGGTCGTGCCGAGGAGTGGATGCGCTCGTGCAGTCGGACAGCGGAGGAATCCTTGAAGCGTTTGCCACACACTCCACACTGACACGGGTAGGCGTCACTGTGCTTGTACAGGTTGTGCTTCTTCAAATGCACCTATACAGACAGTGGCAACTTTATTTATAAATTTATGTGTAGGCCTACGTTAAATCACAGTCTGAACCGTGTAAGCTTGTAAGTAGGCAGAATGGTTATTATCTCTCAGATCTGGAATCGAAATCCGGTGCAACTTCCCCCTAGTTTTGGGCTCAGGTTTCCTCCCCAATTTCTGACACAAGTGTTTCCCTCTATTTTGGGCTTCTTCCCCCTATAGGGAAAAGTTTTATTAAAGCTGTAGATTGAAAATCAGGGGGAGTAAAAAAATAGGGGTGGGGGAATTGTGTTAGGGGAAAAATGGAAAAATAGGGGAAGTAAAAAACAGCGAGGTTTTGTTGAAGGTGTAGTTTGCCCAGTGAAAATAGGGATAAAGTTTTGATCTGCAACCATATCAAAACTTACCCCTATTTTTCACTGGTCGCAAGAAGCCACTGGTACGCAGTACGAACTTATCCCACTTCAGGCAGTGGTGTATCGTACTTATTCGACGCTCATCTCGCATAAACTACGTTGTCGTTTGTTTGATCACGCACGACTGCACCCCTAGGTAATAAACACACATTACGAGCGCGAGCGAAGCACGATGTTCGTATCTAGTAAAGAATCCTCTATAATATTATTTACTCATATTTAATACACGTGTGTGGTGTCCTGGCTTTGTTAGTAACGTCGTTGGTTCAACTAAGTTAATTGACGCCGGGCCTGGTAAGTACTTGGATGGGTGACCGTCTACAGACGGGTAAACTATCTCGCTATAACCAACAACCCAAGTCAACTCAGCCTGGCCTTCCAATGCGGGTAGGCGCAAAGACTGCCAAAGAAAGTGGGGCCATGTAGCGACGATGCTAAAAATACTGCCGTCGCTTCCAAGGGGCAGCAAAAATAAGTCAATCAACCTTGAGTTTGAATCCGACGCCACACACATGACAGCGGTACGGTCTCTGGTGTCCTAGCTCGTCGTCAATTCCGCCGTCAAAGGGTGCCAGTGACGGGCACCTGCTGTTGCTATTATTAGCTGCCTGCTGCCGGCTATCAATCTCTTCCGAATGTTGCTCGTAGCCACGCCCACCTGACGTCATCTGCAGCAAATAATTGAAAACCTATTATTCAACAGAGTGCGGAGGAGTTTAAAGGTGTGCAAACATAGGAATTAAATTCCATCTGCGAGATATGGAGCGTCACCTGCCATATGAAATCACACAGTGTTATCTACCACCTGACAGTCTTAACCCCAGCCATGCAAGTCAGTAGGTTACTTGACTTAACTACCCCGTAGGGATAAAAGGTTGAGTTGACCTAAGTGGCTGAAAATGGCGCGAGATAAAATCTGTGCGAACGTTCTTCAGCCAGTAGTAACCGGTGTGTGATTTTATCCTAATCGGTCAAAAGTTAGGAAAACGCACAGCCACACATTAGAACTATAATAGTTTTTCCAGCTTTACTATGAACAAGTTGCCCAGTTGAAATAATGGTCAATTTTAGTCAAATTACCGACTGTGCGTTGATGTCTTGCATCATCAACTCGTGCTGCTGCGACTGAGCTTTGAAATCCACTGCTGTGACGTCATCGGGAACGTCATGGTCCACCTCATCATCGTCATCATCGTCGTCATCGTCGTAGGATATATCGTGGCCAGTGGTCTTGTCCGCGCTGAAGATGTCAGGGTAGGCCGCTGCCAGCGAGGAGTCTGCGGGTGGGTTGAACGCGGCCAGACTGTAGTCCAGCAGATCCATGATCTCAGCCGCTTCCACCTAGTTCCACGGAAACAACGCACATACACGAATTTAAGCATCTTCGGCATAGGTGTTCCTTCCGTACGAGCTGTACGAACTTAAAGACTGGAAAAGTTAGGGAATTCTGCGAAACTTAAGCATGAAACTTCATGGAACTTTGCGACTACTGCGTTTTGCGGAGTGGTTTGCTCGTGATTCGGATCGACCAAAGTCTGATGTTGTCCGAAATCGTGCCAAATTTTGCATGTTTTGCATGTTTTGGTTTCTAATTTTTTTCGAGAGAGGCCCCAAATTTGGGGACTTTCCACCATGTGGCAAGGTTTCACGCCGATCGGCTGACGGAACTCGAAGACCTCGCGCTAAAAAGAGAATCATAACGTTGAAAAATATAACGAACAGCAGCAAAATATAATTATTCCCGTAGTAATGCACGGACGGCCCAAAAATCTGCATGATGTCACAGCTCTGGCGATGCAGAGCGAGAACAGACCCATCCCGTTGTAAGTAAAGTGTAACTTTCAATTCGTTTTTTCCCATAAACAGGAAGGAGGCAAATGGACCAATGAAAAAACACCTGGCTGGTGACCGCAAGAAGTGTAGATCGCTCATAGCCCAGTGTTCCAGCAGAAACAGGAGAACCTAAATCTAACAGACAATAATTCACATTTACGACGCAACTCAACTGTCGTGACTGTGGGCGACAATGCAATGACGTCATTAGCATTGTGACGTCATGCTGTTGCGCACAGACCACGCGTTGTTTGCTAGCCTGGCTGAGCAGTTAAGTTGAGTTTAGTCGAGTTCGGTGTCGTAGGTGTGAATTCACCATGAGCTTTAGCTTAAGTATATTAGGCGAGTATTCTGTTCTAAATCTAAGTCTAAACGAGTATTTTATTGCGTTTTACCTTGACCACGGGGTGTGCGGAATCAGTAGAACCTTCCGACGAACGGAGGTCCCAGTCCATAAAGTTGACGAACCCGCTCTCCGGCTGATCCGGTGACGCGGTGTGGTGCGACCCTGTGGGCGCCAGTTCCGCAAACTGCGCCGATACCGCCGCGTCTATGTACGCCGCCGACGACGAAGACTCCAGGTGATGGCTTAACTCTGCTGACGGAGACCCTCTGGGTGCCAGTGACGTACAGACCGCGTTCAGCATATAGGCAGCCTGTTCTTCTAGGTTATGACAACTTAGCTCGGGCGGGTCCGGCGACCCTCTGGGGGTCAGCTTGGCAAACTGGGCCGATACGGGATACGGTGAGATGTAGATGGAAGGTTGCTGCTGCTGCTGATGATGATGGTGGTGGTGGTGATTGTGATGAGTGTGGTTCTGCAGCGCCGCCTCGGCGTCCATCTTCCTGAGGGTGGCCGTGCCCCGCGGGCCAGCCCGTCTTGCGCCACGACCACGCCTGGCTCTCCCTGGAGGGCAGCGGGAGGCCACCGCTATCGGCGGCAGTTCTCCCCCGAGCGATTTGCCGCAGGTCTTGCTGCGGTTCTCGTGATGCCAGAGACACTCGCTGGTCTTGAAGGTTTTGTCGCAGCGCGGACAGGCGTAAGGCCGGGCGTCCGAGTGGGTGCGCTCGTGGGCGCGAACCGCAGTCGAGTCTTTGAATCTCTTGCCGCAGACTCGGCACTCCTCACGCAGCTCATCGGTGTGCTTGAAGAGCACGTGCTTCTTGAGGTGGTAACGCTCCTTGAACCTGCAACAGCAACATAATATAGGCCTATGCAGTAACAACAAAAAGATCATCTCTGAAGCGCCATTTCAGATAACAATTTTTGTGCGTTGACGACGTTTAGCCTTTATGTCTTCTGAAAAAACAGTTAAATTTTGAGGTGACGACTGAAAACACCAGTTTCATGTATATTTACAAGGTGGTCCAAAAACGGCACAAAGTTAACGACACCATAATTTTGCAACCGTACGTCGTAGAGTCATGTGGTTTTCAGCAAAATGTTCGGAAAGAAATTCTTTACGTGACTAATGTCAGTATTTGAATATAGCAGTTAAATATTTTTTGTTATTGCCACTGACAATTAAACTATGCAAAAACAGTATTACCCTCTTCACCGTGATCCATAAAAACGTGCCACTATTATTTTTCCAATTTCTCCGTGAAACATTGGCCGATTTTAATAATTTTTGGCACACGACATTAAAAAAACTTGATGCAAATGTCTGCAGTTTTGGCCACCTCGCCCTAAGGTTGTCGCTACACTACCTTGTGAAATGCAGAAGTCGTAGTTTGACCATTGACAACAATAAATTCATACTGGGTAGTGCATGCGTCAGCTCAGAAAATTACTGAGACCACAAATCATTGAAAATATGTTGCTTCGTCTTTATTTTAAAATTGTAAGTCGACAAACTAAAATGATACATCAACAGCGAGTGGACAGCTTGAGTCATGCAGTTACTGAACGTAGTGTTGGCAAATGGTGTCAACGTCTACCGCTTGCGTTTGTGCTGCAGGAGGACATTTTGAGCACATGCTGAAACGAAGATGATGTGATGTGACACATGTGACTTTTTGTGTAATAATAATTGCCAATTGCATTTGTCGCTATTCAGTTAATAATTTCTAAGCCGACGCATATGCTACCCGGTATGACTAGGCCTACAATGTTGTCAATGGCCAAACTGCAACTTCTGCATTTCACACGGTAGTGTAGCGACAGTGTTAAAATGAGGTGGCCAAAACTACAGACCTCAAGTGCGTCAAGTTTTTTCTTAACGCTGCATGCCAAAAATTATTGAAATCGGCCAATGTTTCACGGAACTATTGAAAAAATGATAGTGGCAAGTTTTTATGGACCAAGGTACATTGAAGGTAATACTGTTTTTCAATAGTTCACTTGCCAGCGGCAAACACAAAGAATATTTAATTGCTGTATTCAAACAATGACTTTAGTCACGTAAAGAATTTCTTTCAAAACATTTTGCTGAAAACCGCATGACTCCGTGACGTACGGTTGCAAAATTATGGTGCCATAAACTTTGTGCTGTTTCTTTGGACCACCCTCTATATTGTGTAGATGATGAAGCAGACTTTTCGAGATGACAGATCCGGCCAAGCGAAAGCCGTACTTCCCGAACTTAAGTCTTATCAATTTCGCCATAAAAGTAAGTAAGTAAACAAACGATCAAAAAAGTAAATAAGTAAGAAACCAGATAAATAGATAAGTAAGAAAAAAAGTAAGCAAGTACATTGTAAATAAACACAGTTAAAAGATGCAATTTGACAGTTAGTCACAAGGTGCCGTGTTTTCTACATTGAAGTAAAATGTCTTTAACAGCCGCTTAAACTTTAAAGTTAATGCCGGTTTGTCTCTTCTGTTCGGCTGTGCTGTTAGTAAGTAAGTAAGTAAGTAAAGTTAATAACGACGACCAAAACTGTTAAGTCGGTAGAGTGATATGACCAACTTCCGCTGACTGGCAGACCGCAGATTTTGACGACCAGTTTTGGGACGCCACCAGCAAAACGCCTGTCTTAAACGCTGTTGTTGCTTGTAAAAATGTCCGTAACGGTTACAATAACATTAAATACAATTACGTTGGGAAAAGCGCGTGTAAATGTATCCATACCCGATGGCGCAGATCTCGCAGACAAAAGGTCGCTCGTTGGAGTGCGTCCGGATGTGGTTTTTGTAGTTTGAATTCTGCGCAAAAGTCTTCTCGCAGATCTGACAAGTCCACTGAGACGTGTAAGAAGCACTTCCGTTCACACCGCTTGTAGTTGTCTTAGTGCGGCGTATGGGCGGCGGCGCCATCATTAGCTGCTGCTGGCTTGTCAGAACCATCGCCTACAAAACAAATAATTAAACAAATATAGAAGCACGCCGCTAACTTATTGTTATTACTGCTATTATTAATGTCACTTATATGGCGGAAATTCGAATATGCAGCAAAAAAGCCACAAACGGCTATATATCGACTGTTATTACGCATCGATGCAACTACAAAGAAAGGAAGCTCGTTCAGCCGGACCCAAGATTCTTTCCAGTGGCCCTGGAAACACTTGGCCTCATGAGTGTCAATGCTCAAAAGTTCCTGGCGCAAATAGTTGTGTACTTTCGGTTATATAAAAAAAAAAATTATTTAATTAATTAATTTATTTATTCTATCATTTATTCATCAGCAGATCAATCAGTCAGTCACACATACAGCTTTAACTTAAATCGACGACATCGTCAGTCAAAACTTTCACAACTCGCAAAAGAATTCTGTCTGCAGAGCGACATAACTGAGCTAAACTCTGTTGAACTGAACTGAAGCGGTTTATAGTTCTGACGAACTGAGCAATGGGCAAGGGGCGAGCTCGATGGTATTGGTTAACGCGTACGTGAGCATAATCACGTAGGTCACCTACGCCGTTAGACGGTGCCTACTGTAATGCAGTACTGCTTGCCCATTGGTAAGTTCCTCAAAAACAAAAACATGTCAGTTCAGTTCAGTATAGTAAGTTTATTTTGCACAATTGCAGCTATGAAAATAGCCGAATAGCTGAATAACAGTGCAACAAAATAATAATAGCCCAGTCCGTAAATGCAACATAACACAATCCGTAAGTGCAGAGAAATACATAAGTGCAAATGGTAACAATAATAGTCCATAATAAAAAACAAAGCTACAACTAAAATTATAGGTGGAATTATACACCGGTAGGTGACTGGTATTTAATGAGGGCAAAATTTACAAATGATTGAAACTTTTTTGTTCGTGAGGTTGGGCGAAAGAGAGGTGTGCTGGAATGTAGCCTGGAAGTTACAGAAGTGCTGCGAGATGGTTGGAGGAAGTGATGTAGACATGAAGCCGGATTACACATTTTTTGGAAGAAAGACCTGAAAAGTTCAGTTCGGTTCGGTTCAGTTGCGCCTTAACACTGATACGAAGCGATGTACCGCAGTATAATGATATACATACCACAGTGGACGTGGAAAGATCTGCCGGTCCAGCGCCGAGCATGCTGCCCGGTGACGCGGGCGAGGCCAGCGCCGTGGCGGACAGCGATTGTAGATGCAGCGACATGTGCATGTTGAGGTATTTCTCGCTGGCGAAGTCGCGCTGGCACTCGGAACACGTGAAGGTCCTTGTCGGCGTCGTCGACGAAGCCGGTATCACTTCAACGACGTCGCTACAACCAGACCTCGATGCCGCCGCCGAATCGCAACCAGCCACCTGCAGTATTGAAAACAATCGTAAAACTTCAAACCACATTCAGCTTGCACTGCTATCGTTTTCACAATTTTTACCTGCAGTCGTATTTCATAAGCCAAACGACAGTGTAGTTTATGATCAAAAAGTGACATTCTGAACACCCACAGTTCCTAACTCTGTTGAAAATGTGCAGCAATCTGTAAAAAAATTGCAACTTCTTGGCCCCAACCGTATTATCTTTCACCCCCACTGCGTACTCGCTTACCCATTCCACCAGTGCGGTATCTAGTACAGACTGTCAAATTTTTAAGTATAAGCACTGTCCGCGATAGCCGCCGTGGCATGCACCCAAAGCAGAAACAACCCATGTGACCTTGACCCTTGACTTATAATCTTGCTATGAAATAGGTTGTTCGTTGCAGCGTGTGCAGTTTTGTTTTAGAGGCTTCTAGAACTTGTCAAGACCAGTGAACTTGCATGTTTGTTCTAAATCTTATCGAGTTAAACGCAGTTATCGTGTTGTAACACAGAAACAAGGAAACTTGGCCACGATGCTGAAAACAGCACTGCCGTCGCTAGCAGGTAGAGATTGCGCTCATGCGCGCATATATGCATGCGTACTGTCGCTACCGCGAACAGTAACAAAAAGCTCAACTACCACTTGGTGCAATCGTCTCGCCATAACGTTACTCTAGGGCATTTAAGAGTTTAATATACGTTACGTGTCTTCGGATTTTCAGCAAAACTATATGCTAACGGACGCAAGCGAGTTTACAAAAATAGAACCAACAGATGTTTAACGTGTTTTGTAAAAATAATCTTTGCTAATATATGCATAAAACTAGGCCAAACTAAGTATAGGCCTACGGACAAAAGCTGTCGTGCATGCTGAGCAACTTCGGCCTGATTTTTAAAAGTTTGACAAAACAACTGATGGCATTAAATTGGTCGCGTTCGACCACCCCACTGTTAATTGACGCTTCGTCACGCAAGAACCGGAGTGAATATCCGCATGAATTTTACATGATAAGAAACTACAATCTTTGCAAACATTTTTTGTTGCTGAAAGTACAGGAGTATCTTTATTCGCATTCGCACAGCTGACTCCGAAATCAGGAAAAAAATCCAGTAAAACCAACGACGAAAAACTCATGTTCGGACCTACTCATCCAGATGGCACATTACAGACGCGATCCTATAGAAATCATGCTTATTACTTAGGCTACATTATGACGACCAATTCACATCTACGACGCAACCCATGACGTCACAAGCATTGTGACGTCGCGCTGCTGTCCGTAGACCACGCGTTGTTTGCTAGCCCGGCTGAGCAGTTGAGCTGAGTTGAGTTGAATCGCGTCGCTGGAGTAGAGGTGAATTGGCCATTAGACTTTTTCATGATGATGGTGCTAGACAGTAAATTTTCTCAACAAACCGTCGCGCTTGCAGCTACCGGTTCCTGCTGACACGCACGACCGTTGTCACCGTTGTCGCCCGCTCCAACAGAGACGACGGGGGTGGGATTGGAAATTACCGCATGGGGTGCAATGTCTCTGGGGGTTAACGCCCCACCGCCAAGCACATCGCTTGAAGTCCAAACGACGTTACAGTTCGATGACATTGAATCTTGTACGATCTGCATAATATACAAACTCAACACATAAGTACTAGCAAAAAAATTCACTCGTGATTCAAAAGTGAAACGATTAAACGCAGCTGAACAGTATGAATTTTTAGGCCCAATTGGTATTTTGTTACGACTAGCAATGATACAGAGTTTATAAACGCCCGTCTCCAATATTGACGGACACAGGCATCTGCGATCTGCTATAAGTGGACATTTGCAGGTTCCCAGTTGCAGGTCAGAGCTATGAAGCGTTACCTGCCACACGTGGTCAGTGGATTACGGTGTTATACTTGCCACGGACAAAGGTAAACGCGCCCCGCATTAAAGCCAGCTAGGCAGACTTGTTTGTAATCGATTTACCGATCATGGAAAGACGGAAGGCTGAGTGGACCTTGGTGGTTTACCTTTCCGCCGACAGTGGCCTAGTCTTTATTACCTCCGCCTAATGTGAACGTAGTGAACACTGGAGGAGATTATGAGATTGGTCGTTCTGTCTGTCGTTGTATGTGTCCACCACCGCGAGTCGAATGGTCACGTGACCGATGACGCCACGTAATCCCAAAAGGTCGAGGTCGTGACCCCATTATCTTTGAGGCGCTATATCTCCATAACGGTGTTAGATAGACGCATGGTCACAATGTAGTAGTAGTAGTAGTTGTTGTTGTTGTAATTACTTCACTTGGCGGAGATATGCACTCTTACAAGCGCCTTCTAGTTATTCTTGTTCGAGCTTATTTAGAATTTACGTGCTATACGTTATACTAACGTATACTTGCAATTTGAATTATGAACACGTGGCAGAAGCAAAATACAAAGAACCGTTACCGGTTTTAAGTTTTCAGTGAGCGGTGCCTGGCGATTCTTGGCGGTGTCTTGCAAAGACACGAGAGCAGTGGATGCCGTTCCTCTGATCGCAGACACTGCTGAATCCGGTACACCCGTTCCATCGTTCCCGGGAACTTGGGGAGCCCTGACGACTGTCCCTGGGGCGGTCCAGACGGTATTGACTAGGGTACCGCCACTGTCTGCACTGCCGCTGGTGGTAAGCACAACCTGGTTGTTGCCATTGGATGTCGTCACTGCACAGAATCGAGGAATAGCCGTGTAGTAGACGTAGTTGGTCTCGCTCGTCGCCTGCCGCAGAGAAATAATTCAGTTGATCAAAACGTACCGGTATTTACATAGCGACATGTGTCGCAAACAAATCAGAAGAAAGCTATCGGCGACAACGCCAGCTCACTGCCGTCCAACGTACAAAATGACCGTTAAAAAGCTGAAATAAAAATTAAAGAAAACAGTCAAGCCTTGCTCAAAGCTAAGTACTGTCCATGGGTTGTCGCAGCATCATGCATACAAAAAAAACAAGTAATCATGTAACCGTGAGGTTTTTTAACCTACGACTTTGAAATCCATTAGGCTTAATCTTCTGAAGGTTGTCAAGGTACACGTTCGTGCAGAATTTCACCAAACTGAATGCGGCGACTCATGAGTTATCGTGTTTGCAAGCAAAACAACGCAGCTGAAAACAATACTGGCGTCGCTACTGCGGACAGTAATGAAAACGATATATGTCTACAACCATGTACCTGCGGTACGGAGCCTGGATGGCGTGGAATGGCGGTAGCTGATGAGGGTCCTGCCGCTAAAAGTACAACCACATCTCTACGCTGAGGTACTACAGCCAGCTGGTCTGATAGGTCCTTGCCTGATAGTGGTACTACCAGGTGGTCTCCTAGGTGGTCCTTGCCTGGTATTGATGGACGCATGCCGATACCAGCCAGAACTGGACGCGTTGACGGACTGATGCCGTGAGACAGCTGAACGACACAGCAATACGTACAATAAAAAATTAATTCTTATTTTATGGTTTATTTAGTCATCTTGTTTCTCGGTACAGTGACGGGTGTTATAACAACATGCAATGTCACTCAAGATTAAACACGGTTTTTCGGGTGTGTTTATGGCACAAATTCACAGGCAGAACACAACATCGATCACAGCAGTGAAATACGCACGTTATTACGTTCCAGCACAAGTAATTTCGACTAGAGCTATCCATTTCTCCATATCGTGGTCTGTATTAAACGGTTTCACGGATTTACATGCCGTTTGGTAGGTACAATGACCAAACATGTGAAAACGGGCGTCCCTGTTCCTTAGGGAAAGGAGAGATTTGAAGTCGGCCCCCTGACCAAAAACATGAAATTGCAAGTTGCATGCTGAGCTTGCTGATATCTGGCGAACGCGAAACGCGATTCCGCGTTATATCAAATTATTTTCGTGCTTGTTATATTGAACATATGCGATCCGCCTAGGTTTTAGCGGCTCACCGTGGAGCAGGTCAGTGCAGGCTGCGGCTGTGATGATGTGGTCGAGTGTTCTGTGACACCAGATGAGGATGTCAGCGGCAGCGGCTTACCATTAACCACGTGATTAACCACGTACTCTCCCGGCATCACAACTACAGGCTTTACGTCCCCCCTAGCCGCCACAACCTCCGACTGAGAGGATAACCCCGCTGACGACGACGACGACGATGATGATGACAACCATAACAACGACAACGACAACAATGACAACGACGACGAAGACAAAAAACAACAACAACGATGACGACGATGACAACTACTACGACAAAAACGATGACGACAACAATACGACAACGACTAAGACAACGAAGACAACAACAACTGCTACAACGACGACAGCGACTACGACAACAACGACAACAATGCCGACGACAATTTCGATAACTGGATAACTCCACCACATATCGAAGTGGAATTTAAGCTTAATAATCACCCACTCACCGCTAACGATGACGACGACGATGATGATGATGTAGTTGACTGTTGTATCGGGTAGCTCCAAGCGCCGATCAGCGGTAACTGAGCGCTGTCTCCGCTAAAGACGTCAGAAGTCATCGTGGTAGTCGAAGAACTGGTCGAGGTAATGGTAAAGTTGGTTCCAGACTGGATGCAAAGCACCGAGGTAGCTCCGGCCGATAGCATTTTTAAGCAATGGATTCAGCGACAGGAATAATCTGCTTCATTTATTTACTCGTTCTTGTAGTCCCTCCACATCGCTTTCTGCGCATCACAACAACCGACACAGACAAGGTCATGTGTTTGAACAGACTCAAATAGGCCTAAGTCAAAATGGTAAGTGATAAAAATCAAGAAGCCCAGCTGTCACTAGGGTGGGCCGACCTTACTACCTATATCCGAAGGCCAACGCACGACTTCCGGTCGTGAAAAATGAAGGATTTTTTCAGACTGACTACAGTCCCATATACTCTATAGTGACGCTGCTATATGGAACACTACAATCAACGCTAGGATACGATACGTTAATTCGGCGCACGTGCATGATGGCTGCAAACAGCAACTTTGCGTTCAAAAATGCGACCAAATCGCTGCAGATAGAGACACAGTTACTATTGACAGCCTTTAGAAACTCGCCATGGCCCAATCTAACGGTATCATCGCGGACCCCCTACCCCTACGACGTACATGAGCTAAAAACAGACGACAGACCGACAACAGCGTATTCAAAGCTCCACTATGGTCGGCCGATGATAAGTTATACGGATTCACCAAATTACAATCTTTATCTATACACGAATCACCAGCAAATCCACATAAATAGAGCAAAGCAACTTTGCAGTGACAGACCACATCATTTCTTTCAACCTTGACATAGACTGGGAGTGCGCCAAGCGACAGGACGGAATGATGGATCAGGTAAGCGATACACATCAAAAAAGAACCAGACAAGTCGATAAACCGAAATAAACTATACTACACTGTGAGGCATAAAGAACACACCAATTTTTTACCATAACGCCAAGAAGGGTTAACCAATTTTAGTAATTTTTGGTACACATATTCAAGACACAACTGGCCATAAAATGGCCGTTCAATTTCTCACCTCACCCAACATCTGCTTCTGCACTACTTGGAAAAAACAGAACAGACAAAATATGCATTAAAATCAACAAAAAAACTTTTTAAAAATTTCATCTTTCCGGATATGTGGCCAACAACAGCCAATTAATTACAAAGTTTCACTGTTGTGCAGCTGCACGTCTATTAAATAGGCCTAACATTCAGGAATATTGATGAATTCAAGAAGCGACTGGTAAAGTCTGGATTGGTCTGAAGCAAAACGTTATCGACGCTGCAATCAACGAATGGAGAAAGTGTCTCCAAGCCAAACCCATGTTTGTGGGCGAACATTTCAAACATTTTTGTAGGCAGTTAAAAAATGGAAAAATTAGATAAACTATTAGCTGAAACGATGGAAATATGGACAAAATGTGTGTTTTGTGTGTTGTTTTTGCTTAAGCAATAATACCAAAGTGGTTTAAAATGCAATATTTTGTTTGTTTTTTTCCCAGGTAGTGCAAAAACAGATATTGGGTGAGGTGGGAAACTAAACAGTCATTTGATGGCCAGTTGTATCAGAAATATTCGTACCAAAACTTATTAAAATTGGGTCCCTTTTTCAAGTTATAATGAAAAAATTGTGTGTTTTTTATGCCTAACAGTGTAAATATCTATGATTTCTTTGTACTTACTGTCCGCCGCAGCGACACCTGGCGGACAATCGTTCCGAAGAAAGCAGCAGCAGTAGCCAAAACTTCAGCTGTAAAATATTAAGCATAAATGCATAAATTAAATTATCGCGCTGCAATTTTAATACAGCATCATAACTTTATTTCAATCAAAATTATAAAACGCTTATTTACTGTTGCAACAAATTTTAGCATAACTAAACTGATTATAGTTTACTTAAAAATTTATTTGAAGACAATTGTCAGAATCGAAATGTGCCAGAATTATAAGAATATAAACTGAATCGAATATGGACGCATATACGGACGCCAGTTCGGCTCAGTCCGGTTTCTAATTATGGCAGCGTTTTAATGGCCTCGTCTCGCGCTTCTATATCCGGTTGTCGGGGCGTCTGCTGTGAAATTCAATATGGCGGCTGTCATCTTGTTTCACAGGTAACTGCGCCAGTGATGGTGCCATTGCTTCGCCAGGTGTCTTAAGCCACCCATTACTGCTAGAGATGTGCTGTTCGACAATTCGAATCGAGTATGATCGATTCGATTACGATATATTTGTTTTATTTACTACTGGCTGCATATACTGCATAGAAGCCTATGCGTCGGTCAACGACGGCCATTGGCCGAGACTTGGTTATTCTGAACGTATATTCATCTTTATATTCAGCTAATTGTGTGCTATCTGACTGTATGAATGTGGATGCGAGTTTTTTTCTACACGACATTTTTTTTCTACGATTATGTTATCTTGTACAAAATGACAACCACATATGATGCACCAAGGTTAAATAAACTTATTAGCTGATGTGTTCAAGGTCGTAGGGTCACAGTCAGAGCAAGATCAAATATCTAAATGCGTTATTGTGGTGGTAGAATGCATAAAATTATCATGATAACTTGATAACTATTCACTAATTCTGCAAAGAATCAAAGCAGACATGTTTCCGTTTCTGTTTTCCATCACTGCACGTATCGTATTCGAATCGATTAAGTCGAAATTCTTTCGGCGACCCAGCTCTAAATTCTATCCATCAGGCGCCCCGTGTCGTCAGGACACAATGGAAGCGCCGCATCTTGGAAGCGGAGTCAGAATACATCGCGCCATCATCTAGGCATATCGGATTAGCAACAAGTAAATAGCGCAGTAATGGCCTGCGGGAATAAAAGCACAATACCCGCGGTGTCAACCGGATCCATAAAAAGCGGTCCAATGCTTTGCAGTGTCTCTATGTTGCTTCATTCGCTTAAATCTATAATACGGCTGCTAACGATTAAAAGTCTTCTAACAGATAACTCTGAAAAATTAACGGTTAACTTATCGTTAATTCGGAATAAGTGCCAACGGTGGTATTGTTATAGACAACGCAACTGTGCTTTCTTCTAGCATGTTTTAGACATGTAACTAGAAACGTAAACTGCACGATTAAAAATGCATCAATCGTTACAATTATTATAACGATTAATCAATTGATAGCCCTACTTCAGGCATATCAGGTTACGAACTGTTAGCAGTAGCCTCCAAGAATAAAAGTACAGCCGATGTTGCCAGATTATTAAAAATCGAAACTTTAAGATGTGCACAAAACGAACGAAGTGGATCAAAATGAACTAAACTGGGAGTTTAGTTCAGGTCACGCATCTTCTGTTGTAAGAACTGGGACCATAACTACACTGTGAGGCACAAAAACACACCAAAATTTTTACCATAACGCGAAGAAGGGTTATCCAATTTTAATAACTTTTGGTACACATATTCAAGACACAACTGGCCATCAAATGGCCGTCCAATTTCCCACCTCACCCAACATCTGCTTCTGCACTACCTGAGAAAAACGGAACAGACAAAATATGCATTAAAATCAACAAAAACGTTATAAAATTTAATCTTTCCGGATATGTGCCACCAACGGCCAATCAATTACAAGGTTTGACTGTTGTGCAGCAGCACGTCCAATTAATAGGTCTAACATTCAGGAATATTGATGAATTCAAGAAGGAACTGGTGAAGTCTGAATCGGTCTGGAGCAGAACGTTATCGACGCTGCTATCAACGAATGAATAGCAACGTTATTGCGAGACCTTTTAAATACGCCGAATATTTATACACGTACTCAGGACGCACACAATATAGGCCTATAGCATTTTAGATGGAATCACTCGTAAACGCAAGCGATTGAGCCTATTGCACACATTTATCTGTAGCGTAGTCTGTGTATCTGTCTGTCTGCCTGTCTGTCTGTTTGTCCTTTGTCGACTGTCACATTCGTGCATCTTGCCATACTAAAAACTTCTTTGACACACTGTGTTAGATGGAGGTTCCTGACGCCTGAGCACCTAGGAAAACGCGAAATTTGATGGTCGAACTTTTAGCGAAAAACATGCAATTGCAAACTGTAGCCAAACCGTCAGTCCTAGGCTGCCATGTGTTGAATACAAACGAGGAGTCTGCGATTCGGTCTTTTGGCTAGTTGCTTTGGTCCGTGCTTTATATTTGGCACACGTTTGTGAGCGTTAACACGACCGAAGTAAAAATAACATTTTTGCTTAGTATCAATCACGCTCGCCAAAGGACTCGCAAATGAATCCACTTTAACTTCGCAATCAGTCTGTCGTATACTGACATCATCTAGCGTACACAAAAAGCTCGTATATAACCTTGTGCTATACAAGGTTGTGCATGGCTTATCGACGTACAGATAAATCAACGCGTGCACAAATGCGTACATGCAGGTAAAGCCGGCTAATACCGGTGAGAGCTGAGCTGATCATACGGTGCAATACAAAGGTGCGTCTGACCGGGCTCAGGTGAGACAATGAGAACAGGTTGCGTTATAGGACCGATCGATCACCGCACGGCCTCGCGTCACGCCACGGCTTCAGCTGCTGCTGGTAGGGACACACGTGATGATTGTGGAGACAGAGTCTGATGACGAGATTACGACGGGATGGGCCGGACACGTACATGAGCGGATGAGCAAGAAGTGCATAATCACGAAGGATCAATTTATCGGAAACTTTTTAAATATATAAACAAAAATATTCTGAAAGCGTAGATTAATAAAAACGTTTCATGCGTCCGACCGGTTATTTCATGGACGGAATGGGCGATAGGCAAGCCAATTTGACAAATAACAAGCTACACAGATCAACTCAGTCTTACTCAAGTACCGGCTTGCAAGGCTGGGGTTGAGGCAGAACACCGTCGAGTGGCATGTAACAGTGTGTGATTTCACATGTCAGGCGACGCTCCGTAGCCCTGAAATGTGTTCACCCGCACGGAATATGCCGGCAAAAACTTTGACTGACGCTGGTCACACATAAAGACAGACGGACAGACGACGGACAAGCGACACAAAAACCGCACACTGCGTCCGGCGCCGCCTAACAGTATCGATGGCATAAAACGCCCAATTCATCGCAGATCACAAAACGCGTTAGTCCCCGTGTCATCATCACTCGAGATGACCTGTCCCGACCACGTTACATCGATTTCCCATTCATCCCCCGTTTCCCCCAGACATTCGCCTCCCCCTTCGTGGACACCCTCAGCCTAACCTGGCGACAAACAGGCCGATTACGACTAACACGTTCTGGTGCATTCGACAGTGCCTGCAGCGAGACGCCATGGAACAATTCTACGCCGTTCTACTGTCATAGCAAATGTTCGAAGTGTCAGTAACCCATACTCGTTGCATGGTCTGGTCTGCAGTATCATGTTACTGATGAGGCAATCGACCAGTGGCGTGGACGTGAAAACTATTAGACGACATTTCGTACACACGCTGTAATAAAATGAATAGTATCTTTACGTAGGCCTATAATTAATGTTGACGTTACTTGATAGTCATCTGACGTGACAATAATGAAATTTATGCGGCGACTTTATATCTGACACTTAACCACATCGATGTCGCACAAATTGTTGCGACTTTTTTACACGGTACAGTACGAGCGTGTCAAACGAACTTTAGTAAGCTGAACATTTTTTTTGTTTAGAATTTCTTCTGGCACGTTTCTGCCAAAAATTAGCAAAATCGGGTGACGTCTGACAAAGATATCGCAAAAATAAAAAGCGACGTTATATGTACGCAAAACAAACTACCCTCATATCTCCAAGCGTCTACTGTTGTCGCTGCGTTTCTATTGCCGTATTTCGTCGTGCCTGTCAAACCGTGCCGGTGCGACAGACGTGTTTTGTAAGCGCCATGGGGGGTCGTTTGACGTGACCCGTATGTCGCACAAACACCCCTTCCCATGCCCTACCCTCTCTAGGGCATTCCCTTCTCAGGTCGATCCCACCCCTTCCTGGCAGCGCACACCTGGGCTCATCAACAAAAGGCGGGCAGACGACTGCAGTGAAAAAAACTGTTCGGTTGTGTTCCGGTCGCGTTTCGCCCTTCCCACGTGCACCGGGGTAATTTTCGTTTCCATGAAATATTTAAGTTTAAATTTCGTTCCAGTAATGTGAACAAATATTCTTTTCCTTTTATTTTTCATTATGTGTACTTTTTTAGTTTTAATTTCGTATTTCAATCTTTGTCCTTCTTTCGTTTTGTAGTTATTAAGATCAATAAACCTACTAAAGCAAAATGCAGTACTCACTATTTCTTATTTTTTCGTCATCATAATTTTATGCCTAATGAACGGTAACATCATCATATTTATGATATTACACACGCCACCGTCAACATTATTACTCTATTTGCGCTACTGACATGCTATACAGTTTGCCATTATTTTTTCCGTTTTTCGTTTCAGGTTCATTAGTGATTAATGATTTTGTTTTCTTCGTTATTGGCAATTTTAATTTTCGTTAACAAAAATTACACTGCCGTCCTCAGGTGTTCTGCCCCGTTGAATAGACCCGCATCAGCCACCTGACAACGAGGGTAGGAGTTAGAGGGGAAATGTCAGCAATTGGTGCGGAACCGCTCTTAAGTCGGTGACAGACGTGCCGGTAATGAGAATAGTCAAGCTGTTTGAACGCAAGCTGATGCCGTGTGACCTAGCACTGACAACAGGTACAGACATCTAGATACCTTCCTTCCTCACTCGCAATCTCACCCATTCTTTATCCCTCCCCAATCTACCTGTTCGTGACGCGCTTTAGTGGTCTGGCAGACGGAAAACCACCTGTTGTATTTTCATTTTTAATGAGACCACTAACACATTAGTTTCGTTATTGGAGCCGCCGCGTTTTGCTACGAAAGTCTTTATTCGCCATCATTGCAGATCAGCATTAATAGTACAAACCAAAAAATTAAGCATTATAAAACACTCTCATAAGTTAATGTTGCACAGCATAACCATCATTACCAACACGGGTAACAAAAGTATGCGGGGTGTATTTGCAAACAAATTAGTAACGATTGTGGAACACGACGGAATAAGTGGAAAATGAAATGGGACAAAAATTAAATTTAACTTGATAATGCAGAAACGTTGTTGCATAAATCGCAAGAGACAAGGGATGACATTCTGTCTGTGACACAGTAAGAGGATTGATTGATGGGCCATTACTATCTACAGTGACACTGTTTTAATCGCTTGCCTGGTACTATTTTAGTCGCACAAGTCCTATGTCACTATACCGTGCGTCAAAAACAACATGGCACTAAACACCTGTCTATATCTTCGTTTGATATCGACCGACTTTCAAAATTTTTTCACTACTACACGTGGAAGACGTCGCGTCGCGTGGACGACACTGTCATTTGTTTGGTTATGCTTGACTGAACCCGTGACGTCATCAACCCAGGGGCGCCTACCCCCTTTTGGGCACACTACGCAAGCCCCCAATCCACCCTCTAACGTTTACCCCTCTTTCTTCCTCAACGTTCACTTGAACCGCTAGCTCTCACGTCAAGCTTAGTCAAGTGCTAAATTGCCCCCTCCTGAGGCATCATAGGCGCCGAGATCTGAGGCGATAAGCGTCGAAGAGGTGGGAAATGGGGATGGGGTATTTTTCTCTCAGCCAACTAAAAAGTTATGGGGAGCGTCGTGAGTTCCCCCAGTGGGATTGGGGCAAAGCCCAGGCAAAAAACGAATTTGGTGCATGCATTCTGAAAGTCACAGAATACTTCTGCTTGCAATATCGTAAATCGTGAAAACAGCGTCATACAGAAATGCAAAATTATAATATTTAACTTTCCCCCCCTTATAACTTGCGAAAAAAAACATTTTACCCTAATTTTTATTAAAGCATTTTCCCCAGGTTTATACAGTGTAGACGCCTCTGCTCGTGGATGCCAGTTGAAAATTTTCCAAGTAAAGTACTCTAATGTGGTCCGGGGCGGAGCCCTGGCCGAAAATGAATTTGGTGCATTTTTACTTTTTAGCCTCACAAAACACTTCTGGTCAAGTTGTGGTGGAACGATGATTGCCCTCCTTGAAGTCCTAAAACTTGCCCGCCCTCTTAAGAAAAGTAATACGCTTTGACGTAGTCCTCAATGGACGTAAACGCCCTTGCATCAACTCGTCATACCACTTCAGACATAGTGCTAGAGACAGGTAGTACCAGTACAGCCTTGGAATAAGAAGCCATAAATTATATCCGAGGCGTATCGATGGTCGCTCATTGTTGTACGAGATAGCAATCGCCATATGCCACGTGACGTGTGCCGCTGCCGCCACCTAGTGAATAAATGAAGAGTTTGACGGGGTCACTCGGGGTCAAGCCGGACAATAACAGACGGACACCCAGGCACCCAATACAGGTCTTACACACCTGAGTGACAATAGGTCGAGTCAAGTCGGGTCAGAGGTGAAAGGTCACCGAGTTATCATCGTGTCGATGGCTAGCTCACGCAGGGCTCATCCGAATATAAAGAACTTTTGTGTTTCTTTCTCGCGCTTTCGCATTCAACCGAAACGAATCGACGTGGTCACGTAGCCTCAATAATGTGTAATTATTGTTTAGTGTAACTCATTCGGTATTAATCACAGGTGTCACATTCAGTCAAATTACGGCTCGTCACGCCATACAGAAATACGTTATCGACTAGCCATTATTTTACTGTCGGGTATCCCGTTACATTTTCATTGTTTCCTAATTTCTACTATGCATATATTGACTAGGCCCATAATTATTCGCTTTTTTGAGCCAATTAACCGTATTATTTCTGAATTGCGTTTCCCCTTACAACCAGAATAGTTTTGCCATCGTCCCGTAATACGGCATTTGACGCAAATCTTAAAACATCGTGCAACATCAGTCGGCCTAGTGTCAACTTCCACACGTTTTCATTCATAAGAAAACTTATAGAGAATAATTAAGCCAATATTTTATCACTATCGGTTATTGTACAGACATCGGCGACAGCGCTAATCTTTTGCTGGGCCTATCTTAACTGCTTTAAAACAGACACGAGACAAAAAAGGCGAGATACTACGCGTCGCATGCAGGTAATGAGTTTAATTAGCGAATTATCGACATATTGTTGACCGCGAGGAGAGCGAAGACGGCTTTCATGTTGACCTACATGTCTTGCAGTATTGTCACTCCAGGTTATCCATGATCGCGTGGACACAGCGATCTGCAGGCCTACAGGTTCTCGTAGATGATTTCCGCATTGTTGAAACATGTCGGTAAATAGCTGAAATCGAAATATAAGCTACGGTCACGGTGTAGGTTCTGTACTCTTTCAACCGAAAAACTGCACTAAACTACACTGTGTCTCAAAAAACGTTCCACTTGGTGATTGTCCATATCTTCGTCAAATATTGACCGATTTTCAAAATTTTTTCACTGGCACATTTTGTGGACAAGTAGCAGTAGTGTTATTATTAAACATACCACCACACCTTAACTGCGTCTCTACACTACCATGTGAAACTCTTATTGTCAAAAATGTCTAAAATGCTAGTAATACATATGCAAAAATTATTTTCTAAAAATAATTTTTCAACAATTTTTATATTAATATCTAATAATGTTTAGTTTTTGATACATTTCTTGTGTTTCTAAACAAAAGCAGATAATATTATTGTAAAAAAATAACTTATTATGCAGTGACAATACACTGATAATGTAACGTGCATTTAGCAATGGGGACAAGGCTTTAAATAAGAACTTTTATGAGTTCAAAAATTCAATTTGCAAAGAATACTGGCAAAATTTCTTATGATTAACAGAAACAGGGAAGGACTGAGACACATTACTAAAAATATTTGGATAACAGAAAGCACTGAACAAAGGCATGAGAGTGGCAGATTGAAGCATGCACGTACTGAAGACAACGTGACCACTGTGGATGAACTGGTAGCCTTACTAAACCACGAAGGCCAGAAACAAACACTCTGTATAACACGCCAGACATCCACAAAGACGGGTCTAATACAGCATAGCATTGTACAAGTCATTTGTCGCGATTTTGGTCTGAAGTGCCTTTCATCTTCCAAGACGCCTGTTGCTTAGTTTTGCTAGTTTTTTTCTTGCATTTATATTTCACAAGGTAGTGTAGCAACGCAGTTATGGTGTGGTGGGATATTCAATAACTGCTTTATTGCAAATTGTCCAAGGAGTGTGCGAGTGAAAGAATTTCGAAAATTGGCTAATATTTGTCAAATATATGGACAGTTACAAAGTGGGACATTTTTTTGAGACACAGTGTAGTGTTAGGGCCGGACGTTAAATTGCAGCGGCTCGCACAAGGTAGGCCTAGAACTAGAGCAAAAAAACAAGGGATCCATAGGGCGGAATCGCTTTTCGTTTATTCGCCAGGTGGCAGAAGCAATTTGCAATTGCATACACTGGCTGAGAGTTGAAGCCCGAATCTCCTCTTGCTCTGCCATCAGTGAACCTCCTAAGTGTATCTGACAAACGTCGAACGGCTGAGACAGGGCGCACAAATGTGACACACGACAGACAGGCAGACAGACAGAAAGACCACGCTAAAAAGAAATGAATGCGTACAAATAGGCAGAAGAGAGATTCTGTTCACACATCATAACCACTATACGACTTACACCTATTATAGCGTCTACCATATTGTCTCCAAGCCGAAAGCCGAATACACCCAAATCGGCGTCTTGCTTGCTTTCATGTGCGTCGATCGAACGGTCGCTGCAGTTAGGCCTAGGAACCTACGAATTACCTTCTCAGGACACCTGAGACACTCTGCTGCTGCTGACGATGATGATGCTGACGATGCTAGAGATGGGTTGGCATCACAATTTCAAATTCGATACGATATCGTTATTTTATGAACACGTAAGCGAGCAACTTTTGCAAAAATATTTAAGATTTTGAGATATCAAAACGGTTTTTTTCGGTATTTGCATGCAAGAACAGGACACAAAATTTAAGATCCAGGAACTAAAAGAACATCTTATGCCCCATTCTGTAAATTGTTGCAGAATCAATCTAACTACCTACAAAATATAGCAGTTAAGTCAGCTTATCACGTATGATATGTACTAAATTGCACAATTGAACCTAAAAATCTACACAAATAGTTTTTTTTTATCTCAAACCAATTGCCCGGCCCAGGCCCACCCCCGTGACGTTGTTGTTGCTGCTGCTGCGTACTACGTCAGCGTTTGATCACCCTCCCCGTCTCCCCGCTTCCACGCCATCTTTCTCTTCTTTCGGTCTTTTTTGTCTGCCGTCTGCCGGCGGGTTGTCACGCGATTGTGAAATTCACGATGCTCCGTCCGAGCTCACCGGTTACGTTACATCAGCTGCGTTTAGACTATAGCCATACGATAGCTATAGGGATTACGAAATTTGGCACCATGCGGCATCTGTGCGTACGTGTACGTACATCTCATCGTGGTATCTCATAACTAAAGAGCATCACCTGCCATATGGGATCACACGGTGTTACCTGCCACTCAACGCTGAACATTCACAGTGGAGAACCGAGGCCCCTGTCTATAAAAGCCCTGTCTGGAGCCACGTGATTGTCTCTGCCAAATGGCAAAATCTGCTCACCGGTTTTGGAACATGAGTGTGGCAGACAGTCAGACGAACATACCACGTTACTATCATATTATATCGAAGCTTTTTGAAAAAATATTTGTAGAATACTGTACAATATGGAGGCCTGGGGTCACCCAGCGAGGTAAAGGGAGAAGCAAAGGGGCAGGACCCCAGTACAGAGTCTGATAGCAAAGCCCACCAGAAGCTGAAGCACTTTTGCTTTTCTGGTGTTGAAATTTTTGTGCGCAAAAAAGTTCTGACTATATTGGTCAACGTGTTCGAACGACATGTGGCCGGTGGCCAAGCAAGCTACCGGCGCACCTCAGTACAGCAGCTTACACCCGTGTGATCAGTTTGAATGAATAAACGAACAATGCATGACTAAACCTATGAGTCACACGGTCCCCCATCCATTCCCCCACTCTCCCCTCACATCTCTAACCTCT
>Ga0209367_1001195_pt1 | contig 30997 bp, 17 predicted proteins | sample WorMetLIZISLAND2_FD_187412 | JGI IMG/M metagenome (GOLD analysis project Ga0209367, IMG submission 187412) | Marine gutless worms symbiont microbial communities from Max Planck institute for Marine Microbiology, Germany - Olavius geniculatus... ...
CTCTTACACAGACCGCGTTATAGCCAATTGTGTCCCAAATTTCGTTGCCATGGCAACGAGGGTCGGTCGGGGAAAAATGCGATTGGCAGCATTCGATGGCCCATCCCCGAAAACTCCCCTATAGATGCAAAAATCTCGCAGATATCTCTTACACAGACCGAGTTATAGCCAATTTTGTCCCAAATTTCGTTGCCATGGCAACCAGGGAGGGTCCGGGGTAAAATTAAGTAACCACGTTAGATTGGCCATCCCCGAAAACCATACCGTAGAGCCAAAAATTACGACTCTATCTTATACACATCCAAAGTTATGACCGTTTAAAGAATTGCTTAATTTTCCCTATAGGCGCCATTGTAATTTTTTTTGATTTTTGCGAATAAATACGTGAAATATTAATTTCAAGTTTTTTAACCCTCAAAAGGCACATCCTTGCGTGAGACCGCGTCGTTTGAGCCATCGCACGCAAAAATCCGCCGAAGGCTCTGACCTGTAGGTGAGTTTCTGAAAGAAAAGGTATATGGCTATAAAAATTTTTGGGTATATTTCACCCATTTGCCGGGAAGCCCCCCTTGGAGGGATTTACATGAAATTTTGCATGATGGGTCATCTCGTCGACGTAATCAACCGTGCCAAATTTTATCCCAATCAGAAGATCAGGGGTTTTGATTCTGTGGGGGGTCAAATTTTTGGCTTTCCGATAAGAAAGAGAAGTTGCTGTTAACACAGTGCTTGAACTACCGTTCAGCCTGTGATTGCTACTACTAATGCTCTGACTGTGATCAGGTGGTGAGTCGTGATGTGCTGGACGTGTACATTGAACATCGGCTGATGATGGAACAAAGACTTCACCCAAGTGACAACGCCGATGAAATCACACGAGATCCACGTAATAAGTTTCCACCGGAGCTCATGAGACGATTGTACGTCACCCCTCACTGTTTATTACTACTACGGCTACTGCTACTAATACTAATACTAATACTAGTGCTAATATAAGGTAACATGATAGGTTATAAATGATTTCGATTTCAAATATAAGCCTGATGTTAACAGTAGCTAACAGTAATTTTATGTTTCCTCGTAGGTATATTCAATGAAATTCTTTGTATAAAATTTAAGATCTATAGCTATCACACAGCATTTACAACACAAATTTATATAACACCACCATTAAAACTACACAACAACAGATCGATAAACGTTAAAGCAGGGTTTCCACTCAACGCAATGCATGCAATGCAACAGACATAACATATGCAGCACATCCGACGCAGCTGACGTAGCTGACGCAACGAACAGACATAACTGACGTAACTGATGCAATGGATTGATGTAATGCAGCGAACGCAACTGATGGAACGAACGCAAAATTTGAGTGATGAGATAAGCAGTTAAGCATTTGCCCTTTTGACACTCTGTTGTCTATAATTAATTAGCAATAAATTGTTGAGCATTTGTGTTTTTTAAAACACAGTGTTAATTGTGATCTACTGTAGTCTGTTATTCATTTACTTTATTTGTAGCACGTGATTAGAACATTTTGTTATGCAGCATTTAATTGCAAACGTAAATGACCGAGCAGCGGAAGGGGTAGCGGATAATTTCTAGGATGGCCATTGCGTCAACTACACCATCTACACTTGAAGCATAATTTTCTTGGGATCATATTGCATGTCTTGCGTACTTTCTTGTGTGCGCTGCGTACGTTGCGTGCCTTGCGTTCAACGGAAACTTTGCTTAACGTCAAGCGATGTTGCTGACCATCATGGTGGACATGGACAATCCATGTCCACTGGGTGATGTCGCTATGTTGGCTAGCAAAAATCAAAGAAGTGACAGACAGTTGTGATATTTTGCATGCATCATTTTTAAAAATTCCCCTTAATGCTGGTAGCAATTTAATAGTTATTTGGTAGGTTCAGCAAAGTTAGTTTGCCATTCAGAATCGTTCACGATCTATCCTGTCACCCAATACTAGAGGCGGTAAGTCAAAAAGTTAACACGTGAGCTCAGGAGATGATTGTACGTCATCTCATACTGTTTGCTGTTTAGCCGCCATGCAGTGCACAAATGCATGCCTTGCAGGGTAGAGAGACCACGGTAGATGCCCAAAAAACTACCCAATCTTAATTCGGTTTTTGTTACTTGATTCCACGAATAATAAAATATTCCATTAAGTGCTAAGTTTTTGAAACGTATAAAGTTATGAATTTTGATTTTTTTTATAAATTCTGTTCTCTGGGGAGCAGTTTAAAAAATCACATGAATCAACAGCAGACTTTAGCTACAGTTTAAGTGTGGCATTTAAAAAAATAAAAATTAAAAAAAATACAAACTCACCAGTTTTGGGTTTTTTAGAAAAAGTTTTTTTAACTTTGATGCCTCTTCCAGCCACCTGTTCTATATTCCTTGATTTACTCACAAGTCCTAGCAGACTTAACTATCATATTTACATCATGAGATTACGGTGTTTATTCCCATACACCTTTTGGTATTGTACATTTCTATAATGGTTTACAGTGGACTGTTGCATGACATCTTTTTGTGTTGACAATCATTAGTACCAATGCCCACCAAACTGAACTAATATTTATTACCTAATATTATTATTGTTATTGTTGTTGTTAGTAGACTGGTGTTGCTTGCGTGCAGTGAGGTGTATTTCAAGGCATCGGGACATCAGAAACATGTTGCTATCCGCGACGTCAAGGCAAACAGCATCGGCCGACTTGTCTGTGTTAAAGGCATCGTCACACGTGCAACTGAAGTTAAGCCGCTGCTACAAGTTGCTACTTACACCTGTGACCAGTGTGGAGCTGAGACTTATCAGCCGGTATAAAACTGCATTTACTGGTAAATTGAGTAGTTTTAGAGTATTTAGGGTTTTTCAGTGCTTCAGTGCTGCCGGTTGTGTTAGAGGACAACAGGAGGGGTATGTGGTCTTCACTGCAGAAGTTTTGCCAGAACAGTTCTGAAAAGTGTCTGGTTAGTACCAGAAAGCAGGTTGAATTAAAAATCATTTATGCAAGTAGTAGTCGTGGCAGTGCTGGTTCTGTTTTAATGTGCTGTTGCATGAAGTTTTAGATTTTGACCGACTCATATTTTTATTTTGTTTTCTGTTGCAAAAAAAAACATCCAAAAGCTAGTTCAAGTCACTGCTATGACATCTTCAGTGCTTTTTGATGCACTTAGTCAGTGAATGAATGGACAGTGTATCTGTCCTCTAAAAGTGTTCAATTGTGGGCTTCCATTTAATCTGCCTGTTATGCAGTAACTCTGAAAAATTTGAAATGAGAACATTGGACGAAAGCCAAGTGGGTTAGACAGTTGTAGCGTATTGTGTTAATAAGTGTTATTGAGTGTAGTGAATTAACATTATTAATGTTAATAATTAATGGAGATGTGGATGTCAACCACTGATCGCGTGATTCATTGCTAAAAAATTTTTGCGATTAGTTGAGTTTTAATCCTCAAATTTCGAATTAAAGTTATTCACTGTAATGCATTATTAAGTACATGAAATGATAAGCATTTGATCCTGCTTATTCTCATAAGCAGCATATTGATGTCTTAGTCCATTTGTGAAAGTTGACAAAAATATATAGTGTCTGCTACTTATCTCAGTTGTGTGAATTAATACGATTAGTACCATATAATGTCGGCGGCTGTGTATGTAGATCAGTTCGACGCAGTTCATGCCACTGCTGACGTGCCCCAGTCAGGACTGCGTCACCAACAAGTCCGGAGGTCGACTCTATCTGCAATCTCGGGGATCCAAGTTCATTCGCTTCCAGGAACTCAAGATCCAGGAACACGTTCGTAACTTCTCTCTGAGCATTGTTGTCATTCTGTGGCTCTGAGATGTTTCTTTATTCCCGCTCTATGCTTGTGACGTGGTGGTGTAACAGTGGTGTGCCAGACTAGTGATAGCTAGGTTGCTGGTTCGACTTCTGACCAGTAAACTGTATATTATGTTTATCTGTTTGTCTATTTATGTAATTGTTCATGCGTTTATGTATTTCATGCCTCCAAAGCCTATGGTACTTGATTATGTAGGTCCAAAATTGTGAATTTATTTATTTATGGCTCCATGTAAAAGTTACACCAATATTTTCTTTATCTCTGTGTATGTTTGTGCAGAGTGATCAAGTGCCTGTGGGTAACATACCTCGCAGTATCACGGTCTATTGTCGAGGTGAGGTGACAAGACAGGCGCAGCCGGGAGACCATGTCAGCGTTACTGGGGTACAACACAACATTTGCACTTCTGTGTCTATCTGGCTTTCTCTCTCTCTCTGTCTATCTGTCTGTCACTGTGTTAAAATTAGAGATTGCAATCCCGGGATCCCAGCCTTTTTCGTCAATCCTGAATCCCAGGATTGGCAGAGTCTCAATCCCGGAATTTTGGGATCACAAAAATGAGTTTGTCGATTCAACGTGCAGACCTGTAGCCGTGCGCAAAGAAAGAAAATAGATGCCTAACGGCGAATTTCGCGCATGCCCTGTCACGCCCCCTTTGAACCGGTTGTAACCAAATTTTGCATGTGTGGTTGGGTGGGCGATGTGATCACTGATGATCACTGATGCCAAGTTTTATGAAAATCGGTTGAGGGGTTTCGGAGTTGCAGGACCCCTACCAAACGCCATTTCCTATACTTAACGTTCATCGCCCTTACAACAGTGTCAGCACTACCGTGCTGCACTGTGAAAAATAATTTTTTAGTCATGTCATGAATAAAATATTTCACATAATACTCCATGCTGTATGTTGTAATTTGTATTTTTACAGTTACTGTCACTCCCTACAGTTCGCATAGGCCTATATTTTCCGTAGGGGCCTATACTACATCCTATGCATGAAATAACTTATTTTGGGATGCCAAAATAACGACCAATCTGTAAGCCTAATCCCGAAACGGGATCTCGGGATTACAAATTTCTCAATCCCGGATCCAATCTGTAAGCCTAATCCCGAAACGGGATCCCGGGATTACTAATTTCTCAATCCCGGATCCCGGGATTGAGAATTCAATCCCAGGATTGCAGTCACTAGTTATAATGTTATTGGTTGTTTGTGACAAGACAGGCTCACTCTCTAGACCACGTCACGTCGCCAGTGTTACTAGAGTATCATGTTGACTCTTATTCTGTCCTTTTGTCTGTCTTTCTCTGTGTCTGTCTGTCTGTTTATATCTTCTTCTGTGTCTGTGTTGTTGTTTGTGATAAAACTGGCTCAGTCTGCCAATTATATCACTGTCACAGTGTTGTACTGACTGTTGTTCTAGTACCTTCCAACTTCTGCTATGTCATGCGATAAGCACAGTTTGTAGCCAACCGCTGAGATCAACTTCGCCTTCCATTCATCTGGGGTGGGTAAACTGAGTGCCAGACTGTCTGGCTGAGGTTAAGGCCTGGCAGTGGTGCATTTGCCTATGTCGGGTCACGGTGACAGATAACGCTGTGTGATCCTGTATGACAGGTGTTGTGTTGTGCTGTGTTGTGGCATAGATTTGCTATGACCAGCCAAAGACTCTTTATGTATTTCCATTAACATGCAGATTTGCAGAACAAACCATGACTGGAAATTAACATGTGCTTGTTAAGGAGTATCAGTCGTGTATCATACTAAGAATGACAAAGATTTTTTTACAACTGTATGTTGTGTTATTTTCATCTTGTTATACTTCAGAATTTATCTCTTGAACTTGCTGTGTATTACTGCTGCGTTACCAGCATATGCTGAATGAATTTATGTGCTTTTCTAAATGTGTCATAGCTCTGGTTTGATTTTTGTGCTTGTGCAGATTTTCCTGCCGATGTTCAAAAGTGGCTTTCGTCAGATAACTCAGGGTCTGTTGACCGACACCTATCTGGAGGCACACGTATGTTGTTATTTCACTTTACACCTGTCTATTCTAATTTCTGTTTTTTTTCATTTTTCGTTCTGATAAATACACTAGTGTGCTGTATAAATATTGGACATGTGTTTTTTGACTGCTCCTACTACTGTAGTGTTTTGTACGATCAGTAGTATGTAGTTATGAGATTATTGTGCAAAATGCGGTTTTTGATCAATGAAAATGAAACAAGAATTGTGTATTAATGTGTCTCATATGCAATCTACCACTGCTGTACCATTATTACTGTTGAATGTAGTTGCCACACTGTTAAGGTTAATGATGTCCATAATGGAACATGGTGAGCTTGTGTCGCCAAAACGAAAAGTTGGGGAATTTTACAGTGCCTTGATAGTGCCAAATTGAGCATTATTAATGATGATATTAGTCTTTAGATTAGCATTTTTACTTTTTTTATTTGTTTGTTTAGGTATTTATTTTCTTATATACAGGGTGGGCCAAAAAACCAGACCTGTTTGAGCGTTGATAACTCAGCGATGGTTAGTGGTAGAAAGACGTGTGATACGTCAAAATTTTTAGAATGCTGTAAAGAATAAATGACAAATTTGCATAGTGAAGCATTTAAATATTTTTTGTCTAATTTGCATAAATATTTGTCACCCCCAAAATTCTGCCAAATTTGACTGTAACACATGGATTTAACATGGACATTTGAGCTTTTATAACTTAGCGATGTTTATTGATGGAAAGGTGCATAATATGCCAAAAGTTTCAAAATTGTGTGCATAAGAAGTGTATGACTGATTTACACAAATCTGCACCACCCCTGAAATCATGCTAAATTGGCAGTAACACATGAATTTAAGTTGATTTTCATTCAGCATATAGTGAAATATCAACAATCGTTAACACATACGTTGAGTTTAGATGAAATTCGGCATAGGCAGTTGCCCAGCTTTTGCATTCATAACCGTCATCAGTCCTTTTAGGCAGCTGATCGATCGCTGGAGTCAATGTGTTCAGGATCAGCTGAGCCCAGCATTCGATTAGCACACGTTTTAGCTGGTCAGTTACTGAAATCTTGTGACCATGCTATTTGTTGCAATGCCCCCACACTGATTAATTCACAGAATTTAAATCTGGATTTTTTGGCAATGAGTTTTTGAGTTCAATGAACTCGGGCTCATGGGGTAATGAAGATTTAGGCAAATTAGGCAAAGAATGTTTAAATGATTTGTTATGCATTATGCAAGTTTGGTCTTTTTTGTCTACAACATTCTAAAACTTTTTACATATCACACGCCTTTCTATGGGTAACCATCGCAGAGTTATCAACGCTCAAACAGGTCTGGTTTTTTTGGCCCACCCTGTATTTGTTTTTATGGCCAGTTATTGGGTATTGAGTCTGTTTGTGTGTTGGTGTGTGTTGCACAGCGTATTGTGCGTATGAATAAGACTGAGGACGACGAAATGGATGCAGAGGAATTGACAGAAGAAGAACTGAAACAAGTTGCAGGTGCTTTTTTTCACACAGCTGCTCTTTTGTTGATTAGTTGTTGTTGTAGACTGTTGTAGTAAAGTTGTTATTGTAGTAGTATTAGACTGTAGTGGTGGTGGTGTGGTAGTAGTAGTAGTAGTAGTGGTAGTGGTAGTTGTAGTGCATTGCTGTCTACATGATGATTTCTATGAAAAGCTAGTTTGTGGTAGTTGCATTAGTTGTCTGTTGTTGTAGTAGTAGCAGCAGCAGACATTTGTAGTTGCAGATCATTGTAGCAGTAGAGTGTTGTGGTTGTTGTTGTTCCAGAGGATGACTTGTGAGAAACTGGCTTGTGGTGGTAGTAGTTGCAGCAGCACAGTATTAGTAGTAGTAGTAGTAGAAGCACAGTGTTTTAATAAATGTTTTTCAAGTCACTCAAATGTCAAAAATAAGTTTATTGCGTCACATTAGCATAATGCGCTGATGTTGTTTTTGTTGCACAGAGGATGATTTCTATGAGAAGCTGGCTTGTAGCATTGCTCCTGAAATCTTTGGTCACGACGACGTCAAGAAAGCACTGCTCTTGCTTCTGGTCGGTGGAGTGGACAAGTCACCAAAAGGAATGAAAATCAGAGGTTCACTCAGTTTTTGGTGACTTACTGATTGGAATAACATGCTCTTTTTCCGTCTTTTAGCCTCTTGAACACATTGCTGGACTATCTGAGAAATACGGTTTTCTTTCATGACACTCACACGTTGTTTCAAAGTCTTTGCTCATTACTAATCTTGATGCCACAACACATCAGAACCTTTTGTGCCTCTGTGCTGTAAGAATTGGATGCATATTTTACTGTAAATGGTGTGCTTTTATCAGTGCATTTTGGCTGTCGTATCTCATTAATTGTGTTCCATCGTTGCAGGTAGCATCAACATATGTCTGATGGGAGACCCCGGTGTAGCAAAGTCACAACTGCTCAACTATATTGATAGACTGGCACCCAGAAGTATGTTGTAGTAGTAGTAGTAGTAGTGCTAGTAATGGTAGCGGTAGTTAGTGGCACATTTGCTCTTTGCTCAACTTAACTGATGACTTGCGCTCAGAAGTTTGTTGCTGCTGTTTTATTTTGTCTGCAGATGAAATTTTCTTGGCTTTGTGTACAGGGTTAATCACGCAACAAATACTGCTTACTTTTTATGCCTTTGTCAACACACGATGTGGCACGAGGCTTTATATTACTGGGTTGTTAGTCTGATAGTTTTTTCTTTCTCTGTACGTGTATGTCATGAATATTACTGGTCAAAAGCTCGGCAATCTTTTACTGTTGATGTAGTCTGGGACAAGGATGATTGAGTAAAATTCTGGATCAGTGTGTTCATTATGTTGAAGACTATGCAGTTGTGTCTGCATTAGGACGTGGTTCATCCGGGGTCAGTCTAAGCGCAGCAGTCATGAAGAATAACTTAGTCCTGGGGGGTCTAATTTATCGCCTGTGTGGTCTGCCCGTTAGGTCAGTACACAACAGGCCGTGGTTCTTCTGGGGTCGGTCTGACTGCTGCAGTAATGAAGGACAACTTGACCGGTGAGATGACATTGGAGGGAGGGGCTCTCGTGCTGGCTGACCAAGGCGTCTGCTGCATCGATGAGTTTGATAAAATGATGGATGCCGACCGTACAGCTATTCATGAGGTCATGGAGCAGCAGACTATCTCCATTGCCAAGGTAAAGCGTCTGCCAGCAATATTATTATAATGTAACTTCATGTGGTAATGGATGCGAATAGTTTACTTCATAGCTTTATATCGTTGTTAACAGTATAAATGTCATATAATGTGGTATAATTAAATTGCTCATCATGTTAGTTCTAGTTATTTATAGTTCCAGTTGTATATTGTATCTTGATTTTTCCAATATGTGTCCAATCGTTATTAATCCAATTAACTGATGATGCAGTAACAATTGTAGTTTGTAAACTGTTCCAGATGTTAGTTATCCTGCAGGTAAAGAATATTTCCAGAGACTATTGGCATCTTTGATGTTGTTTTTGATGAAATTAGTTTATGTTCCCAAGTTATTTGAAAATTTGAAATGATACTAATAAACGGTTCTGTGAGCTGATATGCTGTTATGAAACTACTCACTCATGAGTCTGCACAATTGTCAGAATTTTAGTTGTAAGTTCTGAAGTACTTCTTTGCAAATTTTTGACATTATCTGTACAACACACGGTTTATGGTTTTACTGAAATCTAGTTTTTTTCTTACAATTTAATACTGAGGTTGTTAAACTTTGCACATTTTGGGGGGAAATACACATTTTTAATATCAGTGCTTAATTTTTCGAAGTAGTTGTTTAAAATTTGTTGTCTGTTTTTTTCTGCATTACATCCAGTTTGCATGATTGTATAAAACTGCATTAAATTTCATATTGGATGAACAATTTTAAGTTGTTATTTCTACAGAACGTATACAGTTGTCGTATATTCCAGGCTGGGATAATGACAAGTCTGAATGCTCGAGTTTCAATCCTAGCGGCAGCTAACCCGGCGTACGGCCGATACAACCCTAAGAAGACCGTGGAACAAAACATCCAGCTTCCTGCTGCGCTGCTGTCAAGATTCGACTTACTCTGGCTCATTCAGGACAAACCAGATCGTGAGAATGACCTTCGGTCAGACTAGTTTTCACCTACTAGTATCAGAATTCCGGATGTGCCTTTATAACATGCCAACCCTAGCAGGTTTTGGGATATTAGGCGTTTTGGTTTCAGCATACAGGCTACTCACTACTCGTAAGATACGACGTATTTAGTTTTAATGGTATGCAGCCATCAGTAGTTTGTGCAACCATATTCATGGCCGAAAAAGCTTTAAACTTGTTGAAATCAGGGTTCCTACAGGTCAGGGAAAACTGAAAAAAGTCAGGGAATTTGTGTGGTCAGGGAAAGGTCAGAGAAAATATTTTTGAAAAGTCAGGGAAAATGATCTCGGATCAAGCAGACTGCAGATATCTGTGGTTATTTGCATCTCTAAATATTAAAAAGCAGCCAAATTTGCAGCTTCCATTAAACGTACAAAAGCTTGAAGTGTTTCAGCTTCAGAGGGGCTTTGCTTCCCTGACTCCCGAACTCCATTAATACTCTTTAATTACCTGGTGATATAGTGTGCCATTTATTTGTGCAATGGGGTTATTGTTTCGATAAGGTCAGGGAAATTGTCATTCCATGACTGGAAAAGTCAGGGAGTTTTGCTACAGAAGACCTGTAGGAACCTTGGAAATATTTTTACTCTTGGAATGAGAAGTTGAAGAGGATTTAATTTAGGAGCGTGTTTTCTGGGCATGTATCTTGCTTTTTGAACTGTGGAGGACAGTTAGTGAAACAAAGCTCATTTGTATGTCGTGGAAGAACGTTGATCATCTGGTCCTAGAATTACTGATGACATGCACTCAGTTATCTATTAGGGTAAGAACAGTACTACCGAACAAGCTGCTGAATACCTTGTACCCAATATTGTTGGGTCTTCCAGATACCAGTACATGGTGTAGCATTGTATTTGTTTTTAAACAAAACAGTTCTACTGATACCATGGCTATTATAAAATCTTACAGCACTGTTTGTTGTCTTTCATTATGAGTTTTTGCGTTTGCCAATTTTCAGTTTGGTGCCATAGATCCGATCACACGGTTACTTGTCTTTGGTATTGGGTATGGCAGCCGATAAAAATATTGTCTATTACCCAATGCTGCTGAATATTGAGCAATGCCCAATACCTCAATGCCAATATCGTTCTAACCCTGTTACCTATGTTCACCAAAATACTGTGTGACGTCACACAGAATCGCGATTGTAAACATTAACATGAGTTATGAGTTAGTCTGGTGCAGCACATCGCCTATGTTCGCTGGCGTAACATGTGATGTCACCGAGAATCAGGATTGTAAACGTGAATAAACACTGTTGTTTGTTTCAGCCTGGCACAGCACATTACCTATGTTCACCAGCATAACGTGCAGCCACCAGCACATTTCACTCCCCTTAACATGAAACTTATGAGGTAATTAAACTCCCAGCTTTGGTCATAGCATACTCTAAGTAAATAGTTACCAACTGTGGCCAGCGTTATCCTGGTTTACAAGTGATTCAGGTCCTTTGCTGAAGCTGTAGCCCAAGGTCAAAATAGTTGTTGCCAACAGGATAGTTTTTGTTATGTTTTTTTATGCTAAGTTGTATTTCAAAGATAATTAGTAAAAGGTAAAAGTCGTCAATTTGTATAGCGCATCGTCGCAAACACTCCTCTAATGTGCTTTCGTCACTAACCAAACAATAGTGAATACCTTGTACCCAATATTGTTGGGTCTTCCAGATAGTGTGTGAAAAGTGAGTAAATATGTCAAATGTCAGCACAGTTATGTTTTAGATTTAATTGTGGTGTAATTACTTGTTCACTTTGAATAATACACTTTTACATTCAAGTGTTTTCAACGAAACTGTATATTGTAATGAAATTTGCTTCATGTATAGTCTTTTTGCTTTATATGTGCTCTGAGTCTTCAATGTAAATTTGATGAAAAATCTGCTATAGTTCCAGATATATAATTTATTTTACTAGGGGATTGTTTTTTATTGATGCATATTGCACAATTGCAGCCCATATTTGGGATGATTTAATTGTATTGTTTCTCTGCAACAGTGTAGCCCAAGTAATTGCTGAAAGATTTTTACCAATTTAATGTCTTTAATTTTTGAAGCGTTTTATTTTATGGTTATTTTGTTTTGTTGGCGCCTCAGTTTCAGCTCGCTGACATTGTGCACATTATAATTTTTCATGTAGTAGTGGATTAATCTTAAGCCTCTTCTTTTCCAAAGCACAACTTTTTATAGTGCTAAAGAATATTTCTGCTGTTTTGCAGAATATGATTTGCGCTGGTCATGTTAAGTGCATTGAGTTGCATTGTGGTTAATGTTTCTGTGTGTATGGAGCAATCATTTTTGCTTATTCGTTCATTTCTTATATAAAGCAGAACTTTCTGTGATGAAAAAAAATAATACACGTTGCATGTGTTTCAGACGCTATATCGCACTGTGCAAGAAAAAGAATCCAATAATACCGGAGTCGCTGACGGACTACATCACCGGTGCATACATCGAGATGCGTAAAGAGGCTCGTAATAACAAGGATACAACGTTCACGTCTGCAAGAACGCTGCTTGCTATTCTTCGTCTGTCCACTGCACTGGTAATGGCCTTTGTTTTATGGCCAACTGTTGTCTGGAAAACCGGGAAATTGTAGCAGAAAATTTGACACCTGCCATTCCATCCTTTGTTAATACATCACGTAGTGTTTAAGCACGCTGAGATATATAATTTTTACCTTCGCCAAGGAGGTTATGTTTTTGCCGGTTTTTGTTTGTCTGTTTGTCTGTTTGTCTGTGTGTTAGCAAGAAAACTCAAAAAGTTATGGACGGGTCTTTCTGAAATTTTGAGCGAATGTCGGGCATGGCATAAACTACCAGTGATTACATTTTGGGGGTGATCTGGCAGGAATCCTGGATTCTGGATCACTTTGAAATTTTCGTTACCATTGCGCTAAAGGGGGCATAAGGGAACCGCTGGCAAAACGAAGATGGTGACGCCACCTGGCGAATAGCTTTGCCTTGGCGGAGGTACCTGCGCTTTCTGAGTGCTTTCTGTAGTTTGTTACTGCATCTAAAATTGTAACGGCATATCATGATTAATTTCTGTGTGTTAATATGATCATTGGCATGGCTTGTGGACACTAGTGTCATTATTTCTTTCATAATGATGTTTAGCATCAACTGTGACTGTTGTTGGTTACTGAATGCTGTCATTCTAACATCCTTCTGTTTTGGTCAATATTCAACGATGCCACCCAGGCCCACTCAGCCCGGCCATCCCTCGGTAGTGTACTACTTTCATGTGTTGTCCATGCATAGGCTCGTCTGCGGCTAGCGGAGGTTGTAGAGAAGGAGGACGTAAATGAAGCAATGCGTCTGATGGAAATGTCAAAGGACTCCCTCAATCCTTCCGTTGAACACACGCGGTTTGTAATCTGTCAGTCAATCAATCGGGGTTGCCTTCAGAGAAGAGCTGCTTTGTGGCTATTAGCTAACTGGGAAACATCGAGCTGGTGTGATGGTGATATCTGGGTATCATTTTCTGTACAGTCGGGTTTTGAGATATTGGCTGTATTATGCATCTTGTAATCTCCCAGTTCGACTGGTATGCAAGATACACCAGGCTTGTGTTGGTGTCACAGTTATATGTTACGGTTATTGTATTGTTATTAATATTATGTTTGTTTTTATAACTTTTATGTGGCTGTCCTATACACCACATGTAGCTTGTCATAGTGTTTGTATGATTTCTTCATAGCAAAAGTTTTATCATTAGAATTTGTTAATTGTTGAGTATTTTTAGCGATTAAGTGCACGATTGATCATTAATGCTTTTGCTGCTGAATTTCTACCTGCAAAATGCAAATGCTGCATACCACCACAGCGTTTACTTCTAGAAAACGAATGAAACTATGCCTACCTATATGTCAGCTGCAGTTGCCAATGGCACTGGGTGCACCTTTTCGACTAATCACTGGGGAACTGACTCGCGGTTGACTGCGGTCAGCACCGACAGTTAAACAGTTAATTCCCACAGTCCTGGTGTCAGTGTCTGTGTGTGTCCGTCAGGGTCCAGAACGTGACTGATCAAATCTACTCGGCAATCAAGGACATGGTGTCGATGCTCGGCGGCTCGCGCACGGTCAAGATGAGCGATGTGATGGAGCGCTGCACCACGAAGGGCTTCAAACCGGACGCTATCGATGCTTGCATTGATGAATACGAAGAACTGAATGTCTGGCAAGTCAGCCAGAGACGAGACAAGATCACCTTCATCTGAGCACTCAGCTCAACGCTGCAACAACTAAACACTGCGTGTTGCCCGGCACTTCAGCCTGTGAGGGATCTATGTGATAAGTCAACACTAAATGTCGCCTCTAGACACTGTAGTCTGCACGTTACTTGGAACTGAATTACTTTTATTTTGATTTGTGAAGAACGTAAAAGATATTTATTTATATTCTTACTTTGCAGTTTAGCTTTTCTTCCCAGTATCTTTGCATTTCTGCTGTGTAACAAATTTTCTCTTCTGGAAGAGCAAACACTCAACAACTAGGCGACATTTGCTTAGCACCGTATGTCCTGAACAAATAAGAATCGTAATGCATCATAATGGTGTTTATCTTACACTGTGCCTGCCTGTAGGCCACACAATGACGGTAGCGACATCTAGTGAAAGTTTGTCTCATTTATTCCTCACTGCGCAACAGAGCTGCACTGAGTGGCTGACTGGATTTACTCGTAGCTGTTTTACTGCATAAAATACATTGTTATAAATTAACTATGTACTGTTCTTACTTGGAAATGCAATCTGTAATTGAGATTTCGCACATCGCTGTAATCCACAAAACTTTTTCTGCAAGATATGATCGAGAGTGGCGTTGTCTTTTATAATGAATAGCATATCTGGTTTTATTGTTCGTTATTTCTTGTTAACAAATGTTGTCCAGTTTTGAGTACTTTGCTCGTCACTACTGCCTGTGTTGGTGTAAGCAGTGTGTTTCGTTTATTCTCTCAGCAGACATGTATCAAGCAGCAAGAGTATTTCAGCCATTTCATGTTGTAATTTCCTACACTTTTTTAATTATTTTTCTAGGTATACTCACTTGATGTACAGTTTTGTAGCCCAGAATGTAGTGTTGTGAACAAGAAAAATGCGATTCTTTTGCAGTACTTTTGTCTGTGCAGTAGTTACATACTTGTCCATCACAGATGTGTTCAGCATAGCCGGAGTATTAAGCACTGTTTTAGGACCAGTCTGCAGCGTGTAGCCAAAAAGGAAATTCACAGAAATGAAAGTAATGTTAGAGTCAGGATTAAAGTATCATAATTAACACAGACCTGTGAGTGTGGGGTTTGTTAAGTTGTTAGTTCAAACAGTTAAAAGTGAAGCAAGCGTATAAGGCAGGGCTGGAAACAGGTAGGTTTTGGACATGATTTTTAGGATTTAGTCTACTAAGAAGGCCAGACACAATCCTACGCGCCTTCACATCACATCGGCTGTGTAGAGTCGCCATTGTGACGTCATAACTTCAAAGTCATGATTAACAGGATTTCCAAAAATTACACGCCTGCTAAAAGTCCTGCAGTTTGGTCCTGATGTATGTGACAATTTTTGCTTACAAAGAACTATGTGGATTGGATTGGATTTCGCTCGGTATTATAGTTGCAGTAAGTAGGCTATCTGCTGTTTCTCTTCATGTTTAACCGTTGTGGGCTCCGAGAGGGTCCCAGAAAACATTTTGATGGTTCTGGAAGTCCTGGAAATTTTTGTTAGCAAAAAGGTGTGGGAACATTCGATTTGTATCATAAATTTACCAACAAGTAAAAAATAATTCCATTTGGTATTCAGGTTTTATTTAACCTAAAGAAGCTAATTTTCCAGCCCCGCTGTAGATCGAGCCTAGAATCCCCACTTCTTCACAAATTCGATGATCTTGCCATGAGCTTCAGCGCACAGCTGTGGAAACGCTCCTACACAAACAGCAGTGTGGCGAACTTCAACAACGTCTTGAATAAACTCAGCAATCAACACATTAGTTGCTACAGAAATAAGGCAGAGGCTTACAGGAGTATTGGTAAACAAACTATAACACCTTAGTGTCGCGTTTGTAAGCATAACGCACGATGTACCGGTAGGTACAATTTTGTAAATAGCTGTATCGTAGTAGTAGCAATAGTAGTCTAAGTATAGCCTTTTTTCAAAATTAACCGTCTCTTTCTCCCGTCCGAGAAATGTCAAGTGCTAGATTTAACGTAATTCACAACTTGTCCAAAGCAGCTGACTAAGACTAGGCTACTTGACAGGGGCAAATACTGCGTCAGCACATAAACCAACAAAACGTATTGTAACGACAGCTTTAGACTTGCTAATTGAATACTACTTGAAGAAAAACGTCGATTGAGAAAATTGTTAAACCTGGCATAGTGCAGAAGCCGTGTAAAGCGCCTTTGTACAGATACAGTTCGCAATGTACGCCAGCCGCTTTCAGCTTCTTTTCGTATTCTTCAATTAACAAACACGATTCACTATAATTCATCATATTAACACAGTTCATATCATCCGCCGTTGGGGGATCGGTGATATCAGGCTACCGGGATTTATTCAACGTTTCAATAACGTGGGGTGCGTCAGTGACAGGATCTTGATTGTCAGGTTCGGGATAACATTTTCGCGGGGCCCTTCAGCTCTGGAGGGAAACTTTTTGAATTGTTCTTTTCAAAATGGTGCATTCTGGTGTATTTTGTATTTCTGAGCGACGGCGGGGCCCCCAAACGTCGTGGGCCCGGGGTAGCTATAGCTTAACCCCACTACCCCACCCTCTCGACGGGCCTGTTGATTGTCGGTCAATATTTGGCAGCTACGATCGTACGTGTTTGGTATCGTTTTTTAACTGTCGGAGAAATAGGGTAGACCATTTAATAAAAATGCGAAAACTTGCAATTATTGTTGGTCTTAAGTGGGATAGAAAAAATATTTGCCACAAAAACAATCTAGACAAAATCCACTTTTGTGGCCGGTGGCCTGGATGCTAAAAATGATGCTATTAATCACTAACAGAAAGTCGTACGGGATGTATTTGAATTGTTATTTTAGTATTTTAATACGAAAATGTTCAACAAATTGAACAAGTAATTTCAGCAAAACTCACGTAACACACGACAGCATCGGACCTGCCACCTAGGCAATTTTACTGTGCAGCGTACAATAAAATAAAATAATAAAATAATAATGCGTCTTGAGGAGTACACAAATTTGAAAACTCCGAAGGGAAAACACCTTGAGCATACCACTCGTAAAAAGTACAAACTCTAATGGTTAAAATGTACGTTTTATGCTAAAAAAAAATCCTTACGCACGTTGTCCGAATCTGTCTCTTGCAATTTCGGCGCAGTTCACGCGTGAAAAGTGCGCCACAGCCGAAAATTAAAAACACTATTTTGTGGGTTCAAGGTCATTCTAGGTCATCGATGTTAAGTCTAAAGCTCGTCACTACTGCGTGTTATGATATAAGTAGCATGTTACCTAACTGCAACTGTTTTCATGCCAAACAAGCCAACAGCGGTTAAATAACCACTTTTAGTGGGTTCCTTTCCTTGACGCCCGCGTGCGCAAGCCTCCTTGAACCTAGGGCGTCGGGACTTGGACTGCTAAAATCTACGTTTAATGCTGAAAATTTCATGTGCAGGTTGTCTAGGTCTATCTCCAGCCATTTTGGTGCAATTCACTCTTTAAATGCACGCGTGTAACAGCCCAAAATCACGAATAATTTATTAAAACCCCATACTTTGGAGTTCAAGGTCGTTCAAGGTCATCAGTGTTGATACCACTAAGAAGCTCGTCGCCAGTGCTTGTTATGATAAGCAACATCGTCTGTGCTTATCTGCAACTGTTTTACGCTAGACAAGCCAATAGCGGTATAAGAACTTTTTAGGTGGGAGCCCCTCTTTCACGCTCTAGTTTGAGGAGAACCCTTGTACTCAGCGGCACCAAATTTTGTCACAAAACTAGGGTCCTTGGGGCAACCCACAGCGAGGATGTCGTGATCCTAGCTTGCATCTTTTTGATACAATACAGCTGTGTGACAGACAGACGGACGGACAAACTCACGCCTAGACCATTTCTAAGACGCTCGAAGTATTCTGCTGTCGCTCGTAAAAACTTGACAAGCAAAAAAGAACACCGAGAAATTTTGGTATCTTGCCTGCTGAACGAGCAATTACAATCATCTTAATTAAAACTTGGCAAAAATTAGTTTAGAGCAAGTCGGCAAGTTGCCAGTCTGTCTGACCGTAGCTGTCGTCTCTGATGATGTCACATTCAGCGACTATGAAGAGCGTCGGCGGCAAATGATCAAAACGAGGTCGTAGCAGCGCAGCTATTCGCGGGTTCTCTCTGTCCTTTGCCTCAACCACTTTATCCATGAACCTGTAACGCACGTACCCACGTCTTAACCAGTCCCAAAAGCACTGGACATTGTGCATGCATCCTGGACTGGGACAAGTGAGCAGCCTACTAGGCCCTGATTATTAGCAAATCAACTTACACACTTCAGACGGTGGTTTTAACTGTCACTTATTTCACGGTCGTCGACGGTCAGTCGTGTAAGCTATAGGCCTACATTCACGTATATCGGCGTTCGATTTGGTCACGCTTGAGTTCACCCACGGATTTATCAACCCGTTACACTACTGCAGACATAGGCTAATAATAGCTTTTTACACAATTAAAAGTAACTCACCATTCAATTAGGCTTTGTCCAACCCCCGGTCCGTCTTTGTATTCTTGATTAGATCGGAGGTTGGTTGCGTGTGTCGCAGTAACTTTGGGATAAATTAGTACCTGCCACGCGCGTACACACCGCATACACTACGTATATACAGGTACATAATGACATAGGCCTACATGCACAGTGTTTATCTTTTCGTTATTTTTTAAAACAAAATCGCAAGTCAAACTTACCAACAACGCCGGGGAAAACAAGCGAAATTTTAAAATTTATAAAAAGACGATAGGGGCCTATTTTACAAAAGCAGTCGCAAGAAAAAGTTACTAAAATTAGAAAACTGCGCATAGATAAGTTGCTGACTTCGGAAGAACTTAATATAGGCTTAACTTAATATAAAAACCTTGGACAAATTCAGGATTCAGCACCCCAAAATCTGCTAGAAACAGCAGAAAAAACTACTATACATAAAAAACGAGGTTCAGCTAAAAAGCAGGTTCATCTCTTGGACTTGGACTCGTGGAAATAAGATGTGAATGAAACCGGCGAAAGCGAGGACAAAGTGAAGGCCGGTGGAGGTCACAGTAAAACAACATAGGCCTAAGCAAAAAATGCAACGACATGCAATAGGCTTGCATGATTTTTTTCCTTTTTCTTCCATTTCTTGTTAGTATTGTAGCGCTGTCATCAGCCGCTTCTGCCAGCTGCTCCTGTCCTCAGTACCTCAGTTCTGTCTCGACTACGTTTTCACAATCTTTGTGAGTTGTGACGTCGTTTCGCATCAGTAGGCGCTTTCGCCTTGCTGTTGCTTTGCTTAGTATCCTTCAATCGATTATTTCCCACAGTCCCGTCGAAACTTAATATAGAAGGGAGCAAAAAGAATTCAAAGATAAAACTAACTTCAAAAGCCAATCCGGGCACATCGTGAGCAACAGAAGATGATACTGTCCCTCCGCCGCTGTCTCCGCCGATACCTACTTTACTATTCTCCGTACCACCTTTACACAGTGCGATATACACACAGACACTGTACTACCAACTACACGAAGGCTGTGGCTCTTACTACTATTATTATTAACATATACAGGGTGGGCCCAAAAACGTGCCACTTTACTTTTGTCCATATCTTCGCCAATTATTGACCGATTTTCAAAATTTTTTCACTATCATACTCTGCAGACAATTTGCGATAATGTGATTATTATAGATCCTACCACATCGTAAATGCGTCTTTACACTACCTTGTGAAATATCAATGAAATATGCATACATAACAGTAATAACAAACAAACATTTTGGTAAAATTAAAAAACACTTTAGACCAACATTGCAGTACATGAATGATCTGTATGACACTAGACTACATGTATGTGATTATAATACAGTATACTGTCATACGAATCATTCATCGATATGTTGATCTGAGGCGTTTTTTTTCATTTACCTTAATTTTTGCTATTATCGTTAGGTTATTATCGTTACGTTTATATTTCACAAGGTAGTGTAGAGACGCATTTACCGTGTCGTGAGATATATAATAATCACATTATTGCAAGTTGCCTGCAGAGTGTGTCAGTAAAAGAATTTTGATAATTGGTCAATTATTGGCGAAGATATGGACACAAGTAAAGTGGCACGTTTTTTATGGCCCACACCCCACAGTGTAGACCCAAACCTTCAAGCGGACAATCGGACAATCTCGAATTGGTGTCCCGTTTAATAACACAGTGGTTTCGCTGAGACGTCGGTCTCTAAGTCTTAAACCCACACCGTTTGATATTACGAAAAATTTAGTCTTGACTTTGTTTTTAGACCAAACTTTGTTCTTAGGCTTAAGTCTCAGTGAAAGTTGGCCCTACGCAGTGGTATGTGGGATCACACGAATATCACTACCAAATTGCATCTCACGACATACTGCAGGGCTTAAAACCTATACTGTGTGCTTGATCCCAGTTGCCGTTCGTCCCTGAAAAAACTTCTGTTTCCAAAAAATTTATTTTACCCTTAAAATATTAGTGCAGTTTTTTTTAATTTGCTTGCAAAGTTGCACAACGTAACTGTTTGCATCTTTTTGTTGCAATAAGGCTTACTTTTACTATTCAATCAATCAATCAATCTGTATTTGTATCAGGTAAAAAAACCCATATCATCTAAGCCTAAAAGAACAATAAAAAGTAAGAAAATATATATGCAATTCAGTGTATCACTTTGTTTTTATGAGCAGTTATGTAGGGGGCCTAATATTACACAAAATGTCACAAAACAAAAATTTAACAGAAATTTCCGTCACTTTTCTGCCAGACTGCAAGTAAAAGCACGAACTTGGATCGTGTGCCATGGGCCTTGGCAAGGCGCACGAATAGACCATTTTGTCGCCGACATGCAAACGATGCTGCTCAATAGTAAGCCTTAAAGAACGACACGGCAAATCGTTATGAGTTTAAAGCTGTCGTACCGACGATGGTTTTATGCTGCAGAACCCATTGAGCCACGGTACAACCGTCATCAATGGAAGCCGGGAATGGAAAGTCCGGCGCTAGACGATATTCCACGTTCACGACGATACAACCCACTGCGCTGTACACATGCACAAAGTCTACAAGGCCGTGGTTACGTCATGTAAACATAGAACATTTGCAAACAAAGTAGTGCTTTGCAAATCTTTCGCGATTTCTTATTTCTGTCAAGTGAACGGAGTGAGTGGCGAAGACACTGTTTTCTTCAGAAGCGTCTGTCTGTCTGTCGGTGAGCCGGAAAATAATCTATCACACCAGTTTTGTCTTTAAATGACATTGGCTCTAAAACGGTTGAAGCTACGGATTTTATACATGTATGTTCCCAACCACAGTCCAGATATGTCCAGATAACCCACAGATAAAAAACCTACAGTCCAGATAACCCGTTAATTCTTTTCCAAAATGGATGCTATTAACAAAAGAAGTCACAAGCTGAAAACACTTTAACAGAAGCCAGAGTCATTTGGTGCCACGCGACATCGCTAACAATAACACGATATAGGCCTCTACGGTATAGCGGTAGACCTACGAAGTGTCTCAATCACTCAGTCCGTATTAGGCGAGATATCAGCATCCCCATATAGCCATTCTATAATAATGTACTTCAATTTGTTGTTTAAAATAACTTAATTATTATGCATATCGTTAATTAAACATAAGCTTAAAATGAAAAGGCCCCGAAAAGAAAAAAAAGAAATAGAATTGCTTTAAAATGTTTATAAGCCGGCTTAGCTATAAAGTGAAACCACTTTTATTTTTTAATAGCTCCGCGAAATATTGGCCGATTTGAACAATTTGTGTCGTACAACATCGAGAAAAATTTGACGTAAATGACTATAGTCTTGCCCATCTCGCCGCAGTACTGTCGCTACACTACCTTGCCATTATGTATACGGTGCTTAATAAATTAGTGAGAGTTTAATATATTCCGCTGCGAGAAAGAAAGCACGGACAGCAGCAGCAATGGAGATGTTATCGTACGCCGAGATGATCTGGCAAGTTGTTTCGACGTTTTCACGACATCCGACGACCATTCCTCCGCCGTGGTAGTAGATGAAGATTGGCGCGTCTTGCAACAGGTTGTTTGGCGTGTAAACCCAGACCGGGATCATTCCTGATTCAAACAGCACATAATCATAATCAGCACCAAACCTGAGCAGAAATCCCTTGCAACGCCAAAAGCAACTCGACTTTTGAAGTCGTCGCCACTGAGTATTTTTAAACACAACGAGTATTAGTAAAAGCGACAATTAACAGCAATTAGAAACATAGGCGTCAACGAGACAATTGATTTTTGTGTTTTTATTTCAAGTATTTAGAATGGCTAGTCTTGTAAGGGCCAGTCTGGAATTCAACACGCGATAATATCGCCCCAAAACCATTTTTGCTGTTTTCGAGTTTTGACTCATATTGTTCTTACATAGCTTTGTAAACTGTTGAAGTTTTTTGCTCTGATTTTTGTTGTTTTTTAGTCGAATTTTGTCCAAATTTTTGGTATTTGATTTTATGACAATAAATTTATTTACTGTTTTCAGAATACCACCGGGCGGGTAAAAGAAGTTGGTGCAAGGAAAAAATTATGTGTGATGTAACAATGTCTGCTGTAGCCAATTTTGTCTTTGAATAAGAACGGTTAGTTGCCATGGCAACAGGGGTCATCATGGGACAAATTTAAATGACACCATCGGATAGCACGGGCCCGAAAATAGGCGGTATAGGAGCAAATAGCGCGCAATTATTTTTTACGGGGGCCGAGCTATACCCTATAGTCAATTTTTTCCAAAATTCGTTGCCACGGCAACGGAGGTCGGCAGGGTAGAAATTTAAGTGACACCATCGGATAGCCCGAGCCCAAAAATATGGGGCTAGGTGCATAATTATCTCAGCTAGGTGCGCAATTATCTCTTACGCGGACCGAGTTATACCGCTTTGAAATCTCCATTGGCTGTAATGCTAAATTTTCAACTTTTGAATGGTTGCTATGGCAACAGGGGTCGTTAGGGGGTTAATTTAAATGACACCGTTAGATTGCCAGACTCCGAAAATAAAGCGGTAGGTAAACACAGTGCGCAATTATCTTTTACGGGGACCGAGTTATGCCGCTTTAAATTCCCCATAGGCTGTAATGCAAATGCTCAAATTTTTTTAAAAAATTGGGGCAAAAAAACGTAAATCTTTAAAAAATTTAATCAAAAATATATAAGGAATGTGTTCGGCATCAAGACGCTTCGTTTAAGCCATTAGCGGCGTCGGTCGGTCCAACGGGCTGGTCTGTAGCCGTGCGCAAGGAAAAAAATTAACGCCTAACGTCAGAAATATTCTTACCAAAAATTATCAAAATCTGATAATTGGTTTTCAAGTTACAGTCAAAAATGTCGGGGATGTTTTTTTGAGACACAGTGTATATACTATTATGGTTTACAGACAGTTACTCGTTTAAGTAGTACATGTAGTAACTTGATAACGATCCGACCGTGAGTCAAAATTACGACCTCTGGATCTTCACGACGCCACCAAGCCATATCTTAATGCCTACCTGTGTAATCTGGTTGTGGTATGAAAAGTTCCTTTCTGCTGCCGTCATACTGAATGTCACCAGCCGCAGCCTTACTCGCGCCCACCAGTTTACTGCGAGCTCTGGCCTCCTCAACCGACTCCAACTCATGGTACGGTTTGACGTTCAACTTTGCGATAGCATCCAACAGCGCTTTCGATTCCGGGTGCAGCGGCTGTGCCGACTCCATTTCCAACAAATAGGCCCCTAGTTCGAGCCTAACCCGCAACACGCCAAGTACCCGAGTCGCGTATTACGGCCTGCATTACGGGTCATCAAAGCTGTACTCACAAGTGCGATACGATGTCGTTATGACAGCACATCAAGAATTGTTATAAACATGCCTGCGAGCAGTGGCAGCGCCTGGTTTTAGTGAGTGAGCGGACCGTATGTAGGGCAAGCATTTTGTCAGTGAAAGCGAAACAAGAAATCTGAGCTAGGCTAATGCTCATGAGATGCGCAAGAATCTATAGCAGTTCCTGATCGTAGGTAATTTTGCTCTATCCGTTTCATCGCAATGCACGATTCTGCAGCGGTAAATAGCAAAAAAATCACTAACTAGTTTATAAAGCTCAAGGTCATTGAAGGTCATAATAATGTTGATAACACTAAGAACACGTCACCAGTGCTTGTTATGAAAAACAGCATGTCTCTGCTTATCTGCAACAGTTTTCACGCTAGACAGACCAATAGCGGGAAAAACACTTTTAGAGGATACTCTGCTTTGACGAATGCGTGCGCAAGCCTCGTTGAACGTAGGGGATCGAGACTTTGACTGCTGAAATCTACATTCAATGGCAAAATGTCATATGCAGGTTGTCTTCGTCTATCTCCAGCTATTTTGGCGCAATTCACTCTTGAAATGTGGTTCGCAGCCAGAAATCGCAAAAATCACTAAAACCTCCTATTTTTGAGATTTAAGATCATTCTAGGTCATCGATGTTGACATTCTTAAGAAGCTCGTCGCCAGTGCTTGTTATGATAGACATCATATCTGTGCCTATCTGCAATTATTTTCACGCTAGACGAGTCAATAGCGGTGAATAAACGCTTTTAGGGGTGCCGCTCTTTCGCTTTTTCATTTGTGTGGGGACCCCCTCACCCAGCTGCATGAAATATTATCGTAAAATACTGGAGACTCTAGGCTATCATGTGGTGTAAACCCGAAGTCTCTATCTCACCCGAGCTTGAATCGCTACCGGGTCGTGACAGACAGACAGACAAACAGACATACAGAATTACTGTAGCTAATACGCGCTATAGCTAGCTCACGCGTAAAAACTAAAACATCGTGGCTTGAGTCAAGACTCAAGCAAACCAGCAGATCGTATCTAACTTGTGAATACGGCCTAAACGGCCTATAAGCTTACGTTTGACTATTTAAGAGCATAGGCCTCTACAGTATGTTAGGCCAAGGATCGTGGTACGGCAGAGCATTTTATTCACTGACCCGTGGCTTACATCATGTGAGGCTATATAACGCGCCAGTGGCCTTCGCTCGCGTTGCACATGATGGCGACAACGCTATTGTAATTTATTGTGCACTGTATGCGGACGTTAGAACTATAGCCTTCGTAACGGCTGGTCCGTCATAGTCTTGCCTACTTTGTGCTACGTAATTATAATACCCCGTTTACGCGATGAATCAAACATGAAGCAAACGTATTCAATATATAAGTAGGCCTACACGACGTGTGCTCTAAGTTAGCTTCATGTTAGCTTCATTGTGTAAACAGGGTATAAACGTATATCTCGAAAGTACGTGCCACTTTTATTTACTAATTATAACTCGGTAAAACACTTTGGATAATTTCAATAATTTTTGTCATAGAACATCACGAAGAAACTTGACATAAATGACTATAGTTTTTCCCACCTCACCCACTTTAAGCTCATGCTGTAATAAGAATGTGTGACTTTTTGAGAGACAATAATTGCCTGTCGTGTTTGTCGCTATTCAGTTAGGCCTAATCATTTCCAAGCCGACGCATGCGCTACCCAGTATGAATTCACTGCTGTACACAGCCAATTAACTACCATTTCATTTCTGCATTTCACAAGGTAATGCAGCAACAGTATTAAGGTGAGGTGAACAATACTAAAGTCATTTAAGCCTACGTAGTTTTTTCACGGTGTTGTGGGCCAAAAATTATTAAAATCGGCTAGTGTCTTAGAAAGCTATTTACAAAAAAAACGTTACACGTATTTTGAGACACGGTGTAATTTTTGAGTGTCTAGTCACTGCCATCCGGCGAACTCAACTGATTTTACACAATAGTTGCTCGTATGTGATCCACGGACTCAGGAACTCTCGATCCGCGGATTTTAAATCGCATCGCCACCAAAATCCAAGTGATTGATTTTTGAACAACTCACCACCCTCCCTAAAATTCATCAAAACACGTTCACAACTAACTGAGATAATGCCACTTCGCGCTTACATTTCTTAATGTTGAATAAGCATAGATTATTATCCAAAATCTACAAAAAAGCTCTATTGGGTCGTCTTTAATCAAGATCCAATCAGTTCCGTGACTAACTGATGATGATACAGCTGCCGCCGTTGCTAATTCCGACGCCGCTGACGTCATCGATGCTGGCACAGGCGCTTGACTGGCCTCGTCCAGGTCGTCGCTGCTGCTGCTGCTGTCGACACGCGGCTGTAGGGACTCCATAAAATTATGAGCGCCGACTGAATGGCTGACAACCCGCCGAAACTGCAGGCGACCGTAGACGCTGCTGTCAAATCTCGACAAGCAGGATCTGTTTGTTGTTCATCATGTTGAACTTTTTTCCACGTACATAGTGTGAGTGTTCACTGCTTAGCCCGTTTCAAGGACCGGGTGCTTTCTGATTCCTACTAGTCAGTTAATATCTGTCAAAACTCCACCTACACCACAGTGTGCATTGTAGTTAGTATCTGCTGAAACACCTTTGTTTGATCTATTGCTGCGTTGTCAGACCTCACGATTTTAGCGCCCCCTCATATGCGATATCAAACAGAAGGTACTTATGAGCCTCGTTAGTAGGATTATTCAGTAGCTCAGCTTACATGTGTGGGCGGCGCACGACGTTAGTCAATTAAAGCAAAGGATTTTAGGCGAAGACGATCGAAGAGCTTGTGGAGGCCCCCTATAGCTTAATGCCAATGAACAGAGCGCGACAGATCGCAGAAACATTTGCTCACACCGGTACGTCTTGGTCGTATAGTGACCAAGCGCCAGCGTAGGCCGGGACTCAAGCATCGATTGCATACTAGGCCTAATTTTCAGTCGGCATCTGAGCCGCGCAGCGTGCCTGATCAACCACACACAAGCAAGACAAGTATATAAAACAGGCCTATGGGTCAATTTCTTTGAATGTTTTGACGCCCAGTGACCTTGACGTTTTACTTCCTCCACTACAATTTGGAAAATCTGCTATTTCGGTCCGATAGGAAACGTCCGTACTAATTTCGATGAGATCGGTCTCTTTTCGCTTTATTGTTTTCTATTGTTAGTAGCCTGTACGGGACAAACGGTCAGACAGGCAGACGGACGGACGAGCAAGATGTGTATAATGCGGCCTAAGAGACAGCCGCAGAATAACCACTTCGTTTGACGTATCCGCAAAGCAACGGAAAAGCGAGTATTCATGAACAGCTTAAAAGATGTGAAAAAATATAGACAACATTGTTTCGAGTACAGCTGGAAGAATTTGAAAGCGGTAGCACCGGACCGAGCTGGTGGAGAGAAGTGGTCTGAGGTATAGCTGCCGTGTTCCAGCGATGCCCATGCTAAGTCACTAAAATGATATCTGGACCCATCGCCATCTTCGTCTCCATTTATTTGTGCATAATAAAGCAAGACACACATCACAGTACAATACCTGACAGCAGAACCGGACACACAAGGCACAACACTGACATTGGCCCACAGATAAGTGACACAGTAAGGATAACAAACTAAGCAAATCTAACAAACGCAAATGTATTGTATTTTACAAGTTTACAGCACATTACAGTAGTTTACTAGCTTGATCAGAGACCAATTAGTGCAAAATCGACGGAAATATATGCTTCAGCAGTGAAGTTCTGTGGTTTATATTTTATCGTAACTGATGAAAAATGCAGCAAAATCTAACGTCACTGAGTTGCTAGTTGGGGTAACACAGTAACACACAGTCTTTGAAGTTTAACCGGCGTGTGGCTTATTGCAGCGATGTCAAAGCTTATTTAACATCTAAATGCCGCAGTCTGTAGATATAGCACACATTATAGCACCTGTGTATTTTAGGACGAAAGGGCGCAATAGAAATTCAAGTATTACGTTGTATTATAAATTCGTGGGCTTAACTGTGCCTCACTCACTGCCTCCGACTCAGCGTAGGCCTACTGCTGCTATTGTGTTTTAGCAAGGTTTCCTTAATTTCCGCTTTGCTGAATGTCCATCCGTTTACATGGTCATAATCAGGTTTATTTATTTAAAACGAATCCGAAGTAAGCCCCTATATGCTAGGCGCTTTTACACGTTAATTTAATTTGTTTTATATCAGCAGTTTATCCGCTTCAGTCATGTACGAAGAGAAACCATGTTTTGGATTCGATGTTATTTGCAAGCTCGACTCTTTGCTGCAGCAAATAACAAAGACCATCTATTATTCGAATGCAATCGCGCCATCGATCGACGATCGCTAACGGTTAAAGTGCTTCAAAAATAAACTATGCGATAACACAACGCGAAAAAAATCAGCCAATTTTTCTCATAAAATGCAATGTTTGCAAACAAACAAATACATATAGCCTATTTGTACGGCAGTCATAGACTTAAATTCGCTAGGCGGCGGCACCAGTGTCGCTCGTTATCAGTAGTGTTGCGCATAATGCAGTGCAATTAGAATTAATATTAAGGTTATGGTTCAGGGTTTAGGGTTTATGGTTAAAGTTAGGATTAGGGTTAGGTTAGACAAACTCAGATAGGCCTATATGACGATAAATGAACACCCAGACAAAGGCTGTAACATTGGTCATTAATTTCAGTCTACTGCAGAGGCAATCATTCACTTGCCAACTGGCACTACTCGTGATACCCTAACTGTTGGGTTTGAGGTCGTCAGCTAACCGGCTACTGCGAAATCATGTATCTGACACGACCTTTGCCGATATCTACGGTACGTACGTACGGGCTAAGGCCGCTCAAGACGGCTGTCGGATAAATAGCCTGGCCGGCCAAGACCGGCTATTTATCTGACAACCGAACGAAAAGCCGCTAGGCTATTAATCCGGCTGCCGGAAAAATATATTTTGCATTTTTTTCAGAAACTCAAGCTCGGATTTAGCCGACTGCGGAAGTCACAAAGTTTTGCGTCGTCATCAATTACGTCATGAGCTGTCTGTCACTACCAATAATGGGCAAAATGTTTGCACGAACGAGACGCGTGAAAATGTTATGAGTCTGCAAGCGACATTTTTACGACTAATGGATTGATGCGTGCGCTAATTGACGGTGAAAGACACAAACAGGCGGCAGTGTTGCCTACGGATACATCTGCATGGTAGACCTAGCCACTTTAGAATTGAAGACGTCAGTAGAATAACGTGCTAACTTGAGTTAACACGTTCTTTCAAGTAACACGTTCATTGCATTTCTTGCATCGTATATTATCATTTTAAGTTGAAAATATGTTTACTTTACTTGTTTTTAGTACACTTAATTCGATCAATAACGTGCTATGTATACTTAGCATTCGTGCTATGTTCATGGAGGAACCTCTCTACAGCAATTAGCACCTTTCCGACTTTGTTGATGGTAGCAACAAAGTTATTGTAAGTGTTAACTCGAGTTAGATCGGCTGTTATCTATGGAAATAATCATCTAATGTTATTGATTTTGTTGCGCTGTACAATGAGTGGCGTCGACAGGTGAAAAGTTAGCGAATTTAGGTAGGGATGAATATATCCGGAGTTGGCAGCAAGAAAACAAGGTATGTGTTATCTGTAAATCATGCAAACAATATTTATGCATGTAAAATAAAGCCATGAAACCTACGACATTTATCTCATTCAATTCGGTCGTCGGTAAAGGTCTGAACACAGCCGGATGGGCTTCTTCATGAACTAACCAGTCCACCTGGCCAATTGGTTTCATCTGTATCGAAGATTCTTTATTGGTCCGGGTGTAAAACCCAGCTTCGCATGGGCTACAATGCACGCAATCTGCGGTGATGCATGCATGAGATTGGTGTCAGCACAGCACATTGGTCGCAGCATGCCTTGCTGCACGCCTTGATGTGTCAGACAGACAGACAGACATACATCAGAGGTCAATGACACATGTCCAAAATGAAATGAAGAGAGTGCACAGACGTCCAAGTTATTTGAATGACTTTCAGTTTCCATCAACTGCAAAATTTGAACAAGGTAGACATGGAAACAAGACACGTCGCAAGCATTCCGATGAAGCACACAGAAAAATGCGCATGTTTTTATTTTTTTGATAATGTGTGCATGATAAGAGACAGAACTAAAAACTTTTTATACCGGCCTTTTTATTTTAATTATAAGTTAGCCTTGACATCCGCTTAACTTTCTTGTAAACCGGTATAATGCATGAGCTCCGTTTGCAAATGCGGGTAGTAGTATTCGTTTGTTGTGGCCATGTACTATTTGCTGCTGTTGTAAAAACTGTGTGAATGTGAGGTATTTTGGTAATGGTTTGGGCATGTTGTAACTTACATGTAAGGATATTTTGATGCAATTCTGATGCGTAGCGATATAGCCAGTGGTTATATCGTGCGCTGTCATCTCATAGCGTGTGCCTGTTTATTCGCATACTTTTGTAGCAGCTGTTTAAATCAGTCCATGTAGAAATCAGCATTACTTTGCAATCAACTCAGCCATGTGGTTTATTTGTCTTTGTGATATTGCGTGTAAAGTACTTAGCATGTGCATATTCTCAGCTAAATGATGCATCATTGTAAGCTAATACAAGTTAGCACCTTCTTCCAAGTTCACGTACTCCGCTGTTTTCACATACCCGGTATACTCTAGTATCGCAACTAACAGTTAGCATGTTTTTCCGAGTTAATTGTGACGCACGCATTAACACAGGATTAACGTAACTGAAATTGACACAATGTTTCATTCACAAAACAAAGCTAAATTGGAAAACTAGCACTTGAAAGAACATCATAACAACATATTTCTACTTTTTCGCAAAAATGTTACCAAATTTGAAGTTTTGAGCCACATAGTT
>Ga0209367_1001196_pt1 | contig 30995 bp, 17 predicted proteins | sample WorMetLIZISLAND2_FD_187412 | JGI IMG/M metagenome (GOLD analysis project Ga0209367, IMG submission 187412) | Marine gutless worms symbiont microbial communities from Max Planck institute for Marine Microbiology, Germany - Olavius geniculatus... ...
GTGCGAGATAAGGCCTAGGTTACTATTAATCACTAATATGAAATCGTATACTGGCTGTCGATTGGCGCCGAATTCAATGACCTTGGATGACCTTGAACGCCAAAATAGGGGGTTTTACGGATTTTTTTCGCGATATCTGGCTGTGCAAGTTTATATCATTCACAAGGAGGCGCCACCGTCGCCAACGCCACGCGCCTATGGCCGATGTGTATTATGGTCCTGATGGGCCGAGTCCAAGTGATATGCGATTTTTGAAACTATAACTACTGAACTGGAAATGCTGTAGGCTTTCGCACGTCTCGTGAGCTTTGCTCAAATTTCTTGTTCTCTTATTTGGCATTTGTTATCTGCTCTTGCATAGCATGTGTGGTACGAAATATGCAAATGGTTACTGTGGTACAGTCGCAAAAGTTTTCCACCAGGAAGTTTGAAATAGAAATCTAGGTTTACGGTCAAGGTTAGGTACGGGGTTAGGGTTAAGGTTAGAGATATGGTTAGAGGTTAAGGATAGTCTTAGCATTAGACTTAGGATTCGGGTGGGAAAGCTTTGCAATTGTGCCGGTTACTGGAATATTAATAGCTAGTTCGCTTGTTGTGAAAGATCGACCTACTTGCTATATCACTGATCACGTGACTGACTACATGGTGTTTTATAAAAAGGTGCTCTTTTTTTTTCTTTCATAATTCAGCCAAATGATGGATCAATTTACACAAAATTTTTATCAGATGTATCTGAAGAAATACTAATTTAATATATTTGGAAAAAATTTTTTTTGCTAGTCAGTGTTTGAATTGCTGGGGGGGGTTGGGTAGGTTGAATCCCTCCAACTGTTTTCTTAACCCTCTTAATACACTGTCAAATCATATAGACTCTGTTTATCTGTTGCTAGACCGCTTTGTGCTTTCTGTGAGTGGTGAAAAGTTGAAAACTGAAAATAATTCTGATAATTAAGTGCAAAAAAAGGAAATTGATCATAAATAGGTAGTGAGAATGGGTGAATGTAATGTTCACCTTTGTGCAGTTTATGTTACATTGCTTATATGTGCTTTATAAAGTTGATGCGGTAGGTTTTGTTTATTTTTTTGTGCATTTTGATGCTGACTGTGTTGTTGTGGTTTGTGGCTTGATCAGCGGTGATGCAATGGAGATAAAACTGCGAGACTTGAAGCCCGCTACTGACTACTTCGTCAAGTAAGTAACTGAATGTGACGTCGGCTGATTGTTTCATTGCATGCGCTGCATTTTTTCACACCTTTTAATGCTGACATGCACATGGCCATTATGCAGATTAAGTCTAGTTAGCTATGTTCCCTGTGGTTCTTAGTATTCACATGGGATAAGCCAAAACTCCACTTCCTTCTGAAATAATTCAACCGGGGTTTAGGGCTTTATCCAACAATATCCTGTTTTCTGTGCTCCCCAGACCACTTATACATTGACCTGATGTGTCGAGATGACCTCGTGGTCTGGTCGGTGTTACGTACAAAAATGTGGCAATATGGGCCGTAACGTCACTAGGCTACAGGGTGGCCCAGAATTCTGACAGTGGTAATGACAGACATTTCTTTCAGGCCACCCTGGTCTCCTTGTCACTGTCCGCCATGGCTCCACCTTACCTGACTGCCGACTGTCAGCTGGTCTCTGACGAAGGTCGTCGTCAGCTGCGTTCTGCCAACAGCAGCTATGGAGACAGGTGCTTTGCTGCTGCAGGTCTGAGGCTGTGGAACAGTCTGCCAGTTCATCTGAGACAAACTGACACTAACTTTGAACAGTTTAGATGGCAGTTGAAGACGTTTTTTGTTCGGGCGTTGAGAGCACGGTGCATTGTGGCTATTGTTAAATTGCGCCTTTTAAATAATCTTAGTTACTTACTTTCTTATTTAGGCTTAGTGATTGATGCTGTCTGCTGTTCACCATCACCTCTCAAGACTTTGTGATAACCTGATAGGTAAGCTAGATTATTGTCATCCTGATCATGTATGCTTGCAGGATAAGCTGTTTGCTGGATGATGTTCATGGAGATGGTACGGAGGCTGTGAAATTCACAACCTCCGTAGCAGAGCCAGATCAACCAATGCCCCCTCGACTGCTCTCTAAGACTAAAACAAGTCTTCAGCTCAAGTGGAACGTAAGTATTATTCATTTCTGTGCATTTCAATGCTGACATATGCTCTGTTGACATGTTGCCTGAAGCTTATGTGAGCAGTTAAAGGTTAAAAGGTTGTCTGTAACTCCTAATTGTAACCTGTCTTGGAGATACAGAGCGTCACCTGCCATATGGGATCGCACAGTGTTACCTGGATCCGATATAGGTAACAACACCAAGCCTTAACCCCAGTTAGACAGACCCATACAAACTGGTACTCAGTTTACCTACCCCGGAAGGATGGAAGGCTGAGTTGAACTTGGAGGAGTCAGTGTCTTTGTAAAGATGCAACAACTCTACTTACTCATCATCATGTTTTCACAGCTTTACGATTTGCTTTATTTCTAGTTTTTGAGCTGACAGCGAATGAGCTTATTTAGGTTCGTTGTTATGGATGATAATCATTAGGGCCCACAGTTTTTCGCGGGCTGCAGAATTTCGAGCCAAGCTGTGGAATTTGCTTTTTTCGCAGAATTTTGATATTGCCTCGGAATTTTGCAGAAGTTAAGAAATGACCAGTGATTAGAACGATTGTTGGCTTGATAACTTAATTAGACTAACTGTATCATGGAAAAAATCAAACTAAACTGCTTAAAACTGTGTCCCTACTAATAATTTCTATCATATACAGCACAGCCATAAATAAATGCAACGTGACTAATTGACAAATTGCATCAGCAATTGAGCATCAGCTGCTGTTGCAGTTTAATTTTACAATCGTGTTTATGAGTGTGGAATTTGTTTTTGCTGTTTTCAGGCTGTTGGTGATAATGGTTCGAAGGTGACCAGCTACTGTCTGCACTACGACCAGGTAGAGTATCTTCTGATGTCATACAGATTAAATTACACTGGTTTGTCAGTATTGTACTGAAATAGCGTTGTATCGATTGGAGAACATAGTGTGTAATTTTTATGCCTTTTTATTAAAACAGTGAAGTTTCGTTTTGACGCAAGTTACAATGAAAGACAGATGCATGTAGTGATAGGGCGCTGGCTGTTTCAGGGCAATGGTGATGGGAGTTTTGTGGAGATTTACAGCGGTCCGCAAAAGCAGTATAAAGTGACTCGGCTTTCACCGTCGACCAGTTATGCTTTCCGGCTTGCAGCCGTTAACTCGGTTGGCCAGAGGTTAGTGAACGTTTTGAGTTGAGTCGTATCAGTGGTATTGCTCGCTGGGCAAACGCTTAAGGTGCGTTAGTGAACGATCTCAAATGTATCCGCTCTTCTAGGATGAGGTAGCGCTTGGATTAGGGTTTGATTGAACAGTCAATTGAGATCGTCTTCGCGCAAGTAAGAATGCACCTCATCATGTTAAATATTTACTAGAAACGTAACATAAAATCATAATCATTACTAAGCATGTAGTCATTGAAAGTTATCAGTGTCAGCATTATTTAGTCTGGAACTTGCTGTTACATAGCAGTATATCTTCTCAGCTTCTCTGCACTTAGGTTGAAACCGAACTTTGTGACGTAGTTTTACAGCAAACGTTTACAGTTGGTGTAGTCTCTGTGGTTTATGTGCTTTTGTTTTGCTTGGTGATGCATAATTGTGTTTTGATTGATGAGTCGATTGGTTCCATGGATCGATATTGTCACCAGTCCGTAGTTGGAACTAAGGCCCATGTCAGACACGTGACATAGTTGCGCAATTTTGTTGCACAACTTTGTTGAGCGATTAATTGCGTCACGTGATAAATTTGCACAATAGAAACCACCTATATTCTTTAGCAATTTATCGCCGAATCTCTGAGCTGTGATTGGCCAGTTTGTTGTTTACATGTTATTCTCCCGTTGCTTATCGTCTGACTCATAAGTATTGGCGAGTCAACTATGACGTTAGTACTAATTTTAGTATTGAAAGTCACCGAAAAACATTTGTTGTCCTAATTGCGTTTAATTGCATCGTGTAGTAACCACTTAGCACATGGAGCTGTAATTACGTTCGAGCACAGGGTTCGAGGCTGTAGCAGATGACAAGCTTTTTTAGCTTCAGGCTGAGTGAGTTTATGCCAGAAAATTCCAGAGTTAAACTTCCTGGACGTTGTCTGTAACGTTGGAAACCATATTTATTTGGCGATTTTTTGCCAATAGAAATTTGAAAGTTGCCTAGACAAATTTGTTGCGCGATAAAATCGTGCAATAAAGTGGGCCGATTTTGTCGCATGTCTGACGTGATCTTAGGGATTGTTTTTTGTTGAAGACTTTAAATTGACAAATTCTCTGGTTACACCACCACATATGTGCTGACTACATTGCACATGACAGCCAACATCTGTGAGTGGTTAATGTCGATGTGCCGTTTCAGTCGGTTCGGCAGCACAGTTGTGTACTGCACAAGTGGCACAGTGCCGTCTCAGCCAGACCCGCCCATGCTGTCGGAGTGCTGTGTAAAGGCATTGACCATCTCGTGGGTGAAGCGGCCGTGTGACGACAGCTTCACTCTGCATATGGAGGATGAGACCACCGTATGTATTCGTGCACATACACTCAGTTTTTTGAAACATTTTTATTATTTGATGACAGGAAGAAAGCAGTTTTTGTTCAGATAGATGTCTGTTGCATGAGAGCTCGTCTGTTTTGAGCCAGCGAGAGTTTGAGAGTTAAACCCAGTTGAGCTAGCATGCAGCCCAACTCGTCTGCTGGATTGCCAGTCCCATTTAACAACCAGTGCCTTTAGACTATGTTAGTATGCCAGCATTCCTGATCACAGGCTCGATACTTATCCATCTGAGTTGCTGCCACGTTAGACCAGCCGACAGAAAAGAACTTTTGGGCATTGTTCTTGCTGCATTTATTTCTGATTTCAATTTTTTCTGATCATTTGTCCAGCAGCTTAAATGCACCAAACCCAGATCCATCAGTTGATAATGTTGCTTCTGCTTCTATTAGTGTTATGTGGTCAGAAAATTTTTTATCCCATGTTTTGTTTACATTGATTTGGTATTTTCTTCCATTTACACTTACCATTTCTAAATGTTAAGAGTGACCTGCTGAGCTGATGAGCATTGTTGTCATATCTGAACTTGGCTTATGTGCAGTCATATGGTGAGGATAGTGTAAAAAATAATACTGTTTATTTGTTTATTATTAAATCATACTCGAATTACTGAAATTTATTTCGTGAATAACAGTGAAAATGAAAATGCATGCTCAAAAATGTAATTAAAGGTGGAGAAAAAATAGATGGTAAGTGTTTTGTCAGTGAGGTTGGCGACTATGCTGTGTTTCAGGGACATGGCTTTCTAACGGTTTACAATGGCAGTGAGTTATCGTACAAGATATCTCAGCTTCGTCGTAACACTGAGTATAAATTCAGGGTCAGCTCATCACTTACTATTCTTCGCCAGAGCTGTCGAAGCATTAATGTTTTGAACGCATGCATTAACAGTTAACACGTTAATAATGCATAATTAATATTGCTGATACTGTACGTGGACTACATTGAGAGGGTGACTGGAATGATGACCGACCAACTCGTAGCTGTGTTGCAGGACAAAGACAGTAGTGATGGAACGGCAACAAAACAATTTGTAGTTACTTGAATATTTTTTGATCGTCAAACAAACGTACTTTAATAGAATATTGGAACTCTGCTTTACAGAATTAAATAAATTTACGTAATTTTTTTAATGGTGTTAATGTGCATTGATTTTTTAACGTGTTAAGTTAGTTAACGCATTAATTCGACAGCTCTATTCTTTACATAAGAAACTGTCATATCTTTATAGTATAAAGTCATTGCAGAAACGAAGCCATTTGGAGAGGCAAGATTGACCAAGTTATGTCGCAATCTCCTGCCAGAACAAATACGTTTAGTGACCACTTATAAACTGTTTGAAAATTCTAGTTTTTGTTTTGCTATTTTGCCCAAGACCAGCTGGAAGGCTGTTCTACAGTTTCATATCAGCAGCTGCAAAACATTGGCTACAGGAATGATTTAGATGACTTGTTGATGCTTAGTTGATGCTGAGACTAATTAAAAGCTTGGAGCAGTTGCGCCAGTGTAAAAATTTGTAGCCATTCTTTATAGGAACAACATTCATTCAGCTATGTATATCATGTGTAGGTCTACAGCCAAGGCCATTGTGGCTAATTTTCATTTCTTCATACTGGCCAATATTTGTAGACTTTGACAATCGTCAAAGCAGGTTATACTGGCTGGATGTCAGTTGTTCGGCATTAAATCACTTACAGCATGCGTAGAATGTTGATAACAGAATGAAGAAAATTTGGAGAGGTAAGTTGAACAAGTTAGTCACAATATGTCGCCATCTCATGCCAGAACAAAAAAAAAACTTTTGTGACCGCTTAAACTGTTTGAAAGTTTTAGTTTCTATGTGGTACGAACAGCTTCAGACGACGAACGAGGAAGGCCACAGCATGTGGAGCAACGTCGTTTGCTTTCGGACATTGCCAGATCGGCCGCAGCCGCCATCTAAGCTACAGGTCAAAGGTCGCGTCACTTCACACTGCTTCCGCTGCGTCTGGGGTAAATATTACTTCTGTGTCATTTTTAGCTTTTGGTGCATAAATCTGTCCGCGTTTTGGTTGTGATAAACGTGCCGTGATGTGTTTTGGCTTTCCGGATTTGATAAGTACGAGCGAAAAGACACGCCTGTTTTATAACCTGATCCATCTTAGGTATTTGGACTGTCATCAAGCTACTGTTTAGTTTACTTCTTTCCGATCGATGGACCGTGTCTCATTTTTTCCGGTTAATGTGGCTATGTTGTGTTAGTTAGTTCGTTGTGTAAGCTGTAATAAAAACACGTTTTGAAATCTCTCAGTTTCTCAGTAGCTGAAGCTTCTTTATTTGTTCCATACTGTATAAACAGTTACAGATAAAAAAATTTTATTGTCATATGGAGCATTGTATCTTATTGAGTGGATTCTTATTCGGCTTATTTCACACTGTTATAGCTTAGCCTTCTACAGGGTGGGCCAAAAAACGTGGCATTTTTGTTTTGTTCATATATTCGCGAATTATTGATCAATTTTTAAAATTCTTTCACTGGCACACTCTGCAGACAGTTTGCAATAACATGCTTATTATGTATCTCACCACACCGTAAATGCATCTTTACACTACCTTGTGAAATATCAATGAAATATGCATATATTACAATAATAGCAAACAAACATTTTGGTAAAATTGAAAAAAAACACTTTAGACTAACATTGCAGTAAATGGTCTGTATGACAACCAACTGTGTGGGTTTAACACAGTCTAGTGTCATACGGATCATTCATCGCAATGTTGGTTCAAAGCGTTTTTCCATTTACCTAAATTTTTGTTATTATCGTTAGTTTTTGCTTCCATTTATATTCCATAAGGTAGTGTAGAAACACTTTTACCATGTGGTGGGATATATAATAATCACATTATTGCAAATTGTCTGCAGAGTGTGCCAGTGAAAGAATTTTGATAACTGGTCAATAATTGGCAAAGATATGGACATAAGTACAGTGGCACATTTTTATGGCCCACAATGTAGGTGGCTCGGTAGTCTAATGGTAACGTGCCGGACTTGTAATCCTGAGGTCATTCAGGGGTGCAGGTTCGAATACGCACCAGGACACTGTCGGGTAATGACCTTATTCAAGTTGTTCACACACACGTGCCTCTGTCACCAAGCAGTATAATTTGGTACCGGTCAAAGGGCGGTGATGCCCCGAGGCTGGGAAGGTAACCGTAGGTCTGGCGTCGCACTGGCCATGCGTCACGGACTCTTATACCAGTCAGTTACTTGCAATTCCACGACATAACTTATCCTTTGGTTCTCGTTCTTTTCGTGTCTCAGCTCCGAGAATTTGGAACTCCTCAAATTCGTCAGTGTCAAACCTTGACTACATTTAGATGTCACTTAAAGACCAACTACTTTCAGTCAGTTTTTTCTGCCACCTAGCGTCCATCATCCTATGCGCCCTGATTCTTTCTGAGACTTTGGTGCTTTGTAAATCATTTACTTACTTACTTACTTACTCAAGTGGTTTATCCACCTACGGGCTCAACGGCTGTGAGTGGGAGATGTGCACCCCACCTACGCCGCAGCTGGGGCATGGCTGACTTTACCTTTTTTTACAATGTAGATGTTCTACTGCAATGAACTCTGATATGATTGGGTATTGTGTGAGTGTAGATGAGCCACGTGACACTGGCGGGGTTGATATTCAAGACTATCAGATACAGCTGGACGCCGGCAACGGTTATAACAGTGAAATCATAACCTCTCTGAGTGCTGTCTCTGCTAGTAGAAGCATAAATTCTGCTAGTAAAATACAGATATGCAGGGTTCCCACGCCTCCTGGAAAGTCCTGGTTTTTTTCTTGAAAATTCCAGGACCTGGAAAGTCCTGTAAATTAAAGCTGGAGGCCCTGGAAAGTCCTGGAAAAATATAATTGAAAATCGCCCATTTTTTCATAGGCTCAAATGGAAAGCAAGCAGGAATAGTATATCACCCAGTTTGTGTTGACTGTTGCTTACTAAAATACTGTGTACAACAGTTCAAAATTTTTTCTGCATGCTTCGCTTGCTTAAATACTTATTTTTTTCGTTATATTTCATCATTCTTTCGTTACAAAAAGGTTCTGGAAAATTTGTCATAAGGTTTTAGAAAGTCCTGGAAAAGTCCTGGATTTTTGTCAGTAAAAGAGTGGGAACTCTAGATATGTTTGATTTGTTAAACGTTTTCGGAAATTTGTTTAGAAGAAACAGTTCTACAATTACTGTTGTGCTTTCTTGCTACTGGTATGAGTTAAAGGTATGCAGTTAGTGTTGTGACTATGAGAGCTGAAGGTAGCGTTGCCTGCTGTTAATCACGTAAATTCGTAGAAATATCTTCTGGATTGTGCAAAAATGCCTGCTTTTACTCAAGCAGGTCGTGTTATTTGTGTGGATGGCAGGTTTCCAGTGCGGCCAGAGAATGATGGAGCGAGAATACGCCGCCGAGCACCTAGAACCTGGTCATGCATACAGAGTACGTGTCTGCTGCTTCAGCAACGGTGGACAGAGTGATGTGAGTCATCTCTCGTTGGCCGAGATATTTGTCTAGTTGTCACTGCTCAATGGTATAACCATCTACCAGTAATAACATATTGTCTGATGTCGTCATGCTGAGTGTTTAATGGTTTTTTATTCTTGTATGTTTTTTACTCCTCACATGCTAACATAGCGAAGAGGAGTATATGAGATCAGTGTAATATTGAGGACCGACCGACGATCGACCGATTTTCATTCCTGGAAGAGCCTTCCTGGAAGAACATTAGATGGCCATATTATCTCCATAATGGTGCTAGATAGATGCATGGTCACTATGGACCACCCATAGGAAGTCGACCCCCGGGAGTCGAATGGTCGCATGACCGATGACATCGCGTGATCCCAAAAGATCAAGGTCGTGACCCCATTATCTTTGAGGCATCATATCTCGATAACGGTGCTAGATAGATGCATGTGTTGAGGTATATCAAGACCAATGGCAACTTGCACTATTGACCGTTATTGGAAATTTTTCCCCTCATTTCGTAAAATCAGGCAATATTTTATGAACTTTGGGGAGGCAATTTCCAATAATGACCTCGAGGCCAGTCACTATTAGTATAGTATTAGATGGGTCTCAAATAGGATGCTGGGTCTCTAGTACAAGCCGAAAGGAAAGAAAATGCACTTAGAAGAATACAGGAGAAAATAATGTGCACGAGGAGTGCATTTGATCGGTCACAATCTAATAATATTTCTTGAAGTTCAGTCATTTGGCTGCAGTATGCAAACTTATGTTTCATTTGATCTGATTTGTTTTATTTCGTGGCCTTCTTGTGACTTTGTCTCTCATTGCGTTTACCGCCAAACTTGTTACTTGTGCGTATGTACACGATGGCATTTCGGCTTAGTGGTGATCTGATCGAGTTACTCCACGATTGGCTGCATTTGCAGATGAGTTAAACATCGGGATATGTAACTAGTAGAGCTGTCAAATTAACGCATTATTTAACACGTTAATGCGTTAATAAATGAACGCGTGTTTTAAAAATTAACACGCGTTAAAAAAATTAATGTGCATACGTAAATTTATTTTTATTTACTTAATTCTGTGAAGCAAAAGTTCCAATATCCTATTAAACTGTGGTTATTTGACAATCGCATGAATTTAAGTAACTAAACTGTAGTTGCCATTCCATCACTACTGTAAATAAATATTATTTAGATGACAGGCTGATAGGTTTCTATGCTAGTGATGATGGCAGTTATTGTTGATAAATGTGTTTCTAACTTTCTATATTCTACAGGCGGGGCTCTCAATCGTCACGGGGCCCGGAGTAACTTCGCTCTCCCTCTTGACGGGTCTAGGTGCATTAATAACGTGTTAATTAATGCATTAAAACAAATTAACGCTTTGACAGCTCTAGTAACTAGCCTTCAAGTTCACCTCAGCCTCGCCATTTTTACATGGTTAGGTCGGGAGTAAACCTGCAGTCTTCGTTAATGCACTAACCTCTTATCCATCGTCTCATAGTGTGAGCTGTAAGCTAAGGAAGCAGAGAGTGCGTGAGTAAAGTTCTATGTCTTGCTCAACACATTGTAGGTATTCAGGGATTGAACATGGACCACATTGCTTAAGGGCATGTCAGACGATCGACAAAAGTCGACTGACTTTTCTGGGCGTAGCTTAGTTGCCCGAGAAAATCGGTTGATACAATCGGTGAATCATGACACGGCTGATATTGTTGCCTGCTACTTCGTTCGATATCAAATATCGCAACAGCAGATTGCAGATCACAAAGTGATGCTTGCATCAATTTTTCTACATGTAGTGAATGAAAATAAATAACAAAGACTATAAATAACTGAAGTAAGCATTTATCTTTTGTTGCAAACAGTCGGCATAGCAACAAAAACAAAATCTGATGACCTATATGCAAGAATTTTGCTGACAGAATCGCCGAACGTAGAACATTTTCCATCTTTGTCAGCTGACAATCGGCTGATTTTCCGGTCGATTTGTGCATGACACATAACATATTTTTGTTGGCTGCTTTTGTTGACGCATAATCGGCCAACTTTATGGATCGCCCGACATCCTCTTTGGGCAGGACTTTTGCTGGTGTTTATGCGTGCTGAGTGTGTTTGTGTTGTTGATGCTGGATGCTGGCAGTGGTCGGAGGTGCTGAGTGTAGTGACGTTACCTGTGCCGCCGGGTCCTTGCAAACCGCCACGACTTCACGGTCGACCCAAGGCCACCAGCCTCACCATAGTCTGGGGTTTGTCATTATATCTTTTTTTGTTGTCGATGAGTTTTCTTTGCCGCACTGTAAGTGACCGATTTGGAATAATTAGCAGTAGGAAGCAGTTGTTATTCTGCTAGAAATAATTTTTAGCAGTTTTATTTTTCAAGTGCATTTTTGGCACTTTGCACTGCATTGCGGTACTTTTGTATCGTCATTTTTACGTGTGATAGCAGAATGCATCATCCGTCTTAGCCATTGTCTAGGCGTCCATCTGTCTGTCTGTCCGTGTGTCTGTCACACCCTTACGCTCTATCAAAACGGTGCAAGCTAGGATCACGAAATCTTCACTGTGGGCTGCCCGAAGGACTCTAGTTTTTAGTGACCAAATTTCATGCCTCTGGGTGAGGAGGTTCCTTTGAACGAGGGTGTCAAAGAAGGGTATCCCCCTTAAAATGATGTGATTTTGCCATTATTGGCTCTTACAGTGTGAAAACGGTTGCAGATAGATACAGACTTGCTGCATGTCATAACAAGCACTGGTGATGGGCTTTTTAGATTTGTTGACGTCGATGATCTTGAACGACCTTGGACCCTCAAAAGAGGGGCTTTGTTGAATTTTTATTGCGACAAAATGGCTGGAGATAGACCAAGAAAACCTGCATATGAAATTTTCAGCATTGAACGTAGATTTTAGCTGTCCAAGTTCCCACCCCATAGATTCAAGGAGGTCTGCACAAGCGAGCATAAAAGAGGGGTACCCCTCTAAAAAGTGCTTATTTTACTGATATTGTTTCGTCTAGCATGAAAAAAGTTGCAGATAGGCACAGACATCCTGCTTATGATAACAAGCACTAGTCACAAGCTTTTTAGGAGTGTCAACATCGATGGCCTTGAATGACCTTGAACCCCCAAAATAGGGGTTTTTAGTAATTTTTTTTTTGATGTCGGGTTGCGGCACACATTTTAAGAGTGAATTTCATATAAAATTATTATAATTTTATTGCATGCTGTACACTGATTGACAAAGTGGCAGGATCGCTGCTGTCGCACGTCACGTGAGCTTTGCTCAAATTACTTGTTTTAGTGTGCATTACATTGGTAATGCACTATATAAATTCACCCATGTTGGATACTAACGAACTGTTCTATTTTGTTACTCTGTTTAAGTAGAAGTTTTATATACTTTCTACATCTGCGTCATTCAAATGTTTGTGTACTCTACTTTTACTCGAGTAGAATTTTTTGTTACTTAATCCAACACTGGTAATCGCAGTATGGTTAGGCTGCTGAAAGGTTTCGGGAAAATTTGGGGGGAAATTTCGTTGACCGGTGCTTTGGAGTGTATCTAATGTGTCCATCTGTATGCGTGCATGTTTTTGCAGAGGACCCAGAATACGACGGTGGGTCATCTGTGATCGAGTATCTGGTGACAATGACCGGTGACTTGACCGGTACGAGGGACATCTACCGTGGTCATGATACACAGTGTACAGTCGCCAGCCTGCTTCCTGGCCGTCTTTATACATTCCAGGTCAAAGCCAACAACAAAGCCGGGGTATGTTTCACTCGCAGCTTTTATTTAGTTGAGATCGGTAGTTTTGGAAAATTAATAGACTTATTTCAATTAATTTCTGTAGTTCATCCGAAGACCACAAAAACTCCATGCAAAGTGCAAATCTTGATGACACGTTTTGTTGAAATAGAATAGGATGTACAATTGTTCATCATCAGCCATTTTAGACGATTAAGAAATCCCAAATTTTAATCAAATTTTCAATCATTTAAAAAAAGATTAATCAGTTAATTTTTTTAAAGATTAATTGATTAAATAATTGTTATCTTGTTGTGGTTCTAGTTATAGTTTGTTTGTGATTCGCATAACTGATGATGGTGAGTTTTTAGAGACATAAAGGTCGAATTTGAGGTCATACAATGACAGCATGTAAGATGTGGATTGTTCTGCTAACAGACAGTTACGTGCAAAAATGTGTTTATTAAAGTCTTATTTAATGCTATAATAAATTAGTGCACTGTGCCGCATTGTGGCTAGTGGCTTCTATCATTCTGTAATTGTTACGTATCATTTATACAGTAGTATATCTGTAATAATCATAGGCCTCTTAAAATAAGCATGGATGGCAATCGTTCTCGGGCCCGTGAACTTAGGTCCATCGTTATTTTTAGCCTTTTACTGTAACTTTGTCAAATTTGGTCCATTTGCTGCAAAATTTTGTACACATAGTGTCACAGACAACGTGAACAAATGCTGCAAATTTGGTTACTGTACGATCTCTACTTTCTTGTGTGTGTATATGTTGTAGCTAAACCATATGTACCGACATACGGTGTAGCCACAATATATGCACACATGAAACAGTAGAAATTGTAAAGTAATCAAATTTGCAGCACTTGTTCATGTTGTCTTTGGTACTATGTGTAGAAAATTTTGTAGCAAACGGACCAGGTTTGACAAACTTATAGTAAAAAAAACTAAAAATACCGATGGACCCAAGTTCGCATGGCCGCCGTCAGTCCTTATTTTATGAGTTCTATGGCATTAATGTACAAATGTTGCTTTAACTACTGTTAATGGTGTGGATGATGATGTGGAAATCTGTCTTGACATTCTGATGCTGTCTGTATAAGCCAGGTTGTTATTGTGATTGATTAGCTAGTTGACTGATTGCTGTGTTGCAGTGGGGCCCATACTCCGAAGCCCTGCAGACCCTGACTGGCGCTGGTATTCCTGATGCGCCGTCAGCTCCAGACGTACATTTCAAGTCTCCGACTGTAGCCGTGCTCAGCTGGCAGGAACCTGTCAGTAACGGGGCACCTGTCACAGAGTACCAGCTTGAGTTCACGTACAGGGAGGACCAGGACTTCATGCTGGTAACTAACTGTCTGTGCTGTTTGATGTTTCATTCAGCATTCATCGTAATTGAATGTCGACTTAGTTAACGAATTTGATCAATGCTGTTTAATGCTTGGGTCGGTCGCTGACTGTCGGCAGACATGTAAACCATCTCAGTGTATAGTAACGAGCCATCCAGGTCAACTCAGCCTGGCCATCCCTCTGTGGGATGATGAGCAGCGAGTACCAGTGAAAGCTGGCAAACAGGCAAAGGCATGGCATCGTAAAGTAGTAAATAATTGAACTGTTACTGAATGCTAGATATACAATATATTTTTTTGATTTGGTCTCATACTGGCTTATTTGTCATTTTATAAGGCTGGTAAGTATAAAATATAGAGGATTCTGGGATTGTGGTTGTTTTCGTGGGAGGGAGTTGACTGATTGTATCTGCTATGATAGGTATACAGTGGATATTCCTTGACACATGAGCTCAGCAAGCTGACGCCTGCCACCATGTATGGATTCCGCATTCGGGTTAGTTATTCTTATCAAGTCTGTAAACTTTTTGCTAAAATTATTTCTGAATCAGTTATTTGAGGTCTTTTGTTGATACAATTGATCTCATATTTTTTTCGTTTGTATCTCTTCATATGCCACTACGCAGATGTGCTAGAAACCTTTTACGTAAAATAGTTAGCTGAACGTAACAAGCGTAATGCTCACCAACAGATCAACAATGAAATATTGCCATAAGATGCATTTTGGCAGCCCAAAATGCATAAAAAGTGTGTTTCCGGCTAGGGTTTCACCCTGGACATTGCTGGTGGAGTTTACAGAGCTCTCCATGCCTCTAGCTGGATTTTGGGAATGGAAGGGGAAAGAAAAAAACGGGCGGGAGGGGGAAGCGGCCTGTTATTGTTGCATAATCTATTTTATATATTTGTGCGTGAGCTTTGTGACTGATTTGATGTTATCGTGTGATCATGACAGGCCGTGAATTCAGCAGGCCTGAGTCCGTACAGCAGCGTAAGCTGGTCCCAGTCGCCCATGAGCAGTCCAGCGGCTGTCAGTTCTGTGCGGGCGACGTCGACACCACGCTCAATTCACGTCTACTGGAAGGAGCCGTTGTCCAACGGCAGTCGGATCCTGTCATATAACGTCGACGTCGGTGATCCGGCGAGGCCGTTGCTGTCGGTTGATGCTGACATGTTGGACTGCAACGTCACTGAGTTGATGCCGGAAACCACATACAAGTCAGTCGTTATGCTATGCTCTAGTGATTTCTCTCATTTCATCTACTGTTTGTTATTTACAGATACAGTACATTCCTCATTGCCTCTGATTCACAGGGTGACCAGTCACCCGGAAAAGCTGGAAAGGTTCACAAGTTCCACAGACGTCAGCGAAAAGTCGGAAAATGGAAAAAGTCAGGGAAAACTGGAAAATCGATTAATACAAGTATAAACATTAAACATATTAGCATCCGTGAAGCTTTTCCCAAAATTCGAAAGGGGTCACTCCGATCGAGGGTGCTAAATGAGAGGGGGGTACAAAAAATTAGCCATTTTAAAGCCAATAAGTCGCCATATCTCAGAAAGGGTGCGAGATAGGGCCTAGGTTACTATTAATCACTAATAGGAAGTCCCATACAATCTTTCGATTGACATCAAGATCAATGACCTTGAATCCTCAAAATAGGGGGTTTTTGGTGATTTTTTTGTCAATTTTGCGCTGCAACACATATTTGAAGAGTAAATTGCACCAAAATGGCTTGAGATAGACTAAGACAATCTGCATATGGAATTTTCAGCATTAAATGTAGATTTTAGCAGTTCAAGTCCCAACCCTTTAGGTTCAAGGAGGTTTCCGCACATGGGTATTTCCATAAAAGGTCATTATTTTATCGCTGTTGGCTTGTCTAGTGCTTGCAGATAGACATAGACTTGTTGCTTACAGTAACAATAACTGCTAACAAGCTTTTAAGTGGTTTAACACTGATGACTTCGAACGACAATGAACCACCAAAATAGGGGGTTTTAGTGATTTTTTTTGCAATTGTTGGCTGCAGCGCACACTTCAAGAGTGAAATGCAACGAAATGGATGGAGATAGACCAGGACAACCTGCAAACAGGAATTGCTATAGGCTGTCGTACGTCTCAGGAGTTTTGCTCAAATTACTTGTTTCTGCATCTTGTAGATTTTCACTTTAGAGCCTATATCGAATGGATGGATGTACAGATGGACAGGATTTGTCTTGTGGCCTATGGTTTTCAAAGAGCTACGAAGCATTACTTGGCATGTGGGATCACACAGTGTTACCTGCCACTCGACATGGATGAACGCACCCTACTATAACCACAGCCAGACAGACCGGTACTTGATTTACCTACCCCAGAGGGATGGAAGGTTTGAGTTGACCTTGGTGTTGCTTGTATATGATTTACCTGTCCTGTATGTAAACAGTCGCACGTTTGTCTACTAACCACTTGATACCAAGCCACCACCAAGCCTATCAGGATGGCCGCATGCGTAATGCTCTTTTTGTTTTAGGGTTCGTGTGCAAGCAGTGAACTCTGTCGGCGTGGGTGCGTTCAGTATTCCAATCAAAGTGACAACGCGTGCTCTGCCTCCGTACCCACCTGTACTGGAGCTGACCACTGTCGGTGCCAACTCGGTCAGGTTGAAATGGGGAGATGGCAAGAACGTCGACCTACTCCGTTACGTTCTCGAGATGCGACGTAATGACTACGGAAGGTCTGTGTCCGACATCATACAATACATAGTTAATTGATATGGTGCAGAGTGCAGAGATGCTCTAGTGTCAAGATTAGATTGGCAATGTTGTGTACGATACGATGTAATATGATAAGAATTTGCACTTGAAAATTTACCGCTGTAATATCCATTATCCAGACCTTTACTGCACTGTTATCTTGCTAATAATGACACATGATTCATTGGTTCTGTTAAAACATTAGTAAGCAAGCATTATTAAAGTGTCACTGTACAAAGTTTGTACAAAGTGCTCACTGGTCATATATCTGTACACTGCTCTGTTGTGCACAGCTTCCAGCCGATATACCAGGGCACCGGACAGATGCACAAAGTGAACAAGTTAAGTGAATCAACAGAGTATCATTTCCGTATCTACGCGGCCAATGAAGCCGGGGACGGGCCAGTCTCAGCGGTTCAGACGTGTCGTACTACTAAGGCACCACCACCGGCGCCTAAACGTAAATACACTGTAGTTGTGTTTCTACTACTAGTTCCTCCGTGTCACATCTGAAGCTCCCCGCTGTCAGATTGGGCTATTTGGTTAACTGACTTGGTTGCTGAATTAGCGATTGGGTGCGAATGCAGTCAAAGTCATTTATCATTAATTAAGTGATATTTCAGTACCGGTAATTTGAATGTGTAGTTCGTAGTTGATTTTCCGGCAGCAGTTTTCAAACAACTGCAGAATTTCATAAAGTCAGCACAAAGAGCAGTAAATTTGCTGTCGCCTAATTTAATATTATTTCTAAACATTTTGTGTACTTTCAATACATTGTATTAGAACTGATGGGGTTATTTTCGTGTCATGTCTTAATGATCAGAACAGTTGTCACGATTATATATTGATAGTCTTAGTGGTGGCAGCAGTAGTGAGTTAGTGAGGTAGCAATTACGTGTCATTTCTGTCATCGTATTTTGTGCTTTTCGTTGGTGCATGCATGGTGTAGCGTAGTTTTAACCCATTGTACAGGTTTAGTTAGTACAGTTAGTACAGGATGGGTGAAAATCTGCAAGCAGGTAAACCATTTCACTACGAAGCCAGCCAGCTAGGTCAACTTAGCCTTCTATTCTCAGTGGGATGATAAAATGAGTATCAGCTTTGGGGCTGAGTAGTAATGAATGGCAACGATGAATGTTAACTGCCAATTTAGGCAGATCTGGGGCTGAAGCTGATGGGTTGGTCCAAAGGTCAGTGGTCGCCTGGCGCTCATGCTACATTCGTCAAATGAACTTGGTGAATGAACTCTCAAAGCACAGTGCCATGACGACAGCATTGTAAACATTGTCTTTTACTATTGCCATTGCTGTTACTAGTTGGAACGACTGGGATTAATCAATTTTTGTGTTTCAGCGCCGAGGATCAGCGACTTGACGGTGACATCTTGTGTTGTGGACTGGACGCCGTTGAAACCGCTCGGCTCAGATGCACTGACCTATGTGCTGCAACTGCAGCGCTTAGCTAGTCGAGAGTCCGCCGACTATCACGAGGCACGTTCTAGTAGTAATTGTATTACACTGTGAGGCATAAAAACACACCAGAATTATATCGAACGTAACTTAAAGATGGGTGATCAGATTAGAATAATTTTTGGTATGAATATTCCAGACACAACTGGCCATCAAATGACCATTTATGTTCTCGTTGCACCAAACGTCTGTTTCTGCACTACCTGGGGAAAACAAAACAAGCAAAATATTACATTTTTATTCAATGCAATATCATTATTTGATTCAAATAACTTGCATTTGGCACATTTTGTCCAAATTTCTAGCACTTTTTGGTTGACAGTTTATCCAATTTTTCAGTTGTGCAACTGCTGACAGTAAATATTTGAATTATCGGCCATTTGTGTAAACACAGGCAGAGCGATGCATTCTCCATTCGTTGATAGCGGTGTTGATAATGTTCTGCTTCAGACTTTAACCAGTTGCTTCTTGAGTTCACTATCTTCTTAAGCAGCGTCCCGTGAACTCGCTGCTGCATAGCATTGCAAATACTGTCGAATGGACTGTGATCAGGGCTGTTAAGGGCTACATATTTGGAATGATTAAATTTACTGATGTTCTTCTTTCTGTTTTTATCTCATGTTGCATTTGTTCGGTTTCCCCAGGTGGTGCAGCAACAGACATCAGGTGAACTGGGAATTTGAACGGCCATTTGATGGCCAGTTATGTCAGAAATGTTTATACCAAAAACTGTTAAAATCTTATTATCTTTCTCCAAGTTACTATCAGTAATGTAATGGATGGTTTTTGTCATTTTTTGTTTATTTTAGCGCCAATTTCATGTGTTTTGATTTCCCCAGTTAGTGGAGAAGCATATGTTGGGTGAGGTGGAAACTTGAATAACCATTTGATGGCAAGTTGTGTCACGAATAGTTGTACCAAAAATTATTAAAATCTGTTAATCCGCCTTTAAGTTATGATCGATAAATTTTGGTTTTTTAGGCTTCACAGTGTAGTAGTAGGGGCAGTAGTAATCATCATTGTTGTAATAGTAGTGGTATTAGAGTGCATGTCTAGTCAAGAGCCGGAATATCTTGAGGTAAGTGGTTTACTTCTTTTCTCCAATTAAAACAAGCAGGTTATGTGACATAGTCTGTCTGTTTGTTTATCATTTGCATTGACTGAAAGTTGTGAAAGTTTTTGGTGAAATTTTGCGGAGGTGGGAGAGTGGCCCAACAAGTAAACTTATCAGATTTGGGTGGTGGTGCTATGCAGGATCCGCATCCGTGGATTTTGAGTCCATCTCTAGATCCATGATTTGTTACAGGTTTTAGATGAATGTTTTTGAAAGGTGGACGAGTCCCAAGCTGGCACAGTTATTCGTCGTATTGGCCAGGTGGCAGCAGTGTTTTCAGTTGAGGTTTGAGTTTTGTGATCGGTTTTTGTTGGCGATCTATAACAAGAGCATTGTTGATGTTTATCGTCAGTGTCTTGTCATTTTAGATTTATCGAGGACCTGACAGAACATTTCGACTGACAGGCCTCACAGCCAAGTCTGACTACCAGGTGCGTATCTACGCCATCCGGCAGACAAAGGACGACTCTGGGTCCAGCGTGACATTGACTGGTCCTTACAGCGCCTGCACGGGGTTCTCCACGCCCGCCGTGATGCGGTCAACCAATGCTAACAGCTCAACCGACACCGACACCTGCTCGCGGCTGTCATTACGTAGTTTCGTGTCCGAACAAACGTGGATGTTTATTCTGATTCTCATCGCGTTTATGTTCTTCGCCATCGTAGTGGCGTTCGTTGCAAAACAGATCGTCGACTGACCGACTGTCTGGAGGGTTGGTTGCCCGTTGGAACAGATTTTTCCGTCGGCAGCTGCGGTGCCTGCTGAGAGATGTGAAGAGAGTAGGGATGTGGTGACCCTCGTATTCGCTTTCAACGACATGTGAATACTGACCACTTTTTAGCTATTCAATATTCGACAAATAGTTGGGGAGCGTTTTTGTCAAATGCAAATATTTCATTTGATTCAACTAGATTCAGCTTCATTGAATTTTCAACAGAGGATACTGACTGAAGAGAACACTAAAGACTCTGGCTATTTCATTTTCTTAATCGATCTTGGTTAATTGGTCTTTGCCTTTGATTTCTACTGATTTTTACTGACCGAACACTGGGTGAACAACTGCTTTGGATGTTTCACTTTATTCAAATACTCGTATAGATAAGTTTTCTTGAGGCTAAATAAGTATTTGCGTACGCATTCATTATTCGATGCACATTAAATTTCATATTCACATTCGACGAATGGAAATATTTTTCCATTTCATCAAATCCTTAGAAGAGACGATATTGTTCGTACCCATATGATTGGTGTTGTTACTACTGCTGTTGACTTGGCTGCTATAACATCTGAACTTACTATTGGTTGATGTTGTTTCCACCAGCCGAGTTAACCATCGTCGGTCGTTGTCGAGTGAATGGTGGCTATGGTTACAGTCACGGGCAGCTTCAAACATTCCGCTGGCATTTGCTGTTTACGGGTCTGTTTCTTTCGGCAGCTGATGTGTTTTATATCTGTCAGTCACTGACGTCGTGTCGGAAATTGCAGCTAATTCGAGTGACTGGCAAGTGAATTCGATGAAAGCTAGGAGGACCTCATTTAGCCAAGCCTGAGCATTACATCATTACTGTCTTGTTTAGTGGCATAGCGTCTTTTACATTTAATGATTGTGAGTATTTTGGCTCTATCTTCTGTATTCTGTGATCAGTTTTACATTTAAATATCCGTAGAACAGTTGTTAATGGTACTAATGGATTTATTGTGAGACCAGAAGAAAAATCTCCCTGGGTATGCTCAGTTAGGCCTTTGGAATTAATTTGCTCATTTTATGCCAAGACTTTTCCTGTACAAAGTTGGTGATGTCTCTTGTATCACTTGAGACTTGACTGGTTGAGGTTCAGTCTTCTATTGGTGTTTCATAAAAAACGACACCTTTTTCTTTCTTTCATAATTTACTCAAATGATGATCAATTTACACTAAATTTGTACCAGTTGTAGCTAAAGAAATACTAATTCAAAATATTGCAACAATATATGGCAGTTGGTTAAATATTCTTTGCTACTTGTGACGTAATGCTGACATCATAATGTGTCACGGGTACAAGCTTGCTAGTCTCAACTGGTGCTGTCAGTTGCTACCCTGCTTCGATGGTGAACTTAATCTGGTTCGCTGATGAAGATTGAAGAATGTTCATCGTGTCAGCACTTAGCGACATGGGGACATGAAATCAGGCATTGCGCAATCCAAAAAACTCAACCTTCTCACAAGCTCGGTGTGCTAGTACACTGTCTTGCTCGAACATGTGAAAATCCAACTATCCTCACATACATAAATGCGATTGCTTTGCATGTTTTTGTAACTGTAACTGTAAAACTTCAAAAATTTGTCATGAACAAACCACATTTTTCACCATTGGAGCAGGGTAGCAACTGAAAGCACCAGTTGAAACTAGCAAGCTTGTACCCGTGACACGCTATGACTTCAGCGTTACGTCACGACTAGCAAAGAATATTTAATCAACGGCCATATGTTGTTGAAATATTTTGAATAAGTATTTCTTCAGCTACAACTGGCACAAATTTTGTATAAATTGATCATCATTTGAGTGAATTACGAAAGAAAGAAAAAAGGGGTCGTTTTTTATGAAACACCTTGTAAACTTTGTACTTGCAACCAATGCTTATCAGTTGCATTTTTGTGTCATTACATGCAAAGTGCTCCTTAAGTCAGACTTAACGAGTGCGTAGTCCGAGCCGGCACACAGAGTGATAGTTAAGACTAAATATTCTGTAAACTCGGTTCAAGTTCAGTTAAGTTTCCATCGGCCGTCGAATTGTTGTTGTTGTTAACGTTTGCTTAAGTTAATCTGAGTGTATGGGTCTCCCGTGCTGTTTTGCTCTTTGTTTCATCAACAAGTAGTGAATAAATTGCATGACAGTAATTATTTTTTTCCATAATGTTGTTGGAGTATCTTCAGTTGTTTTGCGATTCATATTAGTCAAATGGTTTCGCTGTAAACCGAGTTACTGTTCACATGACCATTCGGTAACTGTGATTGTTTACATTATAGTCTACTGCATGATGTGTAATGCATATTGAAGAATTACCTTAGTTGCATTATTATCATTATAGGTGTTATTATTAAGATTATTTAGATACCTTCACATGTCTGATATGTTGCGTTAAATCACGCAATGCATTATGCCGGTCGTCGGTGGGTATCGTTCACTTGAAGTCTGCTGTATACATACAGGGTGGGCCAAAAAAAATTGTGGCACTTTACTTTTGTCCGCTTCTTTGCCAATTATTGACTAATTTTCAAAATGTTTTCAATGGCACACTCTCCGGACAATTTGCAATAACGTAATTATTATATATCAGACCACACCATAAATGTGTCCTATACTACCTTGTGAAATATAAGTGAAGTACACATATATAATGATAATAACAAACAAACATTTTGGTAAATGAACAAGAGAACACTTAAGACCAACATTGCAGTGAATGGTCTGTATGACACAAAACTGTGTGGGTCTAACACAGTCTAGTGTCATACGGATCATTCACCACAATGTTAGTCTGAAGTGGTTTCTTCATTTGCCTAAATGATTGTTGTTATCCTTAGTTTTTTTCTTTCATTTACATTTCACAAGGTAGTGTAGAGATGCATTTACAGCGTGCTGGGATATATAATAAACACGTTATTGCAAATTGTCTGCAGAGTGTGCCAGTGAAAGAATTTTGAATATCGGTCAATAATTGGCGAAGGTGTGGACAGAAGTAAAGTGCCACGTTTTTTATGGCTCACTGTGTATGACGGCAGTGAGGTTATTCATTCCACTGGTGTTTGACTGACGTCGGGTGGCAGTCGTTGTTGTTGTTGCTGCGTGGATTGAAGGGCATGTGCTTTAGCTGCGTCTTTTGCATCATTAACTATAATGCTTACAGTGTCATTTATTACGCTGAGCTGTGACTGTGTGATGTATTTTTTCGGCTGATCGAGATATTGTATTATGCTCTTGAGACTGTCTGTGGTAATTTGCTGTTTTGCTGCCGCACCAGGTGTAGAATTTCAGTCCTTTGTCGACCACAGTTTGTTTATGTGCAAATGCTCCCGCCGACCAGTCATTGACAAGTGCAACTTCTTAAAGATACAATTCCAAAAATATGTTTTAAAGTGTTGAAGCATTTGTGAAAAAAGATCGTCTCATCATGGGTCTGTAAGTTGAAATCAACTTTAACAAATGCTTTCGGCTGTGCCATAGGGTATTGCCTTAGTGATGTATGTCATGGTGTGCATCTAATCGCCTCATCAGTTGTTTGACCTGATGGGATGTCATAGGATTGCGCAAATCAGCTAATTTTTCTGGCTATGATTCAGTTTGCCCACAAAGTTATCTGACATAATTGGTGAATTATGCCATACAGCCAGTTTTGTTGTTTCTGACATTGGCTTGTCCCGATGACAGTTTTATTGGCTGACAGAATTGGCATATTTTATTGATAGACATCGGCTTAAAACAAAAGTCGTTTTAACAGGCAATGTTTCTTTGTCAGTGTTGAAACACAGACTTTATGAGCAGCTTATTTCTAGGCCTAGTCCATTCTGTTTTTATCCTGAAATTCCAGACTTGTCCCAGTGTGTTTTGCCGGCTTTGCACCAATTACATTTCCATTAGACATAGTGGTATTGGAAGCTACCAATATTGTACAGACTTTTGACGATACTGACGTTTAAATTTCATCCAGAATTGGCCAGGTAGTCAACATTCTGTTCAAATGCAGAGCAAACTTTGATTTGAAGTTTTCAGTTTTCAGTGTAGCCTAGATTGATCTGGCAGCCAGATTGGCTGCGTGGATTTTTTATGCTTGAATAATGCATCTCAGTCGATGCACTTTGCTGGGTAATTTGGCCGAACTGTTGAGATACTAAATCAGATTAATTCATAGACTTTAGCCATTGTCTTGTTAATGTGTCCTGTTTCATTACCATGCTACTTTCTTACAGTTTGACTTCGCTTGGTAGTGCTGTTCCACATAATATGTCGGCCAGCCAGTTATTTGCTTTTATATTTAGAGTTATTTTGTGTTATTATTTGTTGAAGTTTGTTAACAAAAGCTGCTAGCCAACACGGTCAATTGTTTCTTGCCGGTTACTCCCTTTGATGCAATCTCACTGTTGTTCCATTACTTTTGTGACGTTTGTTTTAATGTTTTGTTTGTTTGCAAGTATGTAAGCGAGATGTCGTTATTGTACATTTACTTACTTGAATGGTTTGCTAAGACATATACAGTGAAGTACGAAGTCACTTAGTGTAGAGGGATTGTCATTAACATTTTCGTCTCAGGCTCAAGTGATCTTCCATTAGTTGTATAACTAATCCTAGTTAGTAATCAGTACTAATTATATATAGTAATTAATTTGAATGCATTGCCAGCTGGTTAGTTGGTTGGTTCTGTTATGTAGTACTTATGTAGGCATAAGGTCGTAGTCACCACAGGTATTTGTATTGGTTTTCTGCATGTATAATTGTATATAACATTCATCGTTTCTGCTTTGGCATCCTTTATTCTAGATTATCTGTAACTTTGGTAAGAAAAATTGGCTGGTTAAATAATAATCTTGTTACATATCACTGGAACTGATATGCTGACAGTGTTTGAAACTTTGAATGCTGTCAGACATTATCGACAGGGTGGTCCATAACATGGCACTACTTTTTCTCCATATTTTCGACAGTTATTGGCCACTTTTCAAAATTTTTGCACTGCCACATTCTGCGGACAGTGTGCGATAACGTGATTATTATATATCCCACCACACCACACGTGCGTCTCTACACTGCCTTGTGAAACGTAACTGAAATATGAATGCATAACGATAATAACAAAGAAACATGTTTGGTGAATGAACAAAAAACACTTCAGAAGTTCAGATTAACTTTGCGGTGAATGATCCGTATGACATTAAACTGTGTGGGTCTAACACAGTCTAGTCCAGTGCTGTCCAACCTTTTTGACACCGCGGGCCACTTAGTCAATTTTTCCACTAGCTGGCGGGCCGCAATCAAGGGGGCCCATGGCGAGCACGCGGAGCGCGAGCCTATAAGGGAGGTCTGGGGGCAGAGCGGGTTGGACAGCACTGGTCTAGTCTCACACGGATCGTTCACCGCAATGTTAGTCTGAAGTGTTTTTTCATTTACCTTTATGTTTGTTACTATCATTAGTTTTTTTACATCTATATTTCACAAGGTAGTGTAGAGATGCATTTATGGTGTTGTTGGACATATAGTAATCACAGTGTGGCAAATTGTCCGCAGAGTGTGCTGGTGAAAAAATGTTGAAAATGTGACAATATTTGGTGAAGATATGGACAAAAGTAAAGTTTCACGTTTTTTATGGACCACGGTGTAATTATTAATATGGCGTGACTGTTGTTGCTGATTAAATTATGGTCTAGCGTAATTCAGTTGCGGGATTTCAGTGTGGATTATTTTGGCATAATATGTCTTTATATCAATGTTGACTGGTTACTGAACGATGCAGTTCATTTTTGCATAATGATGGCTGTTTAATTTTGTTCAGCGTTACAGATAATATCTGCTACAGTTGTGCATTTTCCATTATTTATTGTTGTTGTATTGTGAATTTGCACGCAGTTGTGTGACAAATTGTAAATTGTTCATTGCGCAGCATTTCGTTTTATTTTACAAGTTTTATGCGCTGAAAACCACATCTTACAAGAGTCTGAAGCAGCGGCCAGTGTGTTCACTTATTTTACGGACGTGAATTATAGGAATACCCAAGGGTGATGCAAAAGAAAGTGGAAGTTTGATTTTTATTTTTTTACCGTCTACGTCACACAGATGAGTGTATCTGCAGTACTGCATATTGACAGCTAATCTAAGAAGTGATCAACGTGAGCGAACTTCACTGCGATAATCAAGCCTAATCTTGTTCAAACTGCGATCGATCAAAATATCTACATGACGCATGGATGTTCCACCATTTAAGTGCTGCCCTGTATGATGCACCACCATACATTTCGAGGTGCATTACAGAATTTGCTCACGGAATGACATGTGATTACTGCTAGATTTATACTGCTGTGGTTTGGACTTTATTTTCTCGGGTTTGGTGGTTTAGATTTCATCGGAATGCCCAGATGATTTTACGCTTGGCTAAAGTGAAAAGTTTTTTTGTGAACACGTGTATACTGAGCTGCATGTGGTACTATTTTGGTGCTACTGCCATGTCCGTCTATGCTGCATCAGTGTCAGAAGTACAGGGTGGTCATCATCATCATCATCATGCAACGCAAAGCAATCAGCTGAAGCCTCCCGCCGTTGCGATTGTTCAACGGCGATGACCAGACTGACTCCGGCAAACTGTTTCAGACCGATGCAGCAGGGTGGTGGCTTGTAGAAAAAATGGAACATTCGTGCATTATGTAGATTGAGAAATCGGTCAGTTTCTGAAACTCAATCTTTGCAGTGAAGTGGGCGCTAGATTCTAGCGTTTGGCGTAACTACTAAACACTGATCGAGCAATGATCGAGGCTACTCATTTTCGAAATTGTTCGACTGCTCGATCGGTCTACAGCGTATGTGTTTCAGTTTCAGTGCGCCTGCCACCCGGTACACTCATCTGTTTTGCTTTGTGACTTTTTCTGGCGGTAAGCAATCTAATGATTGCATGTCTCAACTTATACCATGTCACCTTGCCATGACGGAACATCGTGGTAAAGTTATTTGGCTTCAGTGTAAGACTGTCTTGCATTTCGTTGTGGTCAGTGTTGCTATGACAGGGAGGGAGCATGGGACAATTGTTTTCCCCACCCCCAAAATTTTGTGCTGTCGGAAAATGTTCTTGTTGGAAAATTTTTGTCTGTTTGGAGCGGTTGAAATTTTAAGTACTCATAGTCTCCTCTGTCGGAAATTTTTTTCCACCCTGTTTACTTTTTAACCCATGACGCTGCTGATCGTGTCCTATTCAGCCGTGGGTCGTCTTTTCTTCAGTTGTGGCAGCCCTTCAGTGATGGTCTGTGCAGTTTTACAGCTGGTACTTGACTTCGCCTGTGTCCGATGGAAATGACAACTTGCGTATTTGATTGTGTATTTAGTCTGACGTAATGTGGCAGCGTTCTTCCCACTCATGCCGTGTGACTGGTTGTCTGCTTTGCAGTCGGAGAGTATCATTTTTGGCGCGGTGGGATTGATGCGAGAGCTAAGAGTAGCAAAGTTAACAAATGCTACAGGCTCACATTTTAGGGGCCTTACTCGCTTGAAGTTGGCATTTGTTCTATTAGTTATCAGGCCAGTGTACTGTTTTTGTTATTTCTGTATCATTTTTCCAATTTAAACAGAAGAGTCAGTTATCAGTAGCGCACAGTTAAAAAGATCTGTGCATTTTTTTGTTGCTTTTGAATTCCAAAAGTGAACTTGGGTTGTTTTGCCTGAACTGGAACATGAATCGGCTTTTTGCTATGCGCCCCTGGCATTACTTCACTTTTTCAGCTAACAAGCTAATAAATTTGATAACACAGTATGTGGTCAAACTAAGCTACATCGTGAAGTTCATATTTTTATAAAATTATAAAATTATTTCCGCACTCTGCAGCCACGTGATGGGGCCAAGGAGATCTACGCCTCCAAACTGCTATGCACTAAAAGTCCGCAACATGAATGGTACAAATAGTCTATGATAGGGATTGCGATCCCTGGATCCTATCCTGGCCATTTTCGCCAATCCCAAATTCGATATTACAAAAATTCGTTAAAATCGTACATTTTCGACCGTTAAATGATAAAAATAACAGTTCTAGAAGTTTAATGAATAAATAAAATATTTTATACGTGCTAGAGTGCTGACTACTTTTTGCTGTGCACTGTAGGCCTAGTTTTGTATTTTAACAATTGCAGTAACTCCCTATACCGTTCTAACATAGGGGGCCCCTTACCTTCTGTATGGGCCTATACCACATCCTATGCATGAAAAAAAGTATTGTGCATAACAAAATATCGACTAATCTGTAGGCCTAATCCCGAAACGGGATCCCGGGATTACAAATTTCTCAATTCCGGATCCCGGGATAGAGATTTTAATCTTGGGATTGCAATCACTAGTCTACGGTGCGAGAAGTCCACAGTTTTTCGTCGAACATGTCGTACGTGTTGTATCTAAACTAATAATCATCTCTTGTCAATACGATGATGAGTTAATGTCATATACTCGTTCATGATGGTTCATTATCATCATAATTGTATCAGTAACATTTGCTCTGATTATGTAAATTAATTACATTTCGTTGTGCCGTTTGTTGTGTTTCGTGCCGCAGCATGCATGCCCATGTGTTGTGCTATTGTATTCGTTCGCTGTCTGTCTGTCTGTCACACAGACGGAATCCACTTGATTACTTACTTACTTTTTCGACCGATCACACAGAGCCGCTGACTTTGCAAGTCACGGTTCAGCTGTATTATTTATCGATGATAACATTATGCATAAAAAATTCCTTTGCTTCCGGTTGCCGTTCGTCCTGAAAAATCTTGCATCTCTAAAATTTTTGCAAAAATTGTCTTGCAGTTTTCAGTTTGTTTTCAAAGTCTTACTAAAGAGAACAACTGTTTGCATACGATCTGTTTTGCTGCAGTATCTTTACTCTAGTTCTCGTGAGTAACATTCAGTGTGTTAGCTTGTTTTTTTGGTTGTCGTGTAATATTACATGACATGATATAAATGCAGAATTAAATTTTTAAAAAAATTTTCCCTGTCCCGTCGCTACTTTTTTGCCGGCTGCAACCGGAAGCGCAGAAATTTTTAGGCCTTATCGTCATCTCGTATCGTCGTGTGTATACATGACTGAAATGCGCTGCATGCTGGGTGGTCTATCGGTGATTGTGATGTGGCTTGAGACTGTGGGCCGCTCACGTTGCGTCGTGGTAGCTGTATTTTCATGATTATCGTTGTTCGTCGTCTATCTATGCCGGCGCGGGGCTTTTTCGGGGTCATTTCGTGTATATAAATATTAACCATGCACTTATTGTTAACGTTAATTACTATTATTACTGCTGTTATAGGGCCTATTATTATTATTGCTGAGTTGTACAGATGAATTGTTGTACTACTAAGCAAGATGGAATATTGATCTTACCATTATCGACCCACCCACCGAGCTAGGGCCTACTGCATGCATGGTACTGCCTAGTATTACCACCGCCATAGTGTGATTCGTTGTACTGATTGATTGATTGATAGATCCATCGATTGGTTGATGGCCTGGCGGTTGTTCATATGTTCGGCGTCGCGTTGTATTTAACGTTGTATTCTTGACTAATAAACACCAAACATGACAAACTTGTGCCGTGCCTCTTCTCTTGTCACCGCTCTGTGTCCACAGTAGCCGCCTACTCAGATGAAACATTATTTTCGGCTTCCATTCGTACGTGCGTAGGTAGGTAGCACTGAATGGATATGCTGAGCCTGTGTTTGGTTGTAAACGGTCGTGACAAGTCGACCCCCAAATCTCCCATTTTCCCGGAGCACCTGCATGGGCCCATGTTGAATTGTCATTTGGGGTCACAACAGTGTTCCTATGTAAAGTGGCATCTCATTGCGGGAAATAGCACCAATGGAGTCTGCGCATGTAGACGGACGGACCACGTTACGATGAAATCTGTCGCAGTAGCCAGTGTTAACAGCATCCAGTGGCGGTTTTAGGCCCGGGCCGGGAGGGCACAGGCCCTCCAGTTTTGCTCCAGGCCCTTCAGTTTCGTGGCCACCCATGATTTTTTCAAAGAGAAGTTTAGCAAAAATATCTGATTTCTGTATGTTTACGAACTTTAGAAAGGTGGGCAAATTTGCGGCTTCCATTAAACGTCCAAAACCAAAAATACTTCAGCTTCAGGGGGCCTTCGCCCCCTGACCCTCTGACCAGGGGCTCTGCCCCTGGATTGGTTGCTAGAACCGCCACTGCCAGCATCGCTGAGAGCCGCCTAAATGTGGAGGTCTATTTCGTTGTAGCTTATTAGTTACTTAGTTTGCCCGAATCCAGCAGACAGCTTGTGGAACTAGATGAGTATGCGAGAATGGCAGAATTAAGCATCATCAGTGTTGGCGTCATCCAAAAACTACAGATTTTTAAATTCTTTTCGTTCAACGCTAAAAAATATTAGGCCCAAGTTACTGATGCTGAAGACACGATAAATAGGTCTACGTACAATGACTGAATACGACGAGATCGGCCCGGCCGAATCACACTCACACGGTAGTGTGAGTGTTGTAAGGACGACCTTCAAAGTATATGGGAAAATGCAAACTTTGACCCTCAGCCAACCAAAAAGCCCTGAACCGATCGTCACCAAATTTTAATGGCGTGATTACGTCATGGACGCCTACCACCAAACAAAATTTGGGCTCAATCCGCCCAGGGGTTTTTGCTCCCCATATAGGTGAAATATACACCCCTC
>Ga0209367_1001198_pt1 | contig 30988 bp, 12 predicted proteins | sample WorMetLIZISLAND2_FD_187412 | JGI IMG/M metagenome (GOLD analysis project Ga0209367, IMG submission 187412) | Marine gutless worms symbiont microbial communities from Max Planck institute for Marine Microbiology, Germany - Olavius geniculatus... ...
ACAAAGGAACTGCATCAAGCCCATAGAGTAGGACAGGTAAACAGAACACATTCAACAAATGACATAAAACCATGGGTGAAGATGTAGTACCCATACAGCTATAAATGTAATTGAAAGCTCTAAAAAAACTTCATTCTTTTGGTCACAAGAGAAATCTTAAGCACACTTCAAGTTGGCAGTTCTTACAATTTTAGGTTTAAATTTAGCTCGTGTTTTGTGTTACTGTAAAGGTTGAACTTTCTGTTTCTTTATCATAAAGGTTAAACCTACTGTTCTGTTATTATGTGTTTGAGTGCATTTTGCCTGAAAAGGCCATCCCCGAAATGACCTATACTGTGTCGGGCGGGACGTTAAACCCTACTCACTCACCCCCCTAAGACCTTAGGCTGGGACCTTTAAATGGCCGTCATTCGCCAGATGTCTCCATGAAACTGAGCACTACTGACAAACTTGACAGAATCAGTGGGGAAAGAAGACCCGGCAACTCAACCCCTACCCCTCAAGCTGCTCGTGGGGGCAGGTGGGAGGCAAAGTGAGAGGCATGTACATAAGGCCCAAGGACTCAAACGCCGCAGTCGGGGTTCGAGACCATGCAACAGGAAAGGCGCTAGAGGGGGCTGACAGACAGACTTTCCACGCATTATAGTAAAAAGATACAGATGATGGGCGTTGACATTTGTTTATGGAATTAAATTAGAGAATAATCATAAAATTTTCTAGTTGCAGAAGGTGTAGAAAGTACTGAAATTTGTTGTAGATTATTTGTAGTAATCAGCAGTGACACTTTATCACGTTTCAAAGTATTTGAATAGTTCGCCCGTTTTTGCAGCGATCATTAGTCAGTTAGTGATGATGTCAATGTTGGAGCACTGCTTATGGCAAAAACGGTCAGCTGCAGACAAAGCATTTTTTGCTTTACTTAAAGAGTTGTTCTTGCTGACTTTTTATTCAAAAGACATAATGTGAATTAACAATATTATCAGGCATTATTGTGTGATTAATAAGACCAGCAATTAGCAGCAATTGACCAGGTTTGCTGCAAAAAGATGTCATTCTTTAAAATGGCAGTGCCCCATCACGCAATTGGCCCATCAGACAGTTAAGAAAATTGAACAGATGAGCTGGGAACTGCTACAGCATTTGCCATACAGTCCAAATTAAGCTTCAAGTAATTTTCATTTGTTTGGACCACAGAGTGAATCACTTGGAGACATTAAGTTTAAAAACAATGAAGATGTTCTACAGCATTTTGTCCGGAAATTTCTACAGGTGCCAATAAAAAACTTAATGCTACTTGTTCCAGCCAACTTGTAGAACAATGGGAACATTGCAGTGAACTGCATTGAGAATATGTTCAAAAGTAACATATCTGTCAGAAATGTGTGATTTACTGTCGTTGTACTAAGGACGTAGTCCTAGCACTTACTGAATGCCCCTCGTAAGCTTAGGGCAAATATGTGGCATGGGTCAATAATGGAATAATGCCATGCCTCCTGTAATTCATCCACTACAGCGATGTGTGGCATGGCACCAAAATGCCCAGTGCCTAGGCGGTGACGTGCAAATGGCAGCGCTCAAATTTCTTGCTCCATGTTTTAGTACAGCTCATACATTTCAGCTGCAAGCAAACAATGGTCAAAACAAAAAATGGTCAGAACAAAAATATATTAAATGGCATCAACAAAGGATACAAATTCAGCTTTTCTAGCATCTTTAGATTCTCCAAACCCTGACAAATATCAAGCTAAAAGTTTATAAGGCAACCAACAAGTCTTATCAAAATGGCCATATAGACAAACACAAATAAAAAGCTATTCTCAGTTTATCACCCATATGCACAATACACGTAACAGCCAGTCTGGCAATGTTCAGGTGCATACAGAAATTTTTCCCTAACAACATTCAATCAAAGTAAAATACTGATACAATTTTTTACGCCGGTCCAGAGGAGGATACCGTGATTTGAGAAACATGACATCCCACAGCAGTCTCATAATAAATCTTTACATTTAGTTCTGACACTTTAATGGTGAACCACACAGTTATTGTGAAACTTATCGACTTCATAAACCTTCAGAACTATATTTAAAAATTGCAACACAACGCTAATATACCACAGCCACAGGGCAGCCATTTTCTGTTTATATTTTCGATAACAGTTGCGCAAATAAACACGATCGACCTAAGCCTAACCTCAAACCTGACCCTAACCCTATCACCTAACACTAACCCTATCCCAAATCTCAAGCCTAACCCTAACTGTAACCCGAAAAGTTCATGCAAAAAATGTGGAAAACAACTAAGAAACATCATCGTGAATCTGCCGAGATATGCCATATTGCTTAAATCAGGATATCCTACTTTAGACCAGCACCGATTTTTTGTCAAAACTCACCCTCATAGTGCAAAATAATTTTCAGCTCTCTCCTGACCCCCACTAGGGCTCTGAGACAGGACCACACTGGGACCGCAGCCCCCAGACCTCTACACTGGCTTGCACTCTTACTCTCACCCACCATAAAGCCAAACTAGACAAAGAACTTTGTCCTAAATATTAGCCTAGAGCTATTTATAGAACAAAAAGAACGCCCATTGGGTGGTCGACGCAGATTTTAAAGTTCAAAATACTCCTTGTAGAACACGCGCAAATGTACAAAAACAATGCATTCAAACTTATGGTAAACAATAGCATTTTATTACATAATAAAATAATGTCGTGAACTTACGCCACAATAATAAAACAGTTTAGTAGCAAATAAGAACCAATATAGCCATAAACAAAACACTCTGAGTGGAAGTAAATAAATGTCACGCGACTGCTGAAAGGGACACCTGGCCTTGTTTAATTCATAGATTGATTGCTTCGATGCACATTAATGTGATGGAACTTTTGTACCCGAGAACTTTCGTTCCTGGGAACGAAAGTTCCATAGGTGGAACTTTCGTCCTTTGAAACTTTCGTTCCCAGAAACTTTCGTTCCCTGGAACCTTCATCCCCTGGAACATTCGTTCCCAAAAGTAAAATTAGCATGAAACTTCGTTCCCTGATAATTACTGAACCCCTTATCCTTACTTAGTACTCATAGTTCAGCGAAAAAAGCTCCAATTTTGTGTCACTCGCTGGATGTATATAGCTAGTTTTCAACAGGATATAATAATAAGGAAACCCAGCTGCTGTTGCTAGAGAAGACACACTACAGCTTATACAGTTTCTGTTGCAGTACTGACCTTCAAGGTCATCCAAGTTCGATGATTTTTTATCTCATCTAAAAGGGCGAGATATGGCTAGTTTTCTGTTGAAAAATGCACATTTTCCCACCCTCATCTATTCAACAACAAATTATCCGTGCAAAAAGTTTTCCTCTATGACCCAATGCTTATCCGCAATACATCCATTACGGACGGACAGACGGATGGACGAGAGACAGACAACAATGGTAACATTGATGCCTACAGCATAGCTGTAATTTTAAAAAAGCATAAAAAACTGTGTACAGTATAGACCTAATAATCAATGTTAGGGAACAAAAGTTCCATGCAAATTTTGATGTTGAGAACGAAAGTTCCAGGGAACAAAAGTTCCCAGAAACGAAAGTTCCAGGGGACGAAAGTTCCTGGGGACGAATGTTCCAGAGAACAAAAGTTCCAAGGAATGTAGAACTTTCATTCCCGGGAACAAAAGTTCTCGGGCATGAAAGTTCCAGTTACCATTAAGATTCATGAGGTCCATGTTCAAGCATTGAATTTTGTGATGTCACGATGCATGGATGCAATTAATCGATGAATTAAACAACGGAATATGTTGTTGCGATATTATCTGCAGTATGATTCATGGCTATTTCTGGCAAGCATTTTGGAACTTGTGTAGATGGATATTATAAAACTATGCTTTATTGTTATTAAGTGACATATTTTCATGGTCGTAAGTGGCGTATCACCAAACAGTGACGTTGATGAAGGTACGTTTCAACCAAATTTGTTAATAAAACACTGAACTGTACGGTGTACCGCGATTTGTATTTTCCTGCTGATAAAAGTATGCGGTCTGAATCCAAGCTGTCCGGACAGCACTGGACAGCTTAAAACTATGCTAAAGCCAAACAAAATAAATGTAAACTATGCTGGTAAAAACCTCAGTTAATAATATTTAAGTGTTAGAGACTGCCATTGATACTTGCTATGATATGACATGAGTTAACTCACAGCAATAATTTCCAATGCATTCCTGGATAAGTCGAGTGATTTGAGTCGTGAGAAATGTTTTAATGAATTTCCAAGACTTCCTATCTTCTCCCTGTACGTTCCAGGCAATGACAGGCACCGAACGTCATCTGTTACACATGAACAGACTTCTCATCCATGCCATAGGCCTATTCAACATTAAACACACATTTGTTAACAACATGAAACGAACAAGAATCGACGACACATTACGTCAATTTGCAATCAGCTGATTTCAAAACACGTATTAATTAATAAATGTTAACTTCTAAGTTATATTACCTAGATGATCACGGCTCAGTTTAACTTTGTTACAAATCCACTCTTCGGTAACCGATAGCGCCATTTGTTTGTAAACAAACTATACCATAGAATGTGTAATAGAAACCAAGAAACGGCACAAGTAAAACCATGGGTCCATGGCTCCCGATTTTTTCTCTTTCCCAACTTGTTTGTTAACCTATACTTTTAAAAAATATTAAAATGTAAAAATGATAAAAAATGTTAAAATTTTAAAAAACATTTAGCATTTAGAAACCTAAAATTACGTGTAAATACTTAATCTTGCTTTATAGTTATTGGCCTTACTTACTATATTTTACAAAAATTATTTTAGATTTTTTTTCGTTATTCTTTGTAAACAATTGCTTGTTATTTCAGTAATAATGCAGTTATTCTATGTAAACAATTGCTTGTTATTTCAGTAATAATGCAGTATTTGTTATTTAACTTCATTTCTTTCTGTTTTAATTTTATTTTGGTTGCTATTGTGTATTAGTAGATGTTGACGTTTAAAGTATAATTTGGTAATTATTTAGAATAACTATGCCACCTTAAACGGCTGTGTACATATATGATCTTGATGTATATCGGTAGAATGACTTTCGTTATGCATATTTTTAAGGTGATATTTTGGCAAATACTGTTAGTTACCTTTTGATGACCGATTATAAAATTTAATGTAAACATTTAATGTAAACACACCAGTTTGTTTATTTTTTGGTATTATGTCGTGCTTAAGTGACGGGAAGTACCAAAGTTGGTGTGAAAATTGGCTATTTATAGGTCTTTTTATTATAAAAATTTTGTATCTATGCTTACACCTAATGAGAGATATGCCGTAATGTGTATAAGCATACTATACCGTTCATGTTTTAGGCACATGCTTAAGCGTTTACTGCTGCAGTTCAGGCAATTGTAAGTGTAAATACGGCAGATAATTTATTGTCAAATAAATTGTTTTTTAAACTTGTTTTAAGTTGCACAAGTTGGCGTGACCAGTCAAACACGACACATCTACCTTAAAAATAACAAAGTTAGGAATAAATATTCTTTGGAACATTGTTGGAAAATGTCTCAAAAACGGTGCATCGGAGCTCAAAAATTCAAAAAAATACCCCCCTTACTAACCACCTGCCTCAAAATTCTTTCTTTCACAAGATGGGGTCGAAAAAAATTAAATATTTTTAGTGACATTAAATATTTTATAAAACACATTTTTGGAAATATCTCGAAAACAGTGCCCATAAATTTGAATTGGACTTATATAGATAATGCAGACCTGCGGACCGACCAACTGGTAAACTGCCGACCTGGTCAGTTTACTCGTTGGTCGGTTCGCAAGTCTGCAGGTCCGCATTTTACTAGTGCCCATCTGCGTCCGTAAAACTGTTACGTAATGAATGACGTTATGATGGTCATGTCGGTCAGGATTAAAAATTGGCTGATTCTCTGGGCCAGCCTTAACCAATGTGGCATGTGCAAGTGCAAGTTGCAGTTTGTAGTACTATTATTACTAGAGATTAGAGATGTTGCAGTAGTGGAATTTGTTTATTGCAGCATCTGCGTTTGCTTAGGCATCGCAAATTGTGTCTGTGTGTGCAGAATGCTTGCAAACGCGCGTCTCGTCTGTGAATGCAGCCACATTTCTCTGCATCTTTTTTGTGTTGTTCGCTTAAGAATGTATTTTTTCTGTTGTTTGATTGTGTCTTGCAGAACTGGCAATTGGATTTCACTGAACTGACAATTAGAAATAATGAATATTTTACCCAAGAAAAGGTATGTAAATTATACATGCATTTTTAGTCGGCCATACTTAAGTAATGGTCATGCTATTGGCATGGTTGTCATTCATCCATCCCTCCATTCATGTGTCTGTGGCTAAGCTTTAGGTCATAGGGGAAAACTTTTTTACATGAATTATTAGCCATGTGTGTTAAACTCGGGTATGCATAATTTCAGCCATCTAAATTTAATGCAAGGAGAACATTTTCAAATCAGGGGTTGAATGAAGGGGGGGTAGGAAATTCAGTGGAAAACCAGCCATATCTCGGAAACAGTGAGAGATATGGATAAGCTTACTATTAATCACTAATAGGAAGTGGCATACACCTTTTCAGGTGTAAATAAAATCGTTGACTTAGGATGTCCTTGAAGGTCACTGACAACCAGTACATTTGGCTATTCTAATGACAGCTGGGCTTGTTGTTAGCATTATGTTGGTTATTTACAACTCAGCTGCATCAGAATCATTTGGATCATTTCATACATTTTATACATAAATATTATTATTGCATACAGACTGCTTTCTTTAGTTAACTTGGTTAACTGAATTTATTTGGTCTTAGAACGTTGCATAAATTTAATGGTGTTTTTATACAGCTGGCATGTTCGGAACAAGAACAACATCGAGAGAGTGCGCAGGGATGAAGAAAAAGCAGCAGAAGAAGAGAAGGCCAGACACGACCGTATAGCCATTGCTGTAAGTTGTGCGTTGTTGATTTCTGCTACATAAACAGATTACTGGTGTCAGCTCACATGTCTGTGAATAAACTCTGTATGACAACATAAACAAAATGATGATAGAAGTGTATGAGATTAGCTAATAAGTTTCTAACTACAGGTACCATGTTGTCTACTGTAGGGTGGAATGTTGTGTTGCTCACAATGCAGCATAACAGTTGCTAATTTTTTTGTTGTTTGCATCAATTCTGAGCTCATTAGTGTCACACAGGTTCTACTTGAGCTTGTTAGTGTTCACAGAGAATTTTTTTTTGTTTGTCAGTATTTGAAATTGTTTTGGACAGTTTATTGTCTGTATTTGTACTAACAGATTGTTTAATTTTGTGCATGTCTGATTTTGCTGCTGTATAAAATGTACAGTTTCTGATGATAAACATTGTAGCTGTTAGTTGTCAATGTTAATATATTTCTTGTTTTTTTTCTAATTTTGGACATGCTGGCTATGTGAAGAAAAACAGTTCATTAAGTTGTGTACTGTTAGGAGTCAGAAGCAAGAACTGAGTTGCTGAGGCAGAAATCTCGGCATCGACATGGCAACGAAGTGGATCTCCCAGCGACCTCATCTGCTCCCCAGAAGCACATCAATTTCTTTGAAGATTTGGAACTGGGTGTAAGTCTGAATTATGTAAATTGCCATTATTGTCATTTTGAATTATGTGCACCGTAGTCCATAAAAACATTATTTATTTATTTCTGCAGCAGCTTTGACAGATTTGGGATGATGTTATTGTCTTTTTACTGCTCTGTTTAGCACTTCAGAGATAGAAGAAAATCTTTCCCCTAAACATCCTGTACAACATTGCAAAATTTGAATGTTTGTTTAATTTTATGAGATAATTAGCAGTTGGTTTATGGAAGTGTGGTAGACTTTGTTTAGCTGCATCAGCACTCTTTTCCAAAAGCAGTGGCTAAGCAGTTATCATTTCTGCATTTACTGGAATGACAATGTGTCATTTTTTGTAGACCACAGTCTTTTAAGGTCACATTATGCTATTACAGCAGGCAAGCACATCAGAATTTTTGAACGAATGAATTTTTATGTTTATGTACCTTTTTAACATGGACCATATGTTAAATATTGCATGTGAAAGAACATTGGTGAATCTTGAAAGGTGAAGTGGTAGCAAGAGATTTTGTGAGTTTTGCTGCAGAGTGGATGAATTACCGTAATCATTGTTTGGCTGCAGAAGAAACTTGGTGGTAAAAATGCTGAACATGAGGAGGAGAAGAGATTGGAAAAAGAGAAACAGGAAAAAGCAATAGGGGTGTTGACGTACCTTGGCCAGGGATCAGTTGAGCTTGAAGGTAACATCACTTCCAGTTACTGCCTAATGCTTCTTTTGCAGCTGTAAATAGCGTAGTTAATAATAATTAAACGTGAGGGTAATAAGAACAAATAATGGCAATAATAATATAAATTTTTCTAGTGCAATAAAGCTGTAGTTTATGAGTTGCTGGCAGAAAACCACCAGTTTATAGTCAACTATAGGCAATGGTGAATCAGTGAGTTTTCAGTTTAGATTAAAATACAGCCGTATAGTTTGCATAAACTGATAATTGAGATAGATTTGAGATAGTAATGTTTAGAGTTACACTGTAGGACTTTCTTCAGTGTCTGATGCTGTCAATTCTATGAAACAGAAAGATCATTGGACCTGAGAGTAACCTGCCAGAACAATTTTGAACTGTAGGTTTTTCTTTGGGACACCTGACTGGACACAAGTAGGCCAAATGTTGGACAAATAAGGCAATTAACTGACAACCAAAAGTAGTGCTACAGCTACACGTTATTGTTGCATGTTGTCAGTCACTACTAATGAGCTTACAGCTGTTTTGACTACCATATGCCATGTGCACTTGTAGCCAATAAGCCATGGTACTACAAAGCACCTGAGAAACGAAAGCACGATGCTGATTTTTCTATGACAGACAAGCGAAAGTAAGTATACAACAGTTATCTTCTACTCATTTCTTTCTTATCTTTAGCTACTCGTAAAAGCCTTCATCTTGGGTAATATAAGATTTTCTTTATTGGCTGTCCAGAAGTTTTTGCAAAAACAATAATCTACTTGATAATAGTTCACATGCCTGAATGTGAAATCTGGTGACAAGCAGATGTTAGGAAGGTTATTTTAGTTTAAAAAAATTATCACTGCTGTCAGAGATTTTAGCCTTGTATCCTGTGGCCTTGTTAAGCCACAGCTTATCTTGGTTACTCTTTACTGAAATGTGAAATAGTGAAACCCTGGTTTATATGTACATCACGGAAACACAGCATACTTTCACTTCAATTTGGCTAATGGCATGGCTGTACTGTGTATTATATTTAGCTCTTTATCTCTGAATTTGTGTCGTGTGTCAACTGGCTGTTCTTACTATATTTCACGCGACTATTAAGATTTGTACCAGTTAGTACATGAATCTGCATGCTGTAGTGTATCTGACTGATTGCTAGAGATGAAGTTGATGTGAAGAAGAAACGAAGGTCCGATCCAATGTGTACGATGAATAGTTATGTCGATCAGAGTATTAAAGTACGCAAGCTGAAACACGGCTCATCTGATGAGGTTAGCAGCATGCAGTATGTCTGTGAATATTTTCTCTATTGCTAATACACCATGAGTCGTAACGATAAGAAACAAGATACTGAAATTTTATGACTAACGACTTGTATTGCACAAAATGCACGTTAGTCAATGCACGTTTTTTAAAAACTGATATTAAGGTAGTGTATCAACACCTTTGAGCTTACCAATGAAAGAATTTCTAAAATCGGTCAGTGTCCAGCGTAGATATGGACGCATGATTTTTCTGATGTGCTTTCCTTTAACAGACTCTTATCTGACACCCTTCGAAATAGACTCGTCAGTCAATGTCTACCATGGATATGGACACTGCTTATTTTGTCTACTACATGTATAATAATGACATTTTTCTGTTATTTTTGTGTACTTCATGTGTGATTTCATAATAGATATAGGAACTATTGTAAGAGTTTGTGCAGACAGAAGCAAACTTTAGCCTGCTCGTCTAAGTTTAGTCTGACATTTTATCAACTTTTGTAGCATCATTTTCTTATTGAGGGCCAGTTTATTTATTTTGTCTTGGTAACTTTGTTTGTTCCAGTAATTGCCTTCTAAGAAACTCTAGCAACTCACTTGTATTTTTTGTGAAAATGTGCAGCATGGCTCTCGTCACAGTCACCATCGTCACAAGAGTGAGACAGAAAGGCCGGCAAAGAGCAAAAACATCGAAGAGTTGCGTGCCGAGCGGATACGCCGGGAACAGAACGAGAGACGTCGAACGGAGCAGTTACTGGCCAAGATTCATGGAGGTGCAGCGGCCGTGACCCAGGAGCCGATAGCTGACGACAGACAGCGCAGATACAACTCCCAGTTTAACCCGGACATTGCACGCAGGCCACGACCACATGATGCTTCCACTTAGCACCAGTGAATGACTTGACTGTAGACTGTAAGACTTAATATGAGCGTTGAAAGACCTGGGCAAATACCCCCAAAATCCAGCGAGTTTTATTGGCTTAATTAACATTAAAAACCACCCAAAACTTAACTTTCTCATTCCACTAATAACAAAATATTTTACTATGTAGTTTTACTTAACCTTTTAAACCTTTGAGTTTGCAGTCTTTTGGATATAGTTATTCTGTACTGTAGGGGAGCTAAGTATTTTATGTGAACATTATATAGCTGTGCTCATTCTAATAACTGCAAACCCATAAAACCCTCAAAAGCCATCAAGTTTTAAAACGGGTTAACAATGCTTAATTTTAATATTGACTGACATATGTGTATATAATAGTCGCTGTATTTATTGCATAGCACCAGCCTAACTAACAACTGCGTGGCTATTATTTTACCATACATTGAGTTGTGAATCATGTGAGAAAAACTTATTCTACCATGATTTTCTGCCAGTTTTGTTTGTCTCTGCTTCCAGTAGTCATTTTTGACAATGAAGAATATTTTACATCTCAGATGCAAGGCATTTTTTAGTTTACATTGATAAAACATGAATAGAGACCGTGAAATTTTCAGTTATTTAGCAACAGTTACAACTTTAGCCTTAGCAGATTCTCTTTGTAGTTAATTGCATATTGTTAAATTAACCTCTAATGCACCAACATAACACAAAAGTCCAGTAGAACATCACGTCGATTCTACAGACTATCAACTTCATTCAACTTTCACCTCTAGTATTGCATACCACAACAGAACAATGATGTAAATATTTAAATACACATTATCTAATGCAAATTACTGACATGATGCTTGAATCCCAACAGAAATGTATAAATTGCAAAAATCTGCAATAAACATGGCAACTAGACTAGAATAAATCACTAGCTCATGTCACAATAATAAATAATTCATCTATATAATGTACAAAATGCAATAAAAAAATAAGTGGCATTTGTTCTATGGTATACAACAAGAACAATGGCAACTAGAAGTGGTCAAGATCACAAACCTCTGCCAAGACTTCTTATACTGGCTTGTGGCGAACAGAAATAATTTAATGTCATCTGCTTTAAAAAGCCACCAAAGCTTAATCTTATTGTCCTTGGATCACAATTAGGGACAGTAGAAAATCACGGGAACCATGATTTTTGTCAAATGCCGTGATTTTGCCAAAATGCTGTGGCATTATGATTTTTATAAGAAAATTTTGTTTTTGAACAGCATAAATTTAAGAATATGTGTGATTTTAACATAAAAATAATAACCTTTGCCTTTCTGTCCAAGTTTCAAGTGGGGAGCGGTTCTCCAGGTTCAGTCCCCGAGCTCTATGAGCTTGATGTCTGATACTTATCTGTTCCGGGGAATTTCATTCACGCAGAGCACAGTGTTAGCCAGTACATTTGGTTAATGCTCCGCAGCGGCAAGAATTTTACAGATGAAAACCTTGCACTGCATGTAGGCCTAATGATGGTCGTCAGTGCTAGATCTTGAGTTTTACAGACTCATGACTTGATGCCATGTTTTTGTAAAGATTTTTGTTATTTTCACAAAAGTATACCATGTTATTTTTTGCCATTTTTGCCGTGATTTTTCATTGTCCCTAGTCACAATGTCATGCACATCTCCAAAAAAATTTGGATGAGGCAATAACAAGCAATAGTTATTTCAGTCATGCATAGTAAGACTAATCTGTCATTAAGGTAAGTAAGTAAGCAAAGTAAGTCTACGTACAACAGGTGCAATTAAACAAATGTCATACAATGCACCGAGGTGCAACCAACGACAGTGCAGACAACTCATTTACAACAAAACAATTAAACATACAACTAGTCTTGACACAATTCAAACAAACTCGGGTCGAAACAGTAACAATAAACAAATTCACATCATAGCACATTAGTTCATCCAACACTGTCGTCAATGCTGGTCGGATCAAACTTTTTCCTCAGTGCAGTGGCATACATTTGATCACTGTCAGTGAGGTCTGTGGCAGCGTCCTGCATGTCAGCGCGACGAAACAGCAAACTGCGCAAACCAACTTCACTCAGACCCAGATCAGACTTGAGCAGTGGCACCCAGTCATACTGGAAACCCAGCAGAGCCGCCTGCACACATATTCGCAGCAGGCTTAGTGATACAATTATTAGATTGTGTGAATCCCCCCAAAATAGCTTCAGAATCACCTTGAGATATTTTGTTTACCGCTCACATTCACTGTTGCCCACTAGCGACTTACCAAAGCACATCAGATTCAGTTTTTTTAAATATTGGAGCTTTATAAATTAACCAACTTATAAGATGAAAACCAGAAAACTTAGAAACAAGAAGAAAATAAAAAATGACCATGCAAAATAATAAAAAGAATTAACAATAATTATTATAATCTTCATATGTATGCTGCTGCTGCTGCTAAGAATAGTTACTTATTCCATTGCATTTCAGTTGCAATAGGGCTTCATGAAATCTTCTGATAAGAAAAAGATGCTATTCCAACCACACTAACTGTACTTAATATTTTAGCCCGCAGTCATCGAGCTTATAGGTGCAAAAATAGGACAGTGAAAAAAGAATGCTGAAACTACGTCATAATAAGTTCAACTTACACGGTTGAAGTGTGAGTTGCGAATGTGTGCAAATGCATCAAGTGGATTGAAATCACGACTCAGTCTCGCAGCATCCTGACAGAGCTGCTCCGGCTGCTGGATGACAGACAATGCTGGGCTGGTGAAGTGGCTGTCATCAGCACAAACCAGTAACAACGGAGCCGTGTTCAGCTCTGATATGATACAATCAAAGTTCTCACCGATAAACTGACGCACAGTTGACAATGACCTGGCACCTGCATGTGTATATATGCAATCAGCAGGTCATCTCAGCCTTGGGCAAACTAAGTACTGGCCCAACTGGTTTGAGTTAAAATGGGGCAAGTTCACTTGTGTCACGTGGCAGGTAACACTGTGTTATCTTATAAGGCAGGTGAGCTGATGATGCTAAGCAGCTCTAAGGCGAGATTCCGTGAAGAGCTATAGACATTATTAACCCAAGGTCACGTTTATTTGTCAAAGCTTGCACCACATAATCACTGGCCAGTGGCCAGATGCCTTTCCTGATACACAGCTGCAGACTAAGAGGTACACAGGAGAGGCATCCATCATAAAAAAGACATTTAATGACCTTTGACAAAATGGTGTAAACATTTAAAATTTAACGGCAAAGCAAAACAACAGAAAAATCAAACATATTACAACATGGACAGTTGACCGACCGAAAAACAATCACATGGCATCTCTAGTAGTGGTATAACACAGATAACAATGGCTGAGAAATGACTGTACCATATTCTGCATCACAGAGGCTATCAACTTGTTCCTGCATCAGTGCCACACTACACTCTGACATTAGATCATCAACTGCATCGGACTCGGCTTGCTTTGCCGATCTGCAGCACACACATGCATAACAAATCAACAGCTTTTCACCGATACACGTGAAAACTTAGTTAACAGCTGTCAGTCACTGACAAATGCAGATTTTGCTGCATCCAGTCTCAAAGATACACGTAAACATTGATGATCTCAGAATAAACAGATAATCATATCATCAGATCACTCAGATACTCTGTAACGCTTTCTTAGTGACATGACTTTTAAAAAAATTCAACGCTTAAAATTTTACTGACTGTAAAAAAATTTCAATGACTAACCATCTATCAATCATTAATTTCCACAGCCATATTAAAAAGGATGATGATGATGATGATTTTATCAAATGCATCTTAAATTACTGATTACAAATACAATACAGCAATAATTATTAATGCAAAGACCACAAAAGATGAGACAAACTTGTAGTGAAAGTAGTGAGCAATGCGCTGCAGTTGGTCCACCATCCAGCTGCCATGAATGCTCATAAACATGCTGACAGTCTTTGCTACTTCATCGACTGCCTTGCCTGTCAACCAACATAACACATCTCACTCACTCTAACGACATTATTCAGTTCCGAGAATAAACAATTTTTAGCTACACTGACAAGCCTCTGAAAACATCCAAGTCAGCTGGATGTGTGATGTTTATTCTTCTCTGAGCATATGACTGTCAGACAGAATGGGTCACACTATCAAACTGGAGAGATGAACCACAGAAACATGTTCAAGAATAGCACTGAATAAAGCTACAAGCAAACCTTAAACGGGCTTCTTCAATGACCAGCCAGTCTGCTAGAGCCTACTAAGTTTATATAAATTATCTTTAAAGCTTTGAAGACCTGGAGATGACAAAATGTTCCGAATTTGCAGAGCACAGCCAGTGTGCAGCAAAAGGGGGAGAAGGAGTCTCATAAAGACACCCACTCCAGACCTCTTGCCTCAAAGTTTGACCCTTTCAGTCTCAAGTTGTGGCCCTTCACTTCTCCTTAAAAGGAAATCTTGGTTATGCCCCCAAAACTTCCTACCAGCACCCATTCCCAATGTGCAGAGATTCTTTCTATGGACAAGCTGGCTCTGTATAAATTAATTAAGTCATTTAGCAACTGATTGATTTTGAAATGGTTGTTACTGGGACAAAACTTGTCACACGTCAGGCATCAAAGATCATCAATACATCAGCATCAAAGCACAAAAACAATAAAACTGAGGGTGAAAAATTACCTTATCAATCAATCAATCATTATTATGCCAACAGGCAGCAGAAAATATAAGACAGACAATGAGGAAAAACCAAAACTGAAACCATAGAACTACAAGAAATGAAGAAATAATCCAAAAAATCACCAAGAAAACGCCTCATTCAAACAATGTGAAACAAAGAAATGAGATACACAGATTGGTGTCTACTACTGACCACCCTGGGGCACTGACGTGCTGCTGCTACTTGTGATAGTGAGAAGCTGAGAAAGACAATCAGCTAAAACGGAAACACTTTGCAGTACATTGGCTGACATTGGTCGCTTTGCTATCGATGCCACTTTGTCAACATTGTGCAGATATAACCAAAAGCTTGTTGTTAGCACCTTGCAGACAACAACAACGCAACAGGTTTCACCAGCTTTCTGTCTGCAAGCCAACAGTGTTTATGTGAGATAAAACTAAAACAAAAGTGTCTGCTCAGTGCTAACGTATTATGTGGCCAGTCATCTACACAGCTATACAGTGTGGTGTGCAACCATAATCCTAACCCTAACCTTTTAAGCTGGCAAATCGCCCACCTGTTACACCTAACTATACCAATTATAGTTTTTCTATGCTTTTTCGTTTTCATGTCAAGACCCGGTACCGCATGCAACAAATGTACAGACAGACAGAAAGACAAGTGGACAATACAAAACCCATAATTCAACCTACTGGGATGGCCACAGAAAAACACAAAAAGCACACATACCCTAAGTCCGACAGACTCAGATGACCGAGGAAGCGGATCAGAGTTGTCTTCGTGCAGTGAATCTTCCATGGCGTGGAACAGAATGACCACTGACACAGGCAGCATACAAAGTTCTGCCACCAGCCGAGATATCACAGCGTGGATACAGTCAACCAAAGCATTACCACCAGCTTCTGTATCTGCATACACAGCATCAAAGTACTCCACCACCCTGCTGGCTATGCGCATAAAAATACTGTACCAAATTTAAAGTTTCTACGTTTGGGAGTTTTGGAAATATTTTCAGGGTATTGCCAGAACTGTAAGGATCATGTGAACTTTCGGAAATACTTTCTTGCCCAAAGAGATTTGTTAAGAGGCAACTGTGTACCATATTCGAAGTCAATAGCTTCAGTGGTTGCCGACACTTTGGTGTCTAAAAGCAAGTTAAACAATAATTGAGTGGAAAATGCTCAAAAAACAGTGAGTGAAATATAACATGCAACTAACAGAAATCCATATTAACCAGTTGCATCAAGTTTGTTATCCAGCTCTGCAGCAGGACGACATCCACATGGCAACTGTCTCATAAAAAATGATGCTGCAATTGGTGGTTTATTCTTCGTAGATATCAAATGATCAAGTGCCGGCTTAACAATCCTGCAGTACAGCCACACCCACAAAGCTACATGCTGTGTACTGACTGCAGACTGTACTATACATTTCATAACATTTGTGCAATGTGCTGCAATTACAATGTTTCAAAGAATTTGCATCGACACAGTTATATAACCAACGGGTGACTTCACTTGTTGACTTACTGTCGCTGATCCTTTACGCTAAGCCAAAGCGAAAGCTGAATGCTAAAGCCTGTACTTAGACCAAAATTTAACTAAACGATTAAAAATGGTGGAAAACTGGTTAACCTAACAGGAAATAAATCAACCAGTTATGATTGGACTTGCTTATTTAATTGTGCCGCGCATGCAAATGACGTGATTACGTAACGTTTACGTCACTGTGTAGCCATTACGGCATTTATTTTTGGTATCAGACTGCTTTAATTTACTAAACTATCCGTACGTATATAACATTGTAAATAGTCACCACTCGCCATGTTTTCGTGCAGCGAAATCACTTCACTTTTTGACTTAAGTAGGTACTTAAACCAAAGTTTAGACTCAGCAAAAGTTTCAGCAAAAGTCTAAGTAAAAAAGTGAAGTCGTCCAATGTGATAACTCTGCCAAAGGTAAAAAAACAATGCACGCAACTGATTCTGTTCTTCAGCTTCCTCAAAACTCAAGAAAAAATTTTGATGAAATGTTGCTTGCACAGTCATTTGTCAGCAACAGAACAAAAAATTATTTCAGCTATACAAATTCGTCAAAGTATAACATTAGTTTACTGATTTTTGATGTTTTGACAAGCACTGCAACTTTTCATCCATAATGCATTTCCAAATAGCAATCAGTGGAAAATTCAAGGGGGAGCACAGGAAGGGGGCAGGGGCACCCCCTATTGACCTGATGCATCTTAAAGCAAGTGAACATTTTGCATGAAGATGCACTGTTTTGGCATAAAATTTTGAAACAATTTTCTGGAGAGGGAGGTGCAGGCCATCCCTAGACCCCACCTTCTACCCTTCTGCCTCCCCCCTATACTAAACTTCTGGATCCACCACTGATAACAGTATACAATACTTTGATATTATTTACTGGATGGCAGTATTGTAACAAAACAAACACCTCGGCATGTCTGTTGTTCTACCTGCAGCTGATAAACTTATAAATTCTTCAAATTACTGGTACAACCTTTAGTTACTGATTTGTTAACATTTTGGCAATTACTGCTGCTCCCCTCTTTAGAACGAATTCTGTTAACATTAACAACACTCTTCCTCATGACGTCATATCTGTGACAATTTGATCACTGTGGCGACATCTAGTGGAGAACAGAATTATTCCAAAAAGACTACAGCACTTTTGGAAACATCAAAAACTCAGCAAACAAGCGTTGCAATTTCATGAATTTTATTACAAAGGGTGTACCTGGCAATAAATGAATCTAGTTCTCTGATGACAGCTCTTAGCCACAACGGACGAATTTGGCATAAAATTTTGAAACAATTTTCTGGAGAGGGAGGTGCAGGCCATCCCTAGACCCCACCTTCTACCCTTCTGCCTCCCCCCTATACTAAACTTCTGGATCCACCACTGATAACAGTATACAATACTTTGATATTATTTACTGGATGGCAGTATTGTAACAAAACAAACACCTCGGCATGTCTGTTGTTCTACCTGCAGCTGATAAACTTATAAATTCTTCAAATTACTGGTACAACCTTTAGTTACTGATTTGTTAACATTTTGGCAATTACTGCTGCTCCCCTCTTTAGAACGAATTCTGTTAACATTAACAACACTCTTCCTCATGACGTCATATCTGTGACAATTTGATCACTGTGGCGACATCTAGTGGAGAACAGAATTATTCCAAAAAGACTACAGCACTTTTGGAAACATCAAAAACTCAGCAAACAAGCGTTGCAATTTCATGAATTTTATTACAAAGGGTGTACCTGGCAATAAATGAATCTAGTTCTCTGATGACAGCTCTTAGCCACAACGGACTCTGCAGTAAAACAACAAAGAATTACAAGAAATTTCAGCTAAGGCTGACGAGATGCGCAAAAGCCTATAGCAGTTTCTGTTCGCATCCTGTAAGTCTATCTCCAGCTGTTTTCACGAAAGACTAGCCAACAACGGTAAAATAACGACTTTTACGCGAGTACCGCTCTTTGATGCCGTCGTGCGCAGGTTTCCTTGAACTTAGAAAATCAAGACTTAGACCGTCATAATCTACGTTCAACGCTAAAAATTTCATATGCAGCTTGTCTACATCTATCTCAATCGGTTTCAGTGCAATTCGTTTTTGAAAAGTGTCTTGCAGTCCAAAATCGCCAAAAAAATCCATAAAAACCCCTATTTAAGCGTTCAAAGTTATACAAGGTCATTGAAATCGGTGGCAATCGAGAGCCAGTGTACGACTTCCTATTAGTGATTAATAATAACCTAGGCCCTATCTCGCACCGTTACTGAGATACAGCGACTTACTGGTGAAAAATTGCAAATTTTGCCCACCCCCCTCTCATTTAGCGCCCTTGTTCTGGGTGACCCCCTTCAAATTTATGGAAAAGCTTTACAGTTCCTGAAACTTGAGTCTTCCAAGCAGCCGAGGGTGAAGATTTGGTAATTCTAGCTTGCACCCTTTTCAACTGATCCACCCATGTGACGGATGGACAGAATTGTAATGGCTAAGACACGCTGAACAAGCATCTGTCTACATACCTCTCATATTCTGTCCCACTTCTCTTACTCCACTTAATTTTCACACACATGCTTCATCAGTATATGCATTAGAGATTATTTTTATTGTTATGTGTTGCATAAATTTCTGTTTTACTTCCTTACTGACTTATGACAGAATGCAACTGTTTTCAACAGCATAAAATGCCTCCTCCTCCCACAAAACAGAAATGATTATACGCTGATTTACTTTTACATTTTAAATTGAGAATTAAATGTACTGAAGTATGAGTCTTTGCCTATAGTTGGCTGACACTGTTGAAGGGCAAGAGACCTAACCCACGTTAAATACAGAAATAGGCCAAGCCGGGCAAATCATGGTAACATAGAAAATGTTGCAGAAATCTTGCAAAAGATATTTACAGTGACACAATAAGACCGATGTTGAAGACAGAATGCAGTTATTGTAAAAACGCCTGTGCAACAGCAGCAGCAGTATCTATAAGTAAATAAATGTACAAAACATAAGTTTATTCACTTGTTAACGGCAACATTTAAGGACTTGCACATCGAAAACAGCAAAAATTACAAAAGGTGATATTGCCTGCATCACACTGACTGTGTGTCAGTGTTATAGCCCATTTTGTCCCACATTTCGTTGCCATGGCAACCAGGGAGAGTCCAGGGTAAATTTGAATGACATTGTTAGATTGGCCATCCCCGAAAAAAATACCCTAGAACCAAAAATTACGACTCTATCTTATACACAGCCAAAGTTATGACCGTTTAAAGAATTATTTAATTTTCCCCATAGGCACCACTGTATTTTTTAGAATTTTTAAAATAAATATGTTCAAATTTTTTAACCCTGAAAGGTTTGAACCTTGCCTGAGGCCGCATCATTTGAGCCTTAAGGGGTCTGACCTGTAGGTGTGTTGAAGAAAAAGGTATGTGGCTATAAAATTTTTTTGCATATATTTCACCTATTTACCAAAAAGCCCCCTGTGGACGGATTTGCATAAAATTTTGCATTGGGGTCGTCTTGCCAACGTAATCAACCATGCCAAATTTTATCTCAATCAGATCAGGGGTTTTGATTCTGTGGGAGGTCGAATTTTTGGTTTTCCCATAAGAAAGAGAAGTTGCCGTTAACACATGGCTTGAACTACCATTCAGCCTACGATGTTACTGTGGCTGCAAAACAAATAGTAGTAGTAGCAGTTAGCTACACTGATTTTAACCCCACTACAGTATTTAGCGAAGTAAAAATAATGACATTTGATATACGTCAGCCGAAAACAACCTTACAATGCATCACAATCAGACAAAGTACATGCAAATAACACTTGACTAAAAATGAAGTAGATTAAAAATCTTAATGATTAAATTCGAGCAGACCTTGACAGACATATTAAGATCAACGTTGATATCAGATGTAAGCCAGTCTTTTGTGCTATTAAACATACAAACAACACGTGCTACAGATATATATCGGAATTCACAGATGTTCATCTGCGCAACAAGTCACAACAGTAGAGTCCAAAAAACTGAGAAAATGACCACAATAATTTTGAATTGATTTGCATTATACTACAAATGAAGCTGTTATAATATGACACACAATTACCGAGATATGCCTCTATTCAACTGAAGAAAATCCATCGATGCACATTAAAGATATCACAAAAGCAAACCTCCAAAATAGCAGCCTATGTTTAGCATATTTGTTTAGCATACTTTAGTTGAGACGACAAAAGAAACAGCAAAACCTGAAAAATTTCCTTGCTACTGCAAGAAGCACAGGTGACAAAAATTTGGCAAAAGTCTATCATTATGCACTGGAGACAATATGAAAACAACAGACTAACTGATGCACCCACATATGTAGACACAGACAAATAACATCAAAAATTGATGCTTACCCCAGCACCAAACAGCAGTGGCAGTAGCACTGATATGTATCAAAACAAATCCCAGTAAAATACAAAAATACAGAATGACACAAACCACCAAGTGAGTGGAACGAGGGCTTGAGACAAAGCCGAGGGAAACTCTTTGCAACTTGCGAGAATGTTGACGATGGCAAAGAATACAAGTTCCGACTGCGAGACTGAAGCTGATGTTATTGCAATGTCATCATCACCAGCCACATGTGAAAGCAGCAAAGTTGACAAAGCACACTTCCTCACTAGCAACGCCTGTTACAATGTCAATAAATGGTGTTTCATAAAAAAGGACCCCTTTTTGTTTTTCTCATAATTCACTCAAATGATGATCAATTTACACAAAATTTTTACCAGTTGTAGCTGAAGAAATACTAATTCAAAATATTGCAACAAAATATGGCAATTGATTAAATGTTCTTTGTTAATCGTGACGTAATGCTGACGTCATAATGTGTCACGGGTACAAACTTGATAGTCTTAAGTGGTGCTGTCAGTTGCTACCCAGCTTCGAATCTGGTTCGCTAATGAAAAATGTTTATCGTGTCAGCACTAAGCAACATGGGGACATGAAATCAAGCGTCTTGCGATCCAAAAACGCAACCATTTTGCAAGCTCGGTGTGTTAGTGCACTGTCTTGCTTGAACATGTGAAATTCCAACTATCCCCACAGACACGTAAATGTGATCGCTTTGCACGTTTTTGTGGCTGCAACTGTAAAACTTCAAAAATATGTCATCAGCGAACCAAAGTTTTCACCATTGGAGCAAAGTAGCAACTGACAGCACCAGTTGAGACTATCCAGTTTGTACCCGTGACACAATATGACGTCAGCATTACGTCAGAACTAGCAAAGAATATTTAATCAACTGCTATATTTTGTTGCAATATTTTGAATTAGTATTTCTTCAGCCACAACTGGTAAAAATGTTGTGTAAATTGATCATCATTTGAGTGAATTATGAAAAAACAAAAGGAGTCCCTTTATTATGAAACACCGTGTAGATTATGCGGACAGATTATGTGCCAACTGGCTACAATAAAACAGAAAGCAAAAAGTATAAATATGACATAAGTTGAATCAATACAGACATGTAATGTTCAACACAATGCCTACTGTATAAACCTTGATGTCAGATGCAAAAGTGGAAATGTGAATGACCATTCTGCCCATAATTATAGTACTGTAATATTTTATAACTCCAGAATAAATCCAAATGCAATGGTCTGAATGTAAAATAAATCATCACTTTCAAATTTTGTTGTTAAAGATATCTTCAAGCAATATCAGAGTAATAACTGCATCAAAGCACAGCAAAAAGTGGTCGTTCAACGCTAGTAGGAGTTTATATAAAACAAATCAATTGATCAATCACTATATTTATTCACTTACAACATGAAAGGCACCAGAATGAACTACAAAGGACGAACGTCAAAAGAGCACCATACACCAAGGAAAAGAAAGTCCGTAGTTATGAATGCCCAACTAAAAAACACAAAACACAAATACCAGTACACAGCTCCACAATTAAAATGGTAATCTAAGCATAGTCTAAGTACGGACTTTAGCATTCGGAGTTAGCTTTCGCTGAGCGATTTGATTCAGCAAAAGTCTAAGTCTGAAAGTGAAGTCACCTACTGACCTGAAGCATCATATGATAGCAGCATTGGCATGAGTCTGGCTGAGAGGTGAGCAGATGCAGCTGCAGATAGAGGCAGGTGTTTGTCTCCAACTCATCACAGCTAGAACAAATTCACAGCACATCATCATCATCATCATGTAGCCAGCTGGGGCTATAGCATCACTTCATGTTCACGCTTGATGGCCCTGCACCACAGATCAGCTGGAGAAGCACCACAGTCCCAACGAAGTTGCTCCAGCTAGCTGTTGCGTAGGCGACGTGGTCTACGTTTCCATGAGTGATGAAGTGGTCAACCGAGTGACGCATTGACATGATAGCATAGGGCTTGGTTGTCTGGAACAACCTCTGACAGATGGGCAATGTTAGAGAACAGAAAGTGTCAACGTTTTGATATTAAAGTTCATGAGGGGGAAGATTGGTACATGAAGCGATCTCACCATCCCTGATGAAACTGTAAAAACTTGCTAACTCATGTGCATACAAATGTCCCGCAGTCAGATGGCTTTGCGCCGTACATGACCAGATAAACTTACTTCTGACAAAGCTACTCAAAACACACAAAATTTGTGCCATACTGTACTATGTGTCTAAAAGTTTTAAAGGCCAAGTCACACGAAAAAAACGATATTGGCTCAATATGTATAGAATATAACACTAATTAATGATACGCTGATCAATAAAAATGAAAACATTGCTTTGAGGTAATTTTATCACAAACATATTGTGCCAGCTGAACGCACCCGAACGTGCCACAAAAACTGATGATGTCACTCACAGGCCGCTTGGTTGACAAACTGACATTCGCATTTGAAAATACTAAATCTGTTAATTTTCCTCAGAATAATGTTAGATTTGTAGTACAAGTAATGGTGCATTTTTGTGTTGGTTCACTAGTGCTTGACTGACTGTTGGTGATTTGTTATTCTATCTGCTGTTATGTAATCTTTCAAACATTACCAGCTGCATTCTAATAAAACATCCTACGAGATAGAGTGCATATATCACATCCATAGGACATTTCAGTGCTGCCTAGCTGCCAAAATCTGTTAAATATTAATCTTTGGTGGATTAAATAAGCGTTAAAACTAGCAGCCAACCAGCTAATATGAAAGCAGACAAACTAGAAAACTTCAAAATCAAGAAAATACATTTCTATATATTTTCTTGATTTTGAAGTGAACAAGTGAGAATTATTTAGCAATAATGTCATGAACATAAAATACATGCAAATTAAAAAAAAATTATTAAATCAGCATGGTACATTAGTATCAACGTACTTCTTACCAGATTTTACCATGAGGAAAAAGTTGCGGATGAACCCATGACAGCCACTGAGAGAAGTGTCCTTTTAGAGTCTCCTTATCATAACGTGACGACTTCTTGTTGAAACCTTTTCTGAACACCCTGTACATGGCATATCGGCAAATTTGAGACTTTGAGATATTCAATTCCATGCTGATACAAGTCAGAAAAAAGCATCAAGTCTCGGAGACAGTAAATAACTGATTTTCTGCTGGCAAGAGACAAAATCAGATGTCCCACAGCTTCACTTGCAACCAATGAATTGCAGCATCTGTCACTCATAATGCTAATACTGCAACTGGCAACACTACTTACTGTTGTTATTGCTGCTTCCGCTTAACCAACCAGTTTTTGACGATTAATTATCATGTTCCACATGGGCTCAACCAGAAAAAAACACTGGTTTGGAAATCTAAAAGTGTTTTATTGACGACCCTTTAAGAACCATGCACGAAAACAATTAGCTGCCAGCAAAGCTGTCATTGTGTAAGAGACAGCATGACAAATGCGAAGAAGTGACCTGTAGAGAGATTGCAGTGGAGCTCCTACGACAGCGAGAGCAGCCAGCAAGCAGCAGCAGTAGTTATGCACATCATGGATATCAAAGTCGGTATCGCACAGGTCTAGCAGTTGTGACAGTGAGTCATAACAGTAGAACAGCAGACGACTGGTGCACAGCAGTATGCCGGTTATATCAGCTCTACAATCAGACCATTCAAAAATACCAATCACACATAGAAGATTAAAAGTATATGCAAAAAATTAAAGTACTGAAACAAAAGAATACAATTTGGATTTCCTAACTTTCTATACAGTGCATCAATTAGCAATCACACACCACCTCAACCAAGGCTGCAAAAATTGACAACTAACCACAAGATTAATCTTTTGGAAATTTTACTAATTAAGAATATTAATTTTTGAAACGGTAAAAAATTCACATTTGTCGTTAAAAAAAATAAATTTACCCCCATCCACTCTAGTAAAAACTAGAAAACATGAAGACCCAGTGCCAACATATTGTGTGGCCATCTGCCTAGAGCTGTGCAAGCCTAGTGACCTAGTACCAACCTCTGGAACTGCAAACTGGCACATCGGTTACTACTGCACTGGACAATTATCACACCAATGTCAAATTGCGTTTGCTGCTTGTTTTAAAGTTAAGAGCACACATTTTCAATTTACAATCACATACAGGACAAATGGTTTACCTGCGTATTTTTGTTGCAGATCAAATTAAGCCCTCAGATGTGGTTTTTTGATCACGCCTATTCATAACAGGTACCTCTAAAACGTGTTTAAGGGCAAACTTAACAGATTAATAAATAGATTAACTGAAATGGAAGAACAAGCAAAATATGTAACACAGCCGTTCAGATGGCCGCACAATGAAGAACAAGAAATCTGAGCTAATGCTCATGAGATGCGCGAGAGCCTATGGCAGTTCCTGTTCGCAGGTAATCTTGGGCTATCCCCATCCATTTCATTGCAATTCGGCCTTTCGTAGCCAAAATTCGCCAAAAAATCACTTAAAATAAATATTTTTAGAGTTCAAGGTCATTCAATGTCATTGACATTAACATTCCTAAGAAGCTCGTCGCCAATGTTTGTTATGATAAGCAGCATGTCTGTGGCTATCTGCAACCATTTTCACACCAGACAAGCCAACACCGGATAAATAACCACTTTTTAGAGTGGTACCCTTCTTCAACACCTGCATATGCAGGCCTTCTTGAATCTACACCATGTCTTAGAAAAAAACAGTCAAAATTGTTTTTGTCATAACTTTGTCAAATTTTCACTATATTTGATAATTTTTGGCACAAAGATGGCCAATATGATGAAATTATGCAAAGTGCACTCATTTTCCACCTCATTTAATTTATGTCAATGCACTACCATGTGAAACAAATTGTTACATTATGCGGTGGTTATTTGTATTGGATTGCTTACCTTTGCATCATCAATTTGACAGAGGGTGCCATGTGGTTTGATAATTTTGTGGTATTAAATATTTTATGGTAAAAACAGCAGACAACAAAATAGCTGACTGATGAGCTTAAAACATGTCTAATCGATAAGTGAATGCCGTTTGATCAGTCGTTTGTTGATTCCGCTATCAGCCAGTGGCATTGCATCTAAGCCATTGTCTTTGTATGCAAAGCCCACTTTGGACATAAATTCTGATGATTTGCAAGTGATTTGTTATACAAACTTATAATTCTGCCAAATAATTTACACTGAGATTTATTTTGCATTTAATTAAGTTGCTACAGCGTTTACTTGAAAAATAACTTGGCGTTATGCAACAATTTGGAACATCTATGTTTCACATGGTAGTGCATTGACACAAATGAGGTGAGGTGGAAAATGAGTGCATCTTGCATAATTTCATTGTCTTGGCCATCATTATGCCAAAAAATATCAAATTAAGTAAAAATTTGACAAAGTTATGACTAAAACAATCTTGACCGCTTTTTTCTGAGACACGATGTAGAGGGTCCGAACTTGGACTGCTAAAATCTATATTCAACCGTGAAAATTTCATACGCAGGTTGTTTTGGTCTATCTCCAGCCATTTTGGAGCATTTCAGTCTTGAAATGCGTGTTGTCACAGCCAGGGTTTTCAATAGACCGGAATTTTCAGGCCGTCATGACTTCGAAGGTAAAAAATTTGGACGTCAGTGTACAAAATCTGGAAGTCATGCAGTAGGCCTACAAGAAAACTCAAGCAAAAACTTAATGCAAAACAAGACTTACTACATATGCGTCACTTATGCTCCACTAACATAGGTCGTGGTTTTTACACGCTACAGCCATGCTGAATAGCGCGTCTGTGGCACAATTGTCGTCTGTCTGTCAATCTGTCTGTCACGGATGTATAATGATTATTCAGTGCAAGATAGGACCTAGATTGCTATTGATTACTTATAGGAAGTCGCATATTGGCTTTCAAATGACATGAAAATCATTGGCCTTGGATGACCTTGGAAGGTCATGACCAAAGACGTTATCTAAAGACGTTAGATAACGTCTTTGGTCATAACGCACTCTGGTATGACAATCGCGCGGTATTGTGACTAAACGGTTAGTCGTAGAGGGTCGGTCGGCGATGGTGCTATCGGATAAGGCGCTGGCAACTTCCTATAGGCTGTCAATAGTAACATATCTCCATTTGCAGCGGTTTTGCCGCTATTTCTAATTGAAAGTTTCAAGTAAAGTAGCCATATCTCAGAAACGATGAAAGATAGGGTTAAGTTATCTATTAATCACTAGTAGAAAGTCACATATATTGGCTTTCAAATGACATGAAAATTATTGATCTTGGATGACTTAAAGGTCAGTAGTGCAACAGGAACTATATAGGCTGTAGCGCATCTTCCCTATCGACGGCTGGGCTTTCTTGTAAAAACAAGCAAAATTTAATTTTAGTAGCTTTGTGCAAAACGAAAGTTGCAATTTCTGGATCAGAACTGTTCACAGAATTAATTAATATGGTTGCCGTGCCACGTCTTCATGAAATGAAGTATTCAGAAACACGACAGTCAGCGAAAATTACTGAACCAACAAAACATTGGAAAACAGATTTTGACGTCAATTTCCAGGTTATTATAAACAAATAAACGTAATAAAAAGCAAATTGATTTGGATGTCGTGACGTCCACGTCTTAAAATTTGGGTGTACGGGCTGAAATTTTTGGGCTTATTTACGCCCAAACGTCCGCTATTGAAAACCCTGGTCACAGCTTAAAATCGCGAAAAATTCACTAAAACCCCCTATTTTTGAGATTCAAGGTCATTCAAGGTCATCGATGTTGACATTTCGAAAAAGTCAATGCCAGTACTTGTTATGATAAGCAGCATGGCTGTGCCTATCTGCAAACATTTTTACGTTAGTAGAGCCAATAACGGTAGAATAATGCCTTTTTAAGGGGGTGTCCCTATTTCTCCCTCTCATTCGTGGGGACCCCCTTCACCCAGTGGCATAAAATTTTGTCACAAAATACTAGAGACTCTAGGCTATCATACAGTGAAAAACCAAAGCCTCTATCTCACCTGGTCTTAGAATGGTACCGGGACGTGACAGACACCAAGACAGACAGACAGATGGACAGAATTACCATAGCTAATACACGCTATAGTTAGCTAGCTAGCTCTTGTGCGTAAAAAGCTGAAAACAATGCAACAACGTACACAAACTGTGGGGTGCGACGTCTCGATGGCTGGCAGTGGCAGTATCTCCATGCAAAGTGTGACAGCGATGACTTCAACACAGCAGCGAATATACGTCGACAGAGTCGAGAAGGACAGCAGGCAGACAGGTCAGACTGTAGGCCAAGCATGTACAGATTCCACGCCTGTATGTCTACTGAACAACGCTCACCCTGGCAACCAACACACACGCCTATTCTCATTCATACAATAATGTAACATCCTTTGCTAAAATTTGTAAGCCAACATTAAGCCTCAACTGCGGATACCGGTTATACCAGTATGCGAAAATTCAACTACGGCACATATCACGTATTTTGCGAAAATTCAGACATAGCAAAAATTCTGCATATTTCTACGCATATTCTGAACACAATTAAAGAAAAATTTCTGCCAGAAGCACTATGGAACTGATGAAAAGTGTTTTTAAAAGCCTTCTCTAATGACAGGTTGACAGTTTTGACACGGTGAAAGTATTTCCTGCAACAATCATATATGACATGCAAATTTTACTGCTTCTTGAAGACATTTTGACAACAAAATCAAATTATAATTTATTATAAATGACAGCCCATATCAGATGAGCTATATATAAGCAATCATAGCAATTAATATAATTAATGTTAACACACAGAAATGTGATCAGCAGTAAATTCAGGCTATGAAACAAAGAAACAGTACAGGAAAAACTGTAACTGAGAAAGTGCATTTCTAACAACAGAGCAGACTAAGACAAGAGAATTAAATGACTGTTTTGTTTATGCAGATTTTTTCTCAGAAATATGTCCTGACATCCAAAACAATAACTACTCCAACAATAATGTAAATTAACATCAGGAAATATAATCATCCAGATCCACTGATTATTAATGCACAAAATTACATCATGTTTGGTTGACATCAAAAACTATTCACTCTCTGACTATTCAATAGTCCAATGATGACCACAACCTGTTTAATTAGCAGAAAACAAATAAAAGACACATGGCTTTACTTCAAAATATTCTTTGTCATCTGACCAGTTGTGGCTATCGGCATCATGCAGCACACACGTGATAAGCTGGTCAGAGTGATACTGTTGAACGACTGACACGGCTTTCTCCAACACCGACTCCAAGCAACTTATTCTTGCCTCCAGACGACTCTTACTACAACAGAGTAAACAACAATAAATTTCACTATATTGTAAAATAATGCAACAATGTTGTTATTCTGATAAAGGTCGAATCAAACGTGCTATATCCTTTCTGCATTTCCTTGGCAGAGATGCAGCGCAACTATGCTCTGTCATTACTGCATGCTAGGTTCTTACCTAATGTTCATGATAAAGTTAAGCAAACTGTTTTAGCCACTTGGAATACCAAGGATGCCAAAAATTAGACAAATTGAAATTGGAGAGATTTAGTGAAAGTGACTACTTGGTTAAGACATTCGGTGACAAAAATTTTAAAGTTGATATTGACGCATTGGCAACTAAAATGACTATTTTGAATCACACAATGTTAGAAATGTTAACAACTTGCTAACGATCACCGAAATAGTAAGTAGTATAGCAACAACCTTACAACACAACGCACCAGATGTCATCCAGTTCGAGCAGACCTATAAACGTTTTGGTCTCGTTAATGAGAAAAGCCGCACTTGAGATGACCAGGTATTGGCAAGACACCGGCAACTGGCAAGATGAAATCTCCATTACCTACCAGAACAAGACATCACTCAGAAATTGCTATTAGAACTTTAGCATATTCTAGCACAGCAGACAGTTAATGTGGTTGGAATGACAGCTAATCATTGTCAAAAATGTGCTGATAAATAGGGCCCACAGTTTTCCACGGCAAATTTTGCCAAATTCCGCGGGCCAGTTCGCAAAATTCCACGGCTCACCGCAGCCTTCCGTTTGTGCGTAAACTAAGTGTTATTCTGTTTTAAAAAACTTCAGCTTTTTGATGCTGCCAACACACAAAAAGAAAATTATCGATTTTTTTCTGTTCAAAAGTGCAATTTGTCAATTAATCGCATTGTGTTAATTTACGACTGATGGCAATTATTAGTAGGGACGCAGTTTTAGGCAGTTCAGCTTGATTTTTCTCCGTGATATAGTTAGTCTAAAGCCGACGATCGTACTAATCGGCGGTCATTCCTTAACTTCTGTAAAATACCATAAAATTCCGCGGCAATATCAAAATTCTGCAGAAAAAGGCAAATTCCGTGGCTCGGCTCGAAATTCCACGGTCCGTGGAAAACTGTGGTCCCTACTGACAAAAGACTGCATTACATTTACCACGCTTCTAGTCACTGTCATAAATGCTCATAATAGAGACCTCATTCTCACAATGTTATAACTGAGATGTACAAAAAGTCACACATAAGGGTAAAGATGGGTATGCTGATGTCCTCAATGGCATCAACAACCTGCTTTTTCCCAAGAAACTGCTGTTTTGATGGCTATTAGCAAGCAGATGTGTACTACTGAAAGCTATGCACACTTGGCAGTCTCTCGGTTTGCTGGAGCAACAGTAGCCGAGTCTGCCTTCATCAAAAGTTAACTCTTCTGTCAATATTAACTTATAATTAGCCAACAATAATTAATTAGCCTTGTAATAATTATAATTAGCCTTAGGCAAGTTGTTCACACCTACCTGCCTGTGTAGGTGCAAGTGTCTAGTGGTTGGTGTCGACTCGTAACTTTCAGGTTGCGGTTCGATTCTCACTGCC
>Ga0209367_1001199_pt1 | contig 30969 bp, 22 predicted proteins | sample WorMetLIZISLAND2_FD_187412 | JGI IMG/M metagenome (GOLD analysis project Ga0209367, IMG submission 187412) | Marine gutless worms symbiont microbial communities from Max Planck institute for Marine Microbiology, Germany - Olavius geniculatus... ...
GTGGGACAACCCTGCAGGAGTTAAGCCACGCTGCCCTAGATAGGCAGCGGTGGGCAGCGATAGTAAGAATGGCGTCAGACACCAACGGGCATTGAGCCCACGGTTGTCGATGATGATGATGAACTTTCTGAATGTGGTAACTCGCGTTAACGATTAGGCCTATAATAGGCCAACGACTTACAATGGCATATCATATTGGCGCGGGCGGCGTGCCATCAATCAGAACGAATCCTGTTGTGAGCTGCAAAAATCAACAATTTGGGGCTAAGATCACCATTTGGGGGAATTTAGAGGCAAGTTGAAATTTTGAACACCCACGATCTCCTCTGATAAAAATTTGCAATTGTCTGTATGGGGAAAATTCTGTAGGAAATTCTTCCCCAAATTCTTGCCTTGCCTACTTTATTTAACCCACAACACCGCTGACCAGTTCTCTAACTGAGTGAAAACTCTGTTTATTGCTGCATACACGCGTTAGAGCTTTCTTAATCAATTTCTATGAACCGTACAAGAACAGAGGCCCAAAAGAGTCGAAAATCGATCAAAGGGACCTCGCCATCGGCGTCGTGGGTCAAGAAAGTAGACTAAAAGATGGGCAGAAAGTTAATTGCAATTTTCCGACCGACCGCTGCATGCATATTTCCAACGGAGGCGACGATATGGGTGCGCCACATGAACTGGGTTTTAATGAGCAATCTGTTCATTATGTTGTTGGACGATGCAGGCGACGGTAGAGGGAGGACGTGGCGGTCGACAGGTGTGGAGATACGGAGACTGGACGGAGAACGAGGGCGGCTCACAGTACATCAAGAACATCGCCTGCGAAGTTGTCGACATGGATGAAGACGACGAAGTTACAACAACAAGTGCACCGTATTAACACGTGGGGGCGCCACGCGCCAGGCCATGGCTGCTGCACTGTTACAAGTTGACTCACTCGCGTAGTTTGTTTAGAAGTACTGCACAAAACGTAGAGAGATGCTACCTCGTGCATGCAGAGGCTTCTATCCGTGAAGTTCGAAAGTAGAGGGGGTAAACTTGAGCCTAAAAGTGTGGGGATGTTGTGCCCGATTTCGACTCCAGATTTTTTTTTGGGGGGGGAGGAGGTAGAAGCCACTGCGTGTATGCACGACACACTATACATAGTATACTGACGTATATTATGCCTTGAGTACATTGAGACAGTTCAATTGAATCGAAACAGTTCAAAAGAAAAAGAATTTAAAAACACGTTTTATCAAAGTACAACGAGAATTTGGTAACCAACCCATAACCTAATTGCGAACTAAAAGCAGATCTGGACGTACAGTACTGACTGATATAATACAAGATAACAGCCTACACAAGACGGTAGAAAAGTCAACTGAAGCTGTTTTTGTACATACAGTGTTTGAAAGTAACAATAAGAAAACCAAAAACAAACACGCAACAAAGATATAAAGATTCACCCCCACCAGTCACAGACAGTTCGTTAAAAAATGTTTATTTTTGGACTTCCCGTGTCACTAATGCGCAACGTCAAAACAAAACGTTTCACGTGTAGACTGTAGATGAGACAACAGTTAATAATTATTGTTTTGTTTACATGTTTACGTTGTATTAGTATTATGAAGACGTCTACGCTTATCTTCTGTAGTGTCTCTGCATGTACAATGTACATTGTTCGTTAATATCAAATGCTGCCTTTATTTAGAAAGCAGCAGCGTCGTACGTACACAGCATTTTTTCTACTTTAGTCAAAACGGACTGCGTGTCCTTATTGTTTAGATACGATGTGACCCTCTGTAAGAGTCTCTAGCTACGCCTCTATTCAGTAATTAACGTGAGGGGACCAGTGGGGGCTCAGCTCCCTGCTTGCCTGCTTCGACTTCGCCTTCCCCTCACCTGCTAAAATCTTAGCCTAGTTTGCCCCTTGCTCAGTACCATCAAAATCACATCATTTGCTTTTTCTGATTATTTAGTTTATAACAGTCATGCAAGTATTAAAATTTCATATTACAATACTTGATTATTTTGCAGATTTCAGCAGATTCATAATAGTTATATCAGTAAACACACTGGATTTTTCTTCTACCAGAAGGGTTCTCGTTCTGTGGCAAATAAAATGCAATAAATTCATTTTCAGCCGAGGCTATGCCCCGTATCCCACTAGGGGAACTCACAATGTTCCCTCAGAACCCTTAGTCGGACCTCAGGAACAAATGCCTAGAAAACCCAAAATTAATGTGAACGTTTCCCACAAATAACATGATATATAGAACAGTTAAAATTTAGCACAGGCTATACAGTTTGTGCTGGTTATCTCCATCCATAATAATGACGATAATAACGCGGAACTCAAAAGGTCAAAAGACGAGGTCAGAAGATCCTGACATGCAGGAGAACGCAATCTTGACATTGTAGAAAAGAAAGGTTCGCACATCGTGTTTGCCATCAGGGCAATGTGTAATATTGTTGCATCTATTATCAGCACGTTGTATTAATGAAATGACTTCGATAAGCAATCAATATTACCAGTGCTACATTATAAGAATACTGATATTTTGGCGTTTTGTTTAACATGAACTAATCCAGTTGTTTTGCAGATAGGAACTTAGGATGTCTGCAAAAGTGAATGTCCGAAAATTACGGCTTAATGCCTAGGAATTGAACATCGATGTTAACAGCTGACTTAAGTGCTTCTATGTTTTGAAATAACTGCAACATCCTACTGAAGACAAGGTTTTGTATACATTCAGCTTGTACAACCACATGCTGAAAGAAGACTGTTAACTGTGCTTGATAGAGCAGCAATATATAATTAACTGTAGAAGACAGAGTTTACTTCTAGCAGAATGAAAATAAACAAAAACTAGAAACTATAACTAATGCAGTAACACAAAAACGTGACTAAGTGGCATTTTCAAAAAATGGCTGGGTGCTTGGTGACCAAAAACACTTTTATAACAGAATAACAGTGATAAATACCAACTGAGTTGCTATCACATAAAAATTAAAAATACACACAAAAAACTTCAAAACATTGTCTCCTCAACAATCTGCTTGTCTTATTTCTGGAAGTAATTTTTTCGACTTGTTAAAAGTTTCTTGAAGGGGTTTAGCAGCAATTTGCTAGCCAATGGTACTGACAAACAAAACTGTACAAGCACGAAAACAAACAACAGACATCCCCAATTGACCCCAAACAAGTAAACCCAACAATGCATGACAAAACGGTTTATAGCAGAATATCACTTGAAATTCAAGTGACTGCAGTGACACTAACTAAGACATATAGTTTCAATGAACAAAAAAACTAACAGAATACTCAATCACAATATCACACTATTGCCCACAGGCTCTGTTCAGTGTTCACAAGGCAACAGATAAAAACAAAAGAGGAAAATATGAAAAATATAATATCAGGTCAACAGTTAGTTTTCCAGTATAACACATGGCAAAGATATGAAGCTAGCATGCAGAATCTGTACATGTACAATACGCACGAAATGCAATAGAGTAATAAACATCGATAAGGCACAAGCACTTGCACACAACATCAGTAATCAATGAATTGTAACAATTTAACTCACACAGCAGCAAAGACAACAAGAAGCTCCGCTGCTGCTTAGTGAACAGGCCATCAGCTTGCTGCATTCATCTCATTATTAATTTATTATGCTGCTCTCGGGCAAATGGCAATTCTGAGTTTATTTATATGTTACGTGTAAGATTTTTAGCAAAAATACAATGTACATGGCAACAAAGACATGCAAAACTACAAGAAAATAGCACCCACAGTAGTCTGACGTGTCTTTCGCATAAATAGTACATCAAAATAAAGTACAGTTCAAGCCGAGTAATTCCATCGTAAGCTTCTACGACAATTATGGCCTACTTTTTGGGCTTTGGAAAACAAGGCAACTGAAAAATGGTTGCTTATGATCCCACTATTATGAGTAACTGACGCCTCCTCACACGATAATCCTAGCAGATATCTGCATAAAACAGATATCACAATAAACTACAGTCTCCAGCAAAAATTTTTGTTGGTGACATTATGGGAGTATCTTCATTTGTCTCTGAACACGAGGCAGAAAAATATAGTGAAACCAATGATAAAACAGACTTTATTATAAAATGACAACTCTAGGTCATTCAAGGTCAATAATATTAAAGTCCTGGAAGACTGATGAGGTACTTCATGACATGCACAACATAATATTGGCTTCAACTCAAAGTTACAAAGATATGGCAGCCAAAATTATTGAAAATCTCTGGTTTTAACCACCCCACTGTTGCTTGAAGCCTCCTAATCAGAGAACCCTTACAAATATCTACAACAGCCTTTACCAACGGCAGTAGTCTGTGGGCTAAATTTGTGCTGCTAATAATATGGGTCTCTTGTAGCTCACTGTGAAAATCTAAAAGAAGATAGACCATCTTCTTTTAGATTTCCACAGTGAGCTACAAAAGACACACCATTTGTGCAGCAGCATGCGATATGGCCGTTCAAAGTCATCCAAGGTCGTTAATTTTATGACGCATTAAAAGGCATGTAGGAATAATAATCTTGGCCTTATCTTACATCATTCTAAGATACGGTGACCTATTGTTCTAAAAATTGCCAATTTCTTCTACCCTGCTCAAAGTGCTCATTTAGCAAGCTTGATTGGGGTGACACCTTTCAAAATTTTTTCTTATCCGCACTCATTTAGCAATTAGCATCCATGACCGGGGTAAACTTTTTCAAATATTAGGAAACCCTAAAAAAATACCAGTAGCAGTCTTTCGCAAAGCTGAGAGTAAAGATTTTCACCAGGCAGCAGGGTGTGACAAACACACAGACAGTCAGACAGACAACTGCAATAGCAAGACAGGGTTTCTGTACAGCAAGCTATATGCATATACACCGTCGTCCATAAAAAACGTGCCATTTTTATTTTTTGAATAGCTTCGTGAAACATTGGCCAATTTTAATAATTTTTGGCATGCAACATCAGAAAAGAATTTGATGCAAACGACTTTAGTTTTGGCTACCTCGCTTTTTAGCTACACTACATTGTGAGATGCAAGTCGTAGTTTAGCCATTTACAACAATGAATTCATATTGGATAGCAGATGCGTCGGCTCAGAAATGATTAACTGAAAAGCGACTAACATGATTGGCAACTATTGTATCTCAAAAAATCACACGTCACATCACATCCTCTTTATTACAGCATGTGCTTAAAATGTCCTCCTTCAGCGCAAACACAAACAGTAAATGTTGACACTACTTGCAAACAGCAGGCTCAACAACCTGCATTTCACAAGGTAGTGTAGCAACAGTATTAAAGTGAGGTTACCAAAAGTACAGTCATTTGCGACAAATTTCTTCCAAATGTTCCACTACATAAATTACTAAAATTGGCCAATGCTGCACGGAGCTATTCAAAAAGTAAAAGTGGTACATTTTTTATGGACCATGGTGTATAAATTTACCATACTACAGCATGTCTCAGAAAAAAAATCAAAATTGTTCATCATAACTTTGTCAAATTTTTACTAACTATAATAATTCTTGGCATGTTGATGGCTAAGAAAACAAAATTATGTAAGGTGCACTCAATTTCCACCTCACCTACTTTATGTCAATGCACTACCATGTGAAACATAGATGCTCCAAATTGTTGCACAATGCTGAGTTGCTGTCTCAAGTAAATGCTGTAACAAGTTAATTAGGCACAAAATACACTAAAATGTAAATTATTTAACAGAATTATGAGTTTGTATAACAACTCGCTTGCAAATTAGAATTTATGCCAAAGTGTGCTCCGCATACAAAGACGCAATGGCTTAGATGCAATGCCAATGGCTAATAGCAAAATCAATGATCGACTGATCGAATGCATTCATTTATCGATTAGATGTGTTTTAAGCTCACCAGCCAGCTATTCTGCTGTCTGTTGTTTTCAGCATAAAATATTTAATACCACAAATTATTAAACTATGTCGCATCCTCTGATACAAATAATCGCTGTGTAATGTAACAATTTGGAACATCTGTGTTTCACACGGTAGTGCGTTGACATAAATTAGATAAGGTGGTAAATGAGTGCACCACACATAATAATATCGTCTTAGCCATTTTTTAATGCCAAAAATTACCAACTTGATAGAAATTTGACAATGTTATGCCAAAAACAATTTTGACTGTTTTTTTTTGAGACACGGTGTATAATCAAGATAATATTGCAACAATTCACTGTTCCACATTCACAAATTAGACTGCATCTCAAAAACATGCAAGTTAATCTTTGACGATAATTTGAACAAGAATTCACATTCCAGTGGTTATTTTCTACATTCATATTCACTCTATATGCACTAAAATAGCGTTTAATTTTCCCACCTCACCCATGCAGTATAACTGTCTTACACTATGGGAAACTGTGAAGCTCTGAAACTAATAAATTTTGCCAAAAGTAAAACTGAAGATTTTTCAATGTGCAATTCTCAGATTTAAATGCAAAACTGTAACCACGTTGTATTTATTATCGTGCAAATTTACGGTTTAGAAAAAAAGCAAAAATGATTGAAAACAATGTATAAGTTAATGCATGTTTACAACACTTAAACATGTCATGGTTATTCACTTACTCCATTGACAGACAGACTCATGTGACTAAAACTGCATCTTGTTGGGATATTCTAGAGGTTGTACTTAATTTTAACGAACACGTACACAATATTACTGCACTTCACATTCAGGCATCATAGCATTGTCATAATCTGCAATTTCTGGCCAAAGCCATGATTTCAGTTTTAACAATTTCCCACAGCAAGACAGATGCACATCTGACATTGGCATACAGTCTGAGCAATAAGCTGAATACCACAAATTACTGTAATCTAACAACACAATAATTGTCCACATTATCATCTAAGATGAAACGGCATGCTTTTAACGAGACACAATGCAGACAGTGGTGTAGTTGAGGGAAAACATTGGGAAAATGCCATTGCTCCAAATATTTTTGAGAGGAAATGCAGTGTCCTCAAATAATATAAGGACAAGGGGGATGGTGATACAGTAATGTCAGCCCAAACAAACCAGCAAAAATGAAAAGCCTAGATAAAAGTTAACAGCTCTTTTATTAAAATAAAATGTCCAATTGCTGATTTACAGTATTCTGAGGAAAGGTGGAAAATTGACTCCCTATGGACATTGACGAACAAAAAAAATAATACAAAACTTGCTGTCAACAGACGTGGTTTTTGGGATAATGCAAAAATGGTCTAAAATATGTTTCAAGCTGCAGCTCTGCTTCAGACCCCACTGTGGAGGAGAGCTCCCACAGGTCCCCTAGATTGCTAGATTAAAGGAGGCCTTCTCCTAAGGGGAGAAAAGAAAAATGGAGGAAAAGTGTTCACCAAACAGAAATTTACCAGTGCAGCACTAAATGCTGACAAACAAAATATCATTATTTACACACAGAGTTCATCGGTCTCCGGGAACCAGGTTCACCTTCCACCAGGAACAAGGTTTACTTTGTCATCTTTCACTGAAGCCCTAGCCAACATCGTTTCTCTATCAGCCCTACAAATTACACACAACCTCTCAACCGATTGAAGCCAATGTCAAAAGTTTAATAATAATATTTCATCAGCACTGTTGCCATCATAGTTTTCTAACTTCGACAAGAAGCTTGAACCATTTGGCAGTTCAAAAAAAAAACGAAACAACTGAACAATCGATGACAACTAACTAACATGTACATCTACAACCAAGTAGTATATTTTGTGCAGCTTCTTCTGGAGCACCGATGAAATCTAACTGAATGGAGTTTCTGGATTACCAACAACTTGCGTGATCTCATAAAATGCATTTGCTGCTACTACACCACTAATGCTATTACAGTATTTGCAGCAATTAGTACTTTCCATCTGTGTTTTATTGGCCAATTCTCCAGAGTGAGTCGAAGTGAGGCTGAGTCTGACAAAAGCCCAACACTTAACCGGCCAAACACGCTTCATCTTATCTAACCAATGGCATCCAAGCACCAAATAAAAGCAGAAAGAAAACTTTTAAAATGCAACCAGTGGTGTCGTGGGTTTAAAGTAGGTGGTGTAGAAAGTTTCAATTTTCAGACATATGCTGCAAATTTCAGACAGAATTCCAACAGACAGTTGCAAAAGAAGAAATTGTAGGTACTCAAAATTCCAATTTTGCCCCTAAATTGGGTTTTCCAGCCCCAAAGTTTTGCATTTTTGGACGAAAGTTCTCCAACAAGATTTTCCGACAGCCAAAAATTTCACCCCCTCTGCCACAATGCCACTGGTTGCAACTGAAGAAAAAACGACGACTTAGAACTCACTTCTTTCCAAGGGACATGAGTCCGTACAGAACACCTGTAGCAAATATCAGACCGCAACCAATGAGCCTTGTGAACGAGAAGCAAAGTCCAACAGGAGGAATAGACAAACTGAACACACACAGTCACACACACCACTATGCTCAGTTAGCTTAACACATTCATAGCTAGATTAAAGATGCAAAGAGCCAGAATCCTACAATATTGTTGACAAAAAATTTGAGGACATTTTCAAGACAGTCTAAACATTTTCTAAGACCTTCCTGGAGCATGCTGCCAACGTTTAAATACAAAGACAAACAGCAGTTACTTACTGTACATACAAAGTGTAATTAGATGCACAAACTTCATCATAAGGTGTACCAGAAACCAAATATTCAAAAATTTATCTCTTCATTGTAGTTCAGTAAGTAAGTACCATGCCAGTGCTACACATTGTTTATTTTAAACACCCCACAGTAAATTCATCAACTACGATGAACATGCATAAACCACACTACATGATGCCATTACCGGAACCTCACAATTTGCACAAAAAATTTCCCAAATTTTTAAGATGCAAATGACTCAAACAGCTGTCACCGTGTGATGCAATTCTTCAAGAATTTTTGGTAAAACTACCTACCTCTTGGCAGTGTAAGATAACAGTTCTTATAGATTTAATAAATAACTAGAAAGCAATCATAGCTCGCAGGTACCTCTGCCAAGTGCTTGTCAGATTGTAATGTAGATTTCACCTACGCATTTCAAACTATAGTTGCATTTTCCACAGTGACCTAGTTCTACATGACCTAAAAAACCGTGATTGGATACACTGTCGCTTTGCCAGCGGTTTCGCTTATGCCCCTTTTAATGCAATGGTAACGAAAACTTCAAAGTGATCCAGAATCCAGGATTCCTGCCAGATCACCCCCAAAACTGAATCACCTGTAGCTTATGCCACACCCGATATTCCCTCAAAATTTCAGAAAGATCCGTCCCTAAGTTTTTGAGTTATCTTGCTCACACACACACAGACAAACAAAAACCGGCAAAAACATTACCTAATTGGCGGAGGTAATGACTCTTACAATTTTTCTAGAATGCTTTGGTGTTGTCCTTTGCAGCAATTCTTTATTACCGTAAAAAGCCTCTGGCCCCCCTTGACCCCCGGCCTGTATCCAAGACCAGGCATTTATTCAGGGTCAGCTTCAATACAGAATTTTAAGGTAACTCTCTTACTCATGTCTTAGAATAAATGACACGTTTTGTCGACAATAGACGTGTACGGATACACAATTACATACCCCACGTATATTAAAGCCTTCTGCATAAATGATCGTCTTTCAGCAAAATCACTGAGTGGCTTTGCGATGTTGAAAAACTGACAGCAAATTGGTGCTTCAAAGAGTAACACCAGCAACGATGCTAGCCTAAAATACAGAAGACACTTAACAGTTACACAGACAGGATGGAGATAAAATAACTAGAATAGTAATCAGCGATCATAAGCCTTAGTGCATTTCGGCTCTCTTTTATATGACGTCTGCATTGAATTTGTTTCAAACTGTGCAGATTACATACCAAAAAAATCTAGGTGCATTATCACTTTAACTGAACTGCCTTGGTATGTAGTTCCTATATGCTAAGTCTGATGCATTATAACCAAGATGCACAAATAATTTAGTCATTTCCCAAACTATTCAATTACATGACTACTCCTAATACTTTTTTCAATCTTTGTGCAAAATGCTACAATTTCTCGATTACCTTAGATTAGCTGAGTCCCTAAAAGCAAAGTTTTGAGAAATGTTAGAACAAGACCATCTACAGGTCATATGTCCTTTCTGTTGCAAACTGTGGTGCAGTAACGAACAAAAATTGCTGCAATCTTCAGCCAAAGTAATTATGGTACTATAAAGCTAAGCACCAGTTTTTCTCATCAAACAATGACCACACCATGATTTTTGCATAACCGATAACAATACTAACAGCTAATAACATTTTGACAAAAGTGCTACACATGACAACATCCCAAATAGTGAGATCTAAGACAAATATGTACTATTACATGTAGCAGCACTTACATCTGAAGAATGCTTGCCACAATGCACATTGCAGAGAATGTCAGCATCGAGAATATGCTCAGAATGAAAGCCACTAACAAACAACAAAACATATACATCGATCATAACTTGTTTTATGCCACATATGATGATAAAGTCACAACTATTGCATCATTTATATTATAGCTGAATTAATTCAGTTTCAGTTATATGGTAACACTGAACACTTGAACACTGAACACTGAACCTTGGCTAGTTAGCTAGTAAAATTGTGGCCAGCCATGGCTAGGGGTAGCCGCCAAATAAAAATGACGAAATTGTGCTTACTCAAAATTCTAACACAAGCACACATTTGAATTTGAAATTACATGAAAGCATATTTACTGGGCTGGGTATTCTCTAGTAGTACCAGTCATTAATATAGATAATAATTCAGAAGTTATTTATGACTCACAATCTTTGTGTCGTCAACTCACCAACGCCGGCAATGGATGCCACAAGACGAGTCAATATTTTACACCACCACGCGACTTCAGGATTCCCAGACGCATCCGAGGACGCATTTCCACTCGCCTCTACGTCCATCACACGACCAACAGCTTTCTGTAATTAATAATAATACAACGAAACGCAAAAAATCAATAGCAAATAATAATATTTATTTTCTGTAAATTTTCACACCTTGCCTCAAAAGGTTCCGCCTCAAAACTGCCACGCCCACAAAAAAAGTTAAAGTTAAAGGGAAACAGGAAAAGAAATGAAGAACCCAGGAACAGAGACCACGACAGTTGAAAAAAAAGAATTTCTGAGGCAGCTGGTGTATGTAATGAAATTCTGGCAGTAGTCAGCTCAAACGAACTAAAAAACAGAAGAATACCAATTGGAATCCGTTTGGCAACAGCATGCTTAGACAGAAACTTGGACAAAAATTAAAACCGGTGACATTAAGAAGTTGGAAACAGTTCAAAATAACTTCCATAAAAGACTCATATTGGTGTGCCGAGAGGATGTCCTAACGCTGCCATTATTCAAGAGCTGGGAATCATTCCAGTAGAATACAAGATCCGAATAAAGAACTCATAGAATACCACAGAATAATCACGATGACAGAAGATAGACTTACAAAGAAATCAGTCGTCAAAGCAGAACAAATTGGACCAATTAACGTACTGGATGATGGATGGATACGCAATATTAAAAAAGCATAACATTACCTACAATGACAATCAAATAAAAAATATGACAGCAAATCAGTGGAGAAGGTTAGTGCAAAAGAAGGCAAATGATACAGTAAACAAGGAAATAATGAAAGAAAGTTCACAGAAAACCAAGCTGCATAATATATCAGGTGCTAATGCAGAGTTAAAGAATTATCTGAAGGATCTCACATGGGAAAATCCCAGAACAGTGTTCAAAGTCAGGACGAGTAGACTATATTGAAGTTGAATTCAAACTATGGACAGAAAGACGAATAGTGCTATATCGTGGGAAACAAGAAACAACACGGCACATATTTGAATGCGAAGGAAGCACGTATACAGTAAAAGGACTAACAATTAGAAAGATACAAACAGATGATTGGAAAAGAAGGCCCTCAGACAGACGACATGAACAGTGTAAATCAGTCTGCGGAAATAGTTAAAAAGAAAATGGAAGAAAGAACAAAAAATAAAGACGATTGTGAATACGTCGGGATGAGAAGACAATCTCCACTTCAGAGTAGTGTCCGGCAACGGATCCGCCCAAGTTCAAGTTCAAGTAAAGCACAAAAACTTGAAGTAAGTAAGATGCTCTGATGGTAAGCAAAATGCGTTTGACAGAAAAATGTCTTATAATATTTGTTATGTTAATACATTATAATTGTTGTACCATATTGTTTTTGTTAGTAATTGCTTTAACGTTTTTTACATTTAATTTTTTTTTGTGTGTTTTTGCCAGGGAATAAATGGTTTTTGCTCTAATATCATAATTTTTTTTACAATTGCTGTCGGTCCAATTAGGTATTTAGTTGGAAATCAAGGACGTTCTATTAATAGCCATTGTTTGTAAACAATGTAGTGATGTGATGTTTCGAGCTATAATTTGATATATGAACGCTTTACTGATGGTATTATTGCGATTCATGAGCATCTGTGGGTTCTGTCGACAAACACGTTCTGTGCTGCGTATTGTCGCGCCCCTGGGTTGGTTGATTGCGCTGCTGTACTCCGTTATTGGAGCCTTCTTGAACAGAGATTGGCTAACCACACCTCAGCTATCTCTTGCTAGAGGATACAACGGCCTTATGACTGAACTGGGTTTCGTATTTGATCCCGTTTTGTATCCTCACGCTCATCATGACGTCGAAGATCTTCCAGTTTTTGTTGCTACAATTAATTCCGACGAACTTCATAGTTTCCACCGGTTTCTTGGCAGTTTTCGCTTGTATTTTCGACAGAAGAAGCTCGTCGTATACGATCTTGGTCTGACCGCTGAAGAACTGCGTCTGGTAAGAAGTTTTTTATTTGAAAAATTTTGTGCGTTATTTACAGAGACTACCGTATAGTATTGTAAAAGGTAAAAAAAGGTCAATTTGTATAGTGCATCGTCGCAAACACGCCTCTAATGCGCTTTCGTCACTAACCAGAGCCGCCTGCTGCATGGACACCGTGTGCAGCCTGCAGACACAGGCTGGCGCAGCGGCCGGCTAGGCAACCCCAGTCAGCTGTACTAAGGTCCCCACCTTCCGTAACCCATGTAAATGAGTTACTGCTTATTTTACCATCCAACGGAGGGTAGAAGGCTGAGTCGACCTAGTATTATGTAGATATGGGGACCATATTCTGTAGAGGGCTTGGTTTTATTGTCAGTGTAGATCTGCACTGACAAGTGACTGATTTCTAGGCTGACAATAGCATTTACGCTGTAGGGGTGTGATATGAAGGGCCATCATTTAGGGTTAGGGTTAGGGTTAGGCATAAAGTGAAGAAAAGTCAATGTCATGAAAGATGTACTGGTGCCAATATGGTCCGGGTTTGCTTTAGAGATAAGGATTATGGTCAGGGTTTATGTTATGATTAGTGATTTGATCTTCAGTCAGTGTGGCTATTGTGGTCATTCGTGATACCCGAGATTAAGTTGAAAAGATTTTTACATCTGGAAGAGTGTATATTGGGGGTAACAGATTAGAGTTGTTGTTGCCTTACTAGTAGCTATGCATTTCACTTTTATTGTATTTATTTGAAAGTTGCAATTGTTTGTTTATGTGATGTATCATTTTGTTTTATTGTATCTATTTGAGAGTTGCAATTATCTATCTGTATTATGTACAAAGGTTCGTCACACCTGTCAGTGCCTCGTGCGTACGATGCACTGGGAACGCTACCCAGCACATGTACGTGATCGCACGCTGAAGGCTTATCGACCAGTATTAATACAAGTTTGTATTTGTTCCGTTGTTATATACTATACTTTATCAGTTGTCAGCTGTGGATATCGTCGGCTGTGGATATCAGCCAGTTGTTTTTTAAACTGCTTTTTTAATTTGTCACCTCACGTTCTCAAACTTTACTTTGATAAACCCTGTGGAGTTTTTTATATTAATATATGTAAAAAAAACTTACCAGTTTACAACTGTGTGTAAGGATGATGTGATGATAACAGTACTCTACAAGAAATTTGAGCTAATGCTCACGAGAGGCGCGAAAGCCTATAGCAGTTCCTCTTCGCAAACTGTCAGTCTGTCTCCAGCCTTTTTGTCGCAATTCATTCTTAGATTTTGTGCTGCAGCAGAAGATCGCAAAAATTAATAATAAACAGCATGTCTGTACCTATTTGCAATCGTTTTCACGCTACACCAGACAATTGCGGTAAATTAACGACTTTTTAGGAGGGGTAACCGTCTTTGACGCCCGCCTGTATTGAAATGTGCGCAGCATCCAAATATTGCGAAAAATTCACTAAAACCCCTTTTGGGAAGGTTCAAGGTCATTCAAGGTCATCGATGTTGATAAATTTAAAAATCCTGTCACCACTGCTTGTTATGATAAGCAGCATGTATGTACCTATCTGCAACCGTTTTTACGCTACACGAGATAATTGCGGTAAAATAACCACTTTTTTAGGGGGTAGCTGTCTTTGACGCCCGCCTGCGCCGGCCTCCTTGAACCTATAGGGTCGGGACTTGAACTGCTAAAATGTATGTTGAATGCTGAAAATTTCATGTGAAGGTTGTCTTGGTCTATCTCCAGCCATTTCGTCGCAATTCAGTGTTGAAATGTGCACTGCATTCAAAAATTTCAAAAAATTCACTAAAAACCTCTTTTTCAGGGGTCCAAGGTCATTCAAGGTCATTGATGTTGATAAATCCAAAAAGCCTGTCACCAGTGCTTGCTATGGTAAGCAGCATGTATGTACCTATCTGCAACCGTTTTCACATTATTCGAGCCAATAATGGCAAAATGACATCTTCTTGTTTGGGGGGAACCCCTGCACCCAGTGGCACGAAATTTTGTCACGATAAACTAGAGACCTTGGGGCAGCCCACAGTGAAGATTTCGTGATCCTAGCTTGCACCGTTTTGATACAGATTACGAGTGTGACAGACGGACAGACGGACAGACAGACGGACAGACGCCCAGACGATGGCAAAGACGCGCGAAGCATTCTGCTGTCGCGCGTAATAATGATAATTATTATCACGTTACCTGCACATCTTTCTATTTATCACATGTTCACGTTCTTGCATGTGATGATTTGACGATATGACTTGCACTGGTGCCAGTTAAGTCTAACAGATAAACTTTTAAAAATTAAAACAGTTTTAAACGAAACTCAAATGAAAGAAACGGAACAACTACTGCAATGTAAAACACACAAAAAATTCAAAACAGGCGATTATAGCAGAAATAAAAACTTTAAATCAGATAACTAAAAAAGAAAAATACCGAACATTAAAATACAAAAATAAAAAAAACCACAATCAAAAAAATTGTTAGCAGTCCAGATAGCCGTACCTTCCATCTGTTCGCTGGTAAACTTGTGATTCTGCTGCACACACAAACACAGCACACACTCATCCATTATTTATACCGTCACAACAATCTGATTATTGAATGATTCCATTTCTCCATTCCCATTCTACACTCCATAAAACGCATGCTTTTCCACCCCCGCCTTTCTCCCCTCCCCGAAAAAATACGGATTTTTGTCGGAAAGCGCATATAGCCTGTTTATAGTAGATATCGGTGCGTAACCAGGAAGTATTGCACGGTTGGGGCACGCTGTCGCGAGGGACAGAAAACAGAGCAGCTATGTAGACTGGAGAAGCTTGTAGGAGAGATAAAACGCAGTCAGTCAGTGTATGACGATACGACGTGCAAATGATGGACAGACTGGCGGTGGGCAGAGAACGGCTGGAGGCAGGAGAAGCAGTGTCTGTTGTGTCGCGACCCTGTCACGCAGAGCCATCACCAACAGTCCAATTATACACTGTCTCAAAACGATGGCTTCACACCTACCATCAAAGCTGTGGCGGAATGTATGCTTTGCTGGTGTCACGCAGAGCGATAACAAACAAGCCACTTAGTCGACGAGCGAGCGACCGGTCGGACCGGTCAGACTGCAGACCGAACCGCAGACCAGATCGACACCGAGCGACGGCCAGCAGCGAGCGGTGTGGAAGATCTACGACCAGCTGCAACCGAGCTAACTGGCATCGTTAGACTCTGCACCTCCACTCCATGCACAAACAGACACACAGAGTCGAATGCGGACAAACCTGCCTGCCTGACAATAAGGGTCGCTTATAGCAGTCACAAGCCAACAAACAGATCATCGAGTCCTCGTATGAAACTTCACAGAACTCTACAGACAGACAAACAGACAGACACGCCGATAGGCGACCTGGCTCTCAATGTTGCAAGCTTTGCGGTGTTGTCCATACGGCACACGGAGTGCTGTGAACAGACAACAGACAGCAGACGCAGTGATGCAGACAATCACAGACACGTTGTGTGATGAGAAGGATCGCTTATAGTTTTAATAGTTAGTTCGCAGCTTCGCGAGCCAACAGAATATGGAGTCCTGCATAGTAGTACATAGAACTCTATGGACAGACAGACATACCGACTCTGCCGAGTCCGTGTCCATGTCCATGTCCTGTCTCGAGTCTGTCCTTTCCACCTTGTCTCATTCGCCGTGTTCAGGAGACAAGCATCTTACGGATCACGTCCGCAGACTCCGTGCAGTGTACACTCTCTTCCCGCCCTTTGCCAGACGCAGTGACGTACACAAATTTGAGCTAATGCGCGAGAGCCTATAGCAGTTTCTGTTCGCACGTTGTCTTGGTCCATGTCCATTTATTTCGTTGCAATTCACATTTCTGCAGTCAAAAATCGCAAAAAATCACTAAAACCGCTACTTTTGAGGTTTAAGGTCATTCAAGGTCATCGATGTTGATACCACTAAGAAGCGCGTCACCAGTGCTTGTTATGATGAGCAGCATGTCTGTGCCTATCTGTAAGCGTTTTTACACTAGACAAGCCAATAGCGAAAAAATAACAACTTTTATGGGGTACCGCTGTTTGACACCCTCGCGCGTAGGCTTAGTTGAACGTAGATGGTCGGGACTTAAAGCGTTAACATCTACATTCAATGCTGAAAATTTCATATGCAGGTTGTCTTGGTCTATTTCCAGCCATTTCGGCGCAACCTACTCTTGAAATGTGTGTCGCAGCCCCAAATAACGAAAAATTCACTAAAACCTCTTATTTTGGAGGTTTAAGGTCATTCAAGGTTATTGATGTTGACAGCTCTGAGAAGCTCGTTGCCAGTGCTTGTTATGATAAGCAGCATATCTGTGCCTATCTGCAACCATTTTCACGCCAGACAAGCCAATGGCGGTAAAATAACGTCTTTTTATGAGGTAAGGTACCCCTCTTTCTTCCCCTCGTTCAAGGGGACTCCCTTTAGCTAGCAGCATAAAATTTTTGTCACGAAATACTAGAGACTCTATGCTATCATATAACGAAAACCTGAAGTTTCTATCTCACCGGGTCTTAGAGCCAACTCAAGTTCTCAACAAACCTGAGCTTACAGTTTGAAGGTTCAAGGATTCATTATCATTGGACCTTAGCAGCTGTATTTTTCGACGTTCGATTTGGCTTTGTAGTAAACAGAATTTGCAAAAATAAAGGAGAAGAGATGCATCTAATAAAAATATAATAGGTATCATATTTATAAAACGCATCCGGACAACACCATGCTCAGCATTGCGCAACTAGACAGGATACGATACTCATAGCGCATGGTGCGATTACGGCTGCGACGCCAAATGACTTTTATGTTTTTGATGTCATGTCGGCCTAAACAACACTTAATATTATCACTACTGTCACTACTACTGATACTATGGTAGCAGTAGCACGTATGATTACAGCGCTTCTTACACAAGTCAGATTCGTGACCAGAAGCGTTTAGCTGTTGTGAAAGTGGCAGCTGATTAACATAAGCGAATGAAGTATGCGGTCATCCGTTGCACATGCGAGTAAACAACGTTACTATAAACAAGCAGTGCAGCACGCGAACTTACCACCGCCCCAATCTGCAGCCGTTGCCCGTTATGTCTTTATGCCTTATTACCTAAGATATTGTTCATTTTCCCCTCCCGCAGGCGGTATGATGATGAGTTGGCCTCAGCATGCAGCCAACGACGTTTAGTTTTTTAATTAATTTTACATATGACGAAATGCATACGAATTATTTCATTAGTGGATACCGCACTGCTGGAGTGCTAGAATGCGTAAGCAAGTATACGCTGTACGACTGTTCGAGCTTATATCACTTTAGACAGTATCTTACTTAAACCGAGCTTAGATCGCATACACAGTGTAGACGACTACACGGTCGTTTGCTTTGTGACGCACGCCTGCAGCCGAAAGTTGCGGAAACCGTAGGCCTACCAGTGCAAGTTGAGCGTGGCTTAAGCGTTGAACGTTCGCTCTGTGAATCAAATGCCGATGCAGACGGTAGTCATCTCGGATGCATGCGAGAAGTAGCGCCGAAGCGTTTCGTTGTAGGGCTGACGGGAAAACCACCAGTAGGCAGTCTCGGCGACACCGGATCTAGGTGGTACCATGCGCATTGTTATACGCACGGACGGACGGACGGACGGACTATAGCAGTAGTCATCGCTTCCTTCCTTCCTTCCGGCGCCGGCAGCGTACGGAGGAGAACGGAGCAGGGTTAGTGAGGCGCCGGACGGTCAGTCAGTTAAATAATTCATTAGCGATGCCTGTACGAGAGAGAGAGAGAGAGAGAGAGAGCGGTCCGGCCGGTTACTGTATAGCGTGTTGCGATGGCCTGCAATTACTATTTGATGTCAGGTCGCTCGGTGGCTGTCCCAGCGTCGTCTGATAACGGCAATGACACTCGTCCGGTCCCTCCCTCGGTCCATCGTCGCATCTCGCATTCTCTCGCGCGGCGATATTCCACGCAGCAGCAGCAGCAGCAGCGGCAGCACTGCAGCAGTTGTCTGACCGCTGCGCACATTACTGCGTCTGCTTTGTTGTAGCTATGGCAATTCCTAGCACCTGCATGCTGTTTTCTCGGCTGATATATCCTCCCATAAGATACGATACGATATGATACTACATGATAACAGATAACTTCTTTTTCAATGTATACGCAGTGCAAGAAAAGAAAGAAAAACTTGACCAGTGCTAAACCATAATAAAACAGAGCATACTGTTACGAAAAGTACATAGTTCAGTTAATACACTCTTCAAAACAATAATAATTCGTCAGAGGTCTGTTGCGTAATTGGCTGAAAAGATGACTTTTAGCCAAGTTCTAACTATTTAAGTTAAAGATAATGTGTAATGTCATATTTTATCACAAGTTTTCAACATAGTTTTCTGCAACTGAAACGCACTTGGTTCGGCGTTTCTCCAAGGTCGGATTTTGTTATAAAACAAAAAGCTTAGTTAGCGCTCAGAGAACAAAGCGACAGCTTCGTGCTTTCGATTCGCCGATGCTACACGTAAGAGATAGTTTGTTTTAGGTAAGTTCATACAGCCAGTAATTCCATGTTGTTCACAAAGTTAACTTCATTGCACGATGTCCCGCGCTGTAACTGCATTTTTTCTTTAAAATATTAAGATAAATCAATTGCATAAATAATTTTAATTGACACATAATAAAAAATGCTTAATACCTACATTCAATGTGTTTTTGTAGCATTAAACAAAAAGCAAAATTTGTGCAAATTATTTAATCTGTTTATATGTTTATATGTTCATATCTGTTTATAAATGTACAAAACATTAGTTTATACACTTGTTAACGGCAACATTTAAGGACTTGCACGTCGAAAACAGCAAAAATTACATAATATTTTGTCCAATTCATCGCTGTTTCAGAGTGGTGATCCGGAATTCCGGACATATCCAGGAAATCACACTCAAAAAGGCTGCCATTCCAAAAAGACCGCCACGGTTAGGAATAAGGCTAGAAATAAGGTTAAGAATAGGATTAGGGTTAGAGTTAGTTTAGAGTTTTATAAGTATGGATTCTTCGTCGTCTAAAAAAATTTTGGTGCCCCTTTGGACTTTCAGACCGAAATCAAAAAATGTCCTAATTACGAAGTTTGATAATGTCGAATTGATATTTCTGAGGACGTAATTAGCAGTGTCTGTATGCAGGACGAGCGCGCGTATAAAATACCGTAAGATGTCAGTAGCTGCAGTCGTAGTCAGTGACGTCATCATTTGTCACTGTCCGTCGGCCTACTAATCGTACGTGTGTCGCCACCCATCACTACTGATGCCAGCCGCTGCAACTTGCCGTGCCCCGGTGATTGATCTGTTTTAGTCACAGTGCAGTGACGTACGCACAGAGATCAGGGATCTAAACCTCCCGCTGAGAATAGTAATTTCAAGAACAAAATTTTTAGTATTATATTAAGGCATGCAAATTTGGCTGCCTCCTGTACGATTTTTACCATTATACAAGTAATTTGAGCAAAGCTCACGTGCTGGATAATCAGTGCACAACGTGCAATAAAATAACAATGCGTTTTGAAAACGTAAACAAATTTTGGCGCTTCCGTATGGAGGACTCATGAAACCTGGGAGATCGAAACTTGGACGGTTAAAATTAACGTTTTATGCTGCAAATTTTACGTGACAAATTGTCATGGTCTATCTGCAGTAATTTCTGCGCAATCTACTGTTGCGACGTACCGTAAAATCGCGAAAAAACCTATTAAAACCCCGTTTTCTGGATTTGAAGTCGTTCAAGGTCATCAATGTAAGTACCCCGGAAAGCTTGTCGCGACCGTTTTTGCGCTAGACGACCCAACAACGGTAAAATAACGACTTTTTAAGTTTTTAAAGAGTACCCCTCTTTGACGGAAATTGGATCGCTAAAATTTACGTTTAATGCTAAATTTTTTTGAGGTTGTCTTGGTCTATCTCTAGCCATTTCTGCGCAATTCATTCTTGAAATGTGCTCCGCAGCCGAAAATCGCAACAACCACAAAACTCCCTATTTTGAGGGTTTAAGATCATTTAAAATTATCGATGTCATTACTTCCCTTAAAGAGCTCGTCATTAATGATTGTTCTGATACGCAGTAAGTTTGTGCCTATCTTTAACCGTTTTAGGTTAAACGAAAAAATAGCGGCAAAATAACCACTTTAAGGGGGTACCCTTTTAACGTCCTCGTTTAAGGGGAACCCCTTCATCTAGTGGCACAAAATTTTGTCATAAAAATACCTAAGTTCTTGTGGCAGCCACAGTAAAAATTTCGTGATCCTAACTTGCACCTTAGGGCTGCAAAGTGTGACCAACAGACGGACGGACGGATTTAGAGACACGTGACGATACCCAAAACGCGCGATGCATTCATGCTGTTGCGCGTAAAATACATAATGTAATATTTCCACACAGTGGGATTGTCAAAATTTTTAAGATTGTCAGCAGTTCTGCTATTTTTACAGAGTGCACAACTTAAAAAATAGTATTTTTTATTCAAGTCAGTAAGTATAAATAGCCGTAGCCAAATGTCCCGGCCCTTATCCCGCGAGTGTCAATAACTGATAATTCACTACGAATTTCGATGCCAGAAAACGATAACGATGTAGTCACCATTTTGTGAGATCAATTTGCTGATTCGTTAAGCCGTTTCTTTACAGTCGACGAATGTGAAGAACGCACTGCAGAATTTGCCACTGCAGAATGGGTACTGTGCGTGGAGAGATAATTGAATATGCCAACGAAAGCAGAATGATAGGCCTACGAGATGATAATTACGGCGACGCAATAAACGTCGACACCGTCGATGGGACGGTATAAGTGACTGCGAAGACATTTCATCATCGTAACTGCGTATAATATTCGCCGCATAAATGCATTCGTACGCATGTACGGTCGGACAGACGGACGGCGCCAAAAGCGGGTTTTTAATCCAATGCAACTCACGCAAAATACGCAAAGCAACGGACGCAATGCGACAACAAATGCAACAAACGCTGCCGACTCAACGACCGTATCTATCCTTGTCTTGGCCCGTTGCGTCATCTGCGTTTGCTGCGTACTTTCTTGCGTTCGTTGCGTTCGCTGCGTCGGACGTAAACCACGCCAAAGTCTACACGCAGTTGTGAGAAGAAAAATCAATTTGTGGCATGATCTGTGTGTGTGCGCGTGCGATCCCGAGTGACTCGACTCGTGAGACTGACGGACGGACGCATCTGTGAACGAACGCTCCCACCCACCACCACACCCAGACTGTGTCGCCGCACTACCTTGTGAAATGTATAACGAACGCTCCCAGACGGCACGCCAGCCCTGCGACGACTCGACGCAGATCCGGCGTTCGTTTAACGGTCACTCCGCGCGACCAACGCACGGATGTCACCGTATGCTGGCAGCTTGATCTACCGGTGAATTTCACACAATCTACATATAGCGAGTACGCCGCGATGTCGATTCCACGAAATCTTAGAAGTTGCAGTTTCTAAGCCCTTGGTTTTATTTTTAAACGTGCACGGCAAAGGGCATTTATCTCATCTTAACAAATTTCACACAATATACACGACCATTTTGCCGTACACATTTCTATATACAACTAGGGGAGCACGAGTCACGAGGCAGGGACTATAGATGATTCCCAAAATTGGGTTAAGTGAGTCCTGATGTATATATTTAGATTTCACATTTTCCTCCTGTTGCGGAACTAGAGCTTATACAGCGTTTTTGCAACAATGACACCTTAGTTTTGCTAGATTGTGTCAGTATCAGAGTCTTTTTCAAAGTATCACGCCAATGCTTACTGCGTTAAAATACTCCGGTTTGGCGAATTGCAGTGGATACGTAAATGCAAAGTTTAATTTGGTACAACCCATCTACAGTACTAAATCATAAATTTATTTAGCTATCTTGACAATAAATTTACATTTTGCTCTAATAATTTCGACATTCAAGTCACCTCTGCATGTGCCAACGCCGTTGCTGCTATACTGGTAATAATTATTACTTATTTTCATATTATTCGTATAAATTCAAAATATATTACTAAATGTTACATTTTCGGTTTGCTAGTTTGAAATTTTACACGCATAAAGTACCAAATTTTTTGTCTACGATGTAAAAAAGTTTAAAAACAAAATTTTTTATCGAATGAAAAAAAAAACATAAAGGCGCAAGTTTGGGAAAACTGACCTTGGAATTTGTATGGATGGACTAAAGTGGATTTGTCTGATTTTTAAATGTCAGTTAATAAAACATATATGCCCAAATGTTTCATAATTTTGTTTTACACGTCCTCTATTCAATGTGCGTTCAGAATGCCAAAATTGCATTGTGCAAGATTTACGCAATATGTTGAACTGCGCAGACTATCTGGGGCACTACTCGTATGTACCTACAGTGAACCACCCTGTGTAGTCAGACGATATCTGTAGTCTACAGCAGTTCGTCACGTATGGATAGACCTGTATATATGCGACGAGTCAGACTAATGTAATTTAGACTTAATACGACGTCTGTTTGGCGCACGGCGCTCGCGTAATGCAAGCAGACCATCAATTTCATCACATTGCCGGGCACGTTCTGCAGCATGGCGACAGAAAATTAGATCAGCAGGCAGTAATTTATCAGAGAACTTGTGCCGCTTGTTTACGTCGGACGACCCATAGATCTTGTCTTGATTACATTTCTGTATACTGCAATAGCACGGAAAGCAACTTTTAGCGGTGACGTTCAAATTGCAGTCTACAGAGTGGCGCCAGAAAAAAGTAAAACACCGAGTTTTTGTTGACGTCACAACTTCGCCAAAATGTCGACTGATTTTTCCAGTTCTTTCACTGACACGCCCAGTAATAATTAAATCCATTGAACTTTGCTATCAACCGACTATTCGTGGTGTTGTTTAAAACCAAGTGTATAAATGTTAGATATTGTCAATGTTGTTTCAGTTTTAAAGTGCCCACTGCTTAGCGAGCTATTAGTAAAACGCGTTAATAACCTTATCCATGAAATCGTAAATTGTAACAACTTCTTCGTCGCTAATATTATTAGTTTAGTTAAGTTGTATTTATGTTCGTATTTCATTATTCGTGGCGAATAAAGATGTAGGCCCCTACAATCTACATGTATATAGGCTATTTGTTAGCGACGAGATCATTATTAGTTCATGGCCTATACGACAGGGATATGGTTTCGGTCAAGACGTCTCGGTCTCGAGACGTACTAACGTCTCGTCTCGGTCTCGGCTTAGAAGGTCTCCTGTTATACGAGTAATTCGTTCTGCTGTATCCTACCACAGTGTCTGCAGTCAAAGTAAGATTGAAGAGGTAAAGAAACTGTACTTCTCTCCCAGTTCTTTATTTCTTATTTCCTCTTTTTTCTCTGTTCTTTTTATCCCGTTTTTCTTTCTTTTTTCTTTCATTTTCTTTTATAAGTAGGCCCCTCAAATACAGCTAAAAATCTGGGGAAGCGCCGAAAGCTTCCTCAGCAGAAACCGGGGCAAAAGCCCAGCGAAAATCGACTTTGGTGAATTTCAGCCTTTAAAAATCTGAAATCTGATGGCATCAATTTTAAATTTAAGTCGGACAACTATACAGACTGAAAATAAAGAAAGGATAGGAGAACGCAGTGCCCTGCATTTCGTTTTGACTTTGACGACTGTTTGCAACGTTATAAACGCCCGTAATTTCACTCCAGCCAAGCTTGACAAACCGACGATCGAAACCCGTCTCGCGTTTTGGTGTCACACACGCGTCCCAGGGATAACACGCCGTCTAGCACAGTCACTTTTCAGCTCGGCGTAGAAATTATTATGTTTCGTCACACTCGCACAATACACGATGTTTCAGTTGTGCAGAAGTTTTTTTGTTACTGACGAACTTTGCATCTTGACTGAATCAATTCGTTTGCTTAGTAAGCAAGCGGCTACTTTGTTATTCATGTTTGCGCGTGTACAGAACATTTTGGCACTTGTAAAGATTATCTGGTATTATTTTTTGCTGTACAAAATAATAATTGCGTAGTTACTTGAAAAATGACATTAATCGTGCATTTTCTAGTCCCTGCGGTTTCGTCCGCCATTTCTGTGGTTCTGCATTTGTGAATGCAAAAAAAAATTCACTACCCCTTAACGTTCGCGCGACTCGCAGTTCTACTTCTACAGACACTTTCCGTCGCCTCTTTAAAACTCAATGCTTCCAACAGGCTTGCTGCTCCCCCTAGCAGCTCAGCCAAATGACTCAGATTCGGCCACTGGCTGAAATCGTGCAATTTAAATACGCACTTACTTAGTTATTTTTTTTAGACAAAAGCAAGCAAGAATAATAGAATAAGCCTACAATCGACAGGCCACCTGCCCTTCGAATATGTTTTCCGTCCAAATAGCGGTTAAGCGTCGAATCGTGTCAATACGTGCATTCTTGGAGTACGCGAACGAAATGTAGATCTATACGGCTTACCATGGCGTGGCACGTGTGATGAAGAGCTGCAGCAATGTTAGAAACAATCGACGGGTCTTGAAGTGATCGCATACAAAGCGTGCGTCAAAGCAACGACGCTTCCTCTGTAGTCGTCGTCGGTCGTCGGTGATGTATTACGTGAAACTGTAGTCGCGAGGCGACAAACCGACCGGAAGCGGAAGTAGTTTGGTGCGCGGTCGGTCGGTCGCGGTTGTCGATCTGGGAAGGACGGACGAGAAGCCGGCGACGAAACGATGTGCTGTGACGCAGCAGCAGCAGCAGCAGCAGCAGGTACCTGGAATCAACTGCAGCGCCCAATAGCACGACGCGACGTCTGTCTGTCTGTCTGTCTGCGTGTATAGCAAGCCAGTGTATAATCGCATCTCCCGCGCACACACAGCACCGGGCATGCGTCATGCATTCAATTTACTAAATGTTACACCCAAACGCCACTTGCAATGATTTCATCAAGTCACGACGCGCTAATGTGTGTAAAGACCAGCACAATGAACTGAACTTAAATATAACTTGAGATGCAGTTTTGCTGTGACGGGATTTGAAGTTTTAAATCATTAGTTCCTTACAAAATTTTTTTTCTGACTGCAACGGTAAAATGATTCATGTATTCAGCTAACAGCTAACACAAACGCACTGAGACAAAATCAGTAGGCTTAAATGTTTTTATACAGTTTCGCAAGCAGACATGGATGTTCACGTTCTGTGAGCATTTTCAGTGGTTGTAAAAATATACAACCTAATAAACTCTACTTTAGAATTTTTTTTCTAAATAGTGTTAATTAAGTCAAAAATTTTATGCTTACGTTTTTGACCAGTAGTGTTTTTTGAAATATTTAATCTTTTTGGTTAATCGTTAATTTCCGCAGTTATGCTGTGGTTTTTTTTCAGTTAAACCTGCCATTCGCCATTAGCGACGCCCGTTCTTTTTGCCAAACGACAGTGACAAGCGACTGGAAAGGGAAGAACGGCAGAAGGAAGGAAGAGAAAGGTGGGTGGGAGAGGTGAGACGAGGCGACGACAAGGGACAAGTGTTTCCAGTGGTAACGGGCACAATATCTCATTGTTCCGCAGTCAGTCAGACGGCAATATTCCGAATCCCCGGCAATAAAATGAGCTCCATGCCACGAACTGTTACGACCCGTGCGTATGTACGGTGATGTCGTATAATACTATAGGCCTACTGCCGCGTGCGCCATAGCGACGACTCTTATTGCTTTACGAACTGCCGATTTCTACCGTCCGTCACTATGCTCGCACTGGTATAACCGGTTAGTTAGTATTAATGCATGCGGAACGGACGGTTCCGAGATTTCAGCTGGGTTGAATACGAGCGCTATGAGCTTACCAAAATCGAAATCCAACTCGTTTTGCCTTCTAGCTATGTATCACATTCATGTACCGTGTCGTTTGACAGAAATACTTGTGTGGCTGGCTTCAAATAGCATGGTAGGCCTAGCAAACCGTGTACCAAACTGAGCATGTAAGGGGAAATTTTTGGTCGGAACGCCCGGTCAAAGATTGCACTGGAAGTTGCGGCCAAATCGACACAGCGATGGCGCTCATATAGTGGCAAATGACGCTGGCTCGTTGTTATTGTTATTATTGTTATTGCATTTACTGGTGGATATAATATGTCAGATATATTGACGGACTTATCGACGTCGCCAGAGAACGACGCAATAACGGCTGCGGCTGCGGCGATGCGACATAGCATAGAGCGAATCGACCCGGTTAAGGTCGAACCACGATATAAACCACTGGAGTACCGATGGCTGAAACGATATCTCTCACAACCACACCATGCAGTAAAACGTTGGCAGCCTATAAACTCATTCCGTACGCTAGAGACTGATAGACATGAAGACGGTGTCAACGGGGTTGATTATCTGGTTTGTAGAATTGTTTGTAATTTATTCTCACACGACTATGGATTGCAACAGCGCAGGCTTTTTTTCAAAACTGGGGATTCAAGATTGGGGTCGGGCTCAGATGACCAACGACGTATTAAAACTTTTGTGGGCCCGGGGCTAAAAATTTCAATGTAGGCCTATGTGAAGACGCCAAAGAGGAGTGAAGTGCGGGGTGCAGGTGTCCTCTTACTGTTGGAGAACGGTTTCGGGATCAAGCAGTGCCCATTTACAAAAAATGTTAATTTTTCGATCTTAAATGGCGTGCATTATGTATTCTGTGGCGCTCGAAGTGCACAATTTGCTTTGAAGCGTTAGGCCTATTATAGTGAAAAACGCAACTCTCAAAATCGGATTTAAGAGCACCTCAAAGCCGCGGGTTTCGGGGCTGGCAAAACTTTCCTGTTTTCCCGAAACCTGGGGTTCGGTGAAACCCTGGTTTCAATCCCCACACGCGAAGCTGCGTAGGCTAAAGAAAGCTGCTCGCACATGTTTACTTTGAAGTGTTGCTCGTCTTTCGTCATTCGCCGCCGAAAAAACAAATTGTTTTGTCACAGCACAAATGACAGATCGATTCTCATTCAGCATACTTACTTGATCGATCTCTTTATCAATGATCCAGTTACTTACACGAATGTCCGCTGTTGCGAATGCGTCCACACAGGCCTACTTTACTATAAATAGCACGTTTGGGGACATGCACGTTTAGTGAGTGATCCCTTCCCGCAAGATTTTTGTCTTCTTTTTTATTTCAACAGTGCACAGTTACAGTGCACTAAGATAGCTGCATCTTCTGTCCCGTTGCGAACTTAGCAGTCCCCAACAACTGCGGACGATACAGAGCCCTATGAATAACACACGGCTGCAAGCCCATGAAATAGCAAGTCCGTTTATTAAATTTAAAAAAAAGTAATTGAACAAAGCTCACGTGACGCGCGACAGCAGCGGTCCTGCCATTTTGGCAATCAGTATAGGCCTACAGCAATAAGATATTAATGCATCTTGAAAGAGTACTTAAATTTGAGGCTTCCGTACGGAAGATTCCTTGAATTTAAAAGATCGAAACTTATAGATTCTTAAAAATGTACGTTCTATGCTAAAACAAATGTCATACAGAGGTTGTCCAGGCCCATCTCCAGCCATTTCGGCGCAATTCACTCTTAAAATGTGTGTCGCAGCCGGAAATCGCGAAAAATTTACTAAAATTTCTATCTTGGGGTTCAGGGTCATTCAAAGTCATCAACGTTGACATTAATAAAAAGCTTGACACTATTGCTTGTCATGATAAGCAGCATGTCAGTGCCTATCTGCAACCGTTTTCACGCTGCACGAGATAACTGCGGTAAAATAACCACTTTTTCGGGCGGTAGCCGTATTTGACGCCCGCCTGCGCCGGCCTCCTTGAACCTAGTGGGTCGGAACTTGGACTGCAAAAATCTACGTTTAATGCTGAAAATTTCATACGCGGGTTATTTTGGTCTATCTCCAGCAATTTTGTCGCAATTCAGTGTTAAAATGTGCTCTGCATCCAAAAATTGCTACAAATTTACTAAAAACACCCTTTTTGGGGAGGGGTTCAAGGTCGTTCAAGGACATCGATGTTAATAAAACTAAAAAGACCATGACCAATGCTTGTTATGATATAATAAGCAACATGTGTGTACCTATCTGCAATCGTTTTCACACTAGAAGAGCCAAAAGGGTCAAAATAACGTTTTTTAAACGGGGGTACCCCTCTATGACGCCCTCGTTCGAGAGGAACCCTCGCACCTAGGGGCACGAAATTTTGTCACGAAAAACTAGAGACCTTGAGGCAGCCATGGTGAAGATTTTGTGATTTTGCGTTGCACTGTTTTGATACAGTGCCAGGGTGTGACGGACGAACAGACGGACAGACAGACAAACGGACGGACGCTTAGACGATGGCTAAGACGCGCGAAGCATTCTGCTATCGCGCGTAAAAACTGATCTTTTTACGTGGTCAAAGATCGGCAACTTTTGTTTGCAGTTTTTTTGTCACGGATTAGAACTGTTAATGTCGATTTTGATCTCAAGCTTATATATTGGCTTGCGAGTCTCAAGCTATATGACGACCCTTAAATTCAGGCAGCGTGTATGTGGTTGTTTACGTCTGTCTGCTCTCTGCCGTCTGTCGCCTACTGGCTTGTGTAGTCTAAGCCTTGTTCTTGTTATTAGTCCTAAAATTTTGGTTTTGTTCACTGCAATGCCTTCCTGTGACTTTGCGATCCGACAGCCGTTGACAACATAGGCCCTACTTACGGTTGTTGCAATTACTAGTCCACGCAGCGCACTAAAGCTGTCGCGACTAACTACACTGATGGGCTGCGTACGTTTTAGTTCTGTGCAGTCACTCTTGGGTCAGCTTCTAGCGCCTGGACTGGCGTGATGGCTTTGGCTCGTAAAGTAGCGCCTGGCAGACGGCAAAGTGTTGCAAGGAGAGAGTGAGTTAGCGGTGGTGCTAATGGGAGCAGTAGCTTCAGCAGCAAATGTCTGATGTTCGCGGAATGTCGCTGTCACACGCACGTGGGCAGGCACGCACTGCAGGCTACTGTAGAGACACATTTGTTGCAACCGGCGGCGACTTCGCAACATCAATGACAGTGCCGCTAGTCTAAATGCGCCTCAACGGGCGCCGCGGTGAAGTGAAAAATGGGGAAAGCAACGGGTAAAAGAAGTCTGAATTATGTTCGATCTTATCGAAGTCTATACAAGAAGCTGACTAAAAAAGTTGATTAATCAGCATTTTCATGCAGTTGGCATCTTCTTCGATCACGATTCAGACTTTTAAGCAGGAAAAACGTTTTTAGCCATTGTGTTAGGCCTACATTGGAACAGTGGAAACAATATCAATCAACTGTCTCAAGTCAAGACGATAGACATTGGAGATGCAGACAGCCAAGGAGCTTCACAGTTCATTATCATTCAAGTATAGCAGTTTTATTTCGAGAATAAGAAAACAAGGGAGAGATGGCCCGGATATCTAACGTTATTTTTCTAGGACAGAGTCCAAAAGACATAGCCTAACGTAACATAGTGCCTTGTGAAAAAAGCATTTCCGCTAAATAAACATGTTGCACTTAAATGCAGATTAAAAGTGGCATAGGTCAATGGTCTAATAATTGTTTTCACATGATATTAGTTTGTTGCAAAAGCCAAGAATGTTCGAATTTGTTTGTTATCTTTTTTAGAGAAAAATCACCAATTACCATTTCATTCTTTAGCCAAAATTAGGAGTGAAAACTAAACATAGTGCTTTTGTTTGTTAGTGAGTCGGTAGGCCTACCCAACAGTTTTAACTTTTGAACAGTTTTCTGCGCACTTTTTCAACAGAATCGCGAACGGTTCTGTCCTGCGTGAATTAAATCATTTTTATCTAATCCAGATATAGCCAAAAATTCTTTCCGTTTATCTGGATTTTCAACATATCGGACTAGGTGTCTAGTCTTGTATAAGGACGGCAGGACGCCGACTGTGAACGTGTCTTGGGTGCGTCATTCCACTCAGCCTCTTCCCCCGCCTGGTGAACTCGACTTGTGGTCAATCGACGGCGGTAAAGCGGATATGGCGACGTTTGGTGCATGCCCGGGGCGGCGACGATGACGACGATTATTAAGCAGAGTGCATGAACGGACGGACCGACGCGCCGGTGCTCTGCATGGCGTTCTACTGTATATAAACAA
>Ga0209367_1001200_pt1 | contig 30965 bp, 19 predicted proteins | sample WorMetLIZISLAND2_FD_187412 | JGI IMG/M metagenome (GOLD analysis project Ga0209367, IMG submission 187412) | Marine gutless worms symbiont microbial communities from Max Planck institute for Marine Microbiology, Germany - Olavius geniculatus... ...
ATTTTTTTTTTGTTCAATGCCCAAGAGATCGCTTTCATCAACGCCATTTACATATTGTCGCTATTTTTATCGATTCCAGAGATATTTGCGCTCAAACTCGAAAGTTGTCGTAAATCGCACCGATTTTTGCACGTTTTTTGCCCTCCCAAATTTTAAGGGGGCGGTGCCCCCAAAAGTTGTACTTGCGTTAACACCCCAACCTAGAGACACGTCAAGTGCCAAAGTTCCGTCGGGCTACACCCCCTAACTCCGAAGTTATAAGCGCTAATTTATTACATTTTAAGCCAATTTTTGACCCCCTTTGAAAAAAGTTGTAAGGGGGCCGCCATTTCCAGTGGGGGGTGCACTAGTAAGACTTGGTGATTCTCTAGCGCGTGCAAAAATTTGGGGGCAGAGCACCCCCTAGGGGCCGAAATATGGTCTTCCAAAAATGCACTTTGGGTGGGTACGATTCAACATCGAGATCTCCAAGGTCACTGGACCAAACTTCACCGTACTTGTTTCGCCTAACGCAGGAGGAATCGCGGTAGACAGAATAAAAATCTGATTTTGAATATCTTCATCCGTTTCGGAGATATTCGCCGCCGAACTTCAAAGTTGTCCGAAATCGGGCCAAATTTTGCATGTTTTTGGCCCCTGAAATTTTTTTTAGGGTGTGCACCCCAAAATTTTGGACCGGCATTATAAAATTCGGCCTAGTACTGACCATCGTGCAAAATTTCACGCCGGTCGGCCCACGCATCTCGGAGATCTTGCGCTCGGAAAAAAAATAAATAAAACATCTGGGCTAAAACGTAAGTCTGCTCCGCAAGCTATCGCTTACAGGCGGACTAACAAAGACAATCTAAAACATACACATAAAACATGCATTTGTGAAAATAAGACATACAGCAGACTCGAGGCTGACTTGAATATAGGTTACTGATTTGTACTACTAGTAAGATGGTTAGAGAGGTCAACCAACTGGATAGTTCTCTTAAATGATTCAAGTGCTCTGAAATTTACAACATCTGTTGGAAGATCATTCCATACATTTATTACTCTCATACTAAAGAAGGAACTTCTAGGTGTACAGCCACTAAAAGGCTTATACAATTTGTAGGGATGACCCCTGGTGCTTGCACTGCAAACTTGAAAATAATCAGCTACGTTTATGCTCATGAGGCCAAAAACAATTTTGTAACATAAAATCAGATCAAAATGCAATCTACGAACTTCAAGTAGTTGCAGGTTTAGCAAGCGAAGGCGTTTAGTGTAGGGCACACGCACCATATCACATTTCAGATCATGCATCTGAAGCGTAACCGGAACTCCTGCACTGACCGATGCATCATGGGAATTGTGTTAAACTGTATAGGAACACGCAACAGCTAAGGACAGATGCAGAAGATCGAAACTGTCATAAAAACCAAACATTTTGTATTTACTGTTACAGTGTCTGTAACAATTACATTATCTTTGCATTGTTTCTTGCGGTTGCTAATTGGCTTTAGTGGCAGATTATTGTCGAATTTGATTTTTCAAAAGGCACTTAGCAGTAAAAATTTTAGTTCAGGAGTTTCACACTTTTTGCTGATTATTACTCGAAGAATTTTATTACCAGACTTTCAATTGTGCTCTATAAATTTCCCAAAATAGGGGACTTCCAGTCTCAAATGGCATAGTGGACTTTTAATGATGATAGCCGGAAGACTATACTAATGCTTTTCGAAATTGTATGTGTATTTGTTTATGTGTGTTTTGTTTCAGTAGTTCTGATTTACAGAGTTATGTTTTTATGCTTTCTGGTGTATGTTGTAATTGTAATTGATTCTGACTTAAAGCAAAAGTTTCACCAAGTGGTTCAGAAATTGACTTACAGTGCAGCCCATTGTCGGACTTTTCTACACAGGGTTGAACTTCACCTTCTCAGCTCTCCTTTAATCCAGCTACAAAGCCAGTCTTGAATTGACATTATGCATTCAGTAACAAACTTGAATTGGATTAAGTTATGAATAAACTAGAAATACGTTCTGTGGAATGAGGTATCTGTCCCATTGCCGTGCTATATAGCCTAGCAGCTGCGTTTCAGCATTTGATGCTCTTGTGAGCCTGCAGACAGTTTTGTCTTTGAATAAAAACGGTTGGTTGCCATGACAACAGGGGGCTTCAGGGGAAAAAATTGAATGACACCATCGGATAGCGTGGGCCCAAAAATAAGGGGGTAGGTGCAAACAGGAAGCGATTATTTTTCACGGGGGTCGATTTGTAGTCAATTTTGTCCCAAAATTCGTTGCCATGGCAACAGTGGTGAAATTTAAATGACATCGTCGGATAGCCCGGGCCCTTTTACGGGGACCGAGTTATATTTCTTTGAAATCTCCATTGGCTGTAATGCAAAATTTTCTAACTTTTGAATGGTTGCTATGGAAACAGGGCCCATACGGGGTAAATTTAAATGACACTGTTAGATTGCTCGATCCCTAAAATAGGGGGTAGGTAAACATAGCACGCAATTATCTTTTACGGGGACCGAGTTTTACCACTTTGAAATCTCCATAGGCCATAATGCAAATTTTTTTTAAAATTGGGGTAAAATAGTGGAGGGAGTTATCAGATTTTTATCCCAAACAAACTCAATCTTACTTTTCGGGCCCCGAATCACTGTGCAAAATTTCATCAGAATTGAATCAAAATTGCGGCCATAGGAGTGTTTACAGACAGACGCTAGTGATTTTATAATCTGTCACTTGCTATGCTATAGCAATGGGAGAGGTAATTAGAATTACATTTTAAAACTGTTGTTGAGGATGTGCTCAGTTGTGCTGGGTTGTTAACGTCAAAGGTCATGACACTTTTACAACACAGACCGTGCTTTGACCACAGAGTCAGAGCAGCCATCCATATTAAATCCTGCCATGACTGAGCCAGAAAGAACTAAAGTGCATACGGCACCACCAGCGTCATAGTAGCCTTTGTGATTGTAGGCTTATTAGTTGATCTGTATGTCCATAGGTTATGCTATAACATATGAAAGCAGACCGTAGGCCCCAGTGGTGGTGGTTCCATTCCTTCACATCTTGCTTTGAGGGGAGTTTATGAGTTCCTCTGATCCCGTTTGTTGACTTTTAGGTGACCTGCATTCACAAAATTCGCTGCCGCAAGAACGGATAGGTGTGTTGCCACCTTTTACTATGGTTCGTAACATTTTCTGCTACTGTTGATTATTTTTGTGCAGTGTTGAAAATGCATCCTTTTTCATCTTTACACAGCTATTACACAGCACTGATTGACAGTGACTTGCCAGAAATTGAGAAGTGGTCAGCACAAATTGGAGTTAATGCTCATTTTTCATACGGTTAGTCCTATTAATTTTTATTTTGCGGTGTTGATTTTTGATTTCTGTTAATACAAGTAAGATTTGTGCTTGATATGGTACATATGATAGACATGTGTGTTCATCGTGTAAGATTTCTTGTGGAATGTGTGATACAGTTGTGTCTGTTTGTCTTAAGAACTACGACTAAATGATCTTCGGAATTTTTTATTATCTGTATTCTTTAGAGTGCAGGATAACTAATATTTCGAACAGTGTGCCAACCAAGATCGACACTGCATTATCAGTTAATTTCTTTAAAAACAGGTTGGAACTGGAAGGCGCTCGTGAGAGTGCATATCTCGCCAAGTTAAGTCATTTAAACATTACTACTGTAAAATGTAGAAGTTTTCACAGGAGGGCGCCACCATTCCTGCCAGTTGTTTATGACGTGGAGATGATGATGAGTCATCGTGTACACAGACGGACACACAGAACCACGGACAGAATCTCTTAATCTCCTCCAATGTTCACTACGCTCACCTTGGCGGAGATAAAAATATTGGAAAAATTATGATATTATATAGTGTATAACTGGAACTCGTATGACTGGAACTGTCAGTAGAAGTAATTTTCTTATGCAACAGTTGTAGTATTATATCTGTCAACATTTAACATTTAACTTTTTGACAAATACAGGGTGTTTCATAAAAAGGGACCCCTTTATCTTTCATTCATAATTCAGTCAAATGATAATCAATATACACGAAATTTTTAGCAGTTGTAGATGTAGAAATACTAATTCAAAATATTTTAACATTTGAAGTATGGTTGTTGATTAAATATTCTTTGCTAGTCGTGACGTAATGCTGACTTCATAATGTGTTGTGAGTGCACGCTTGCTTGTCTTAACTGGTGCTGTCAGTTGCTACCCTGCTTTAATGAGGAACTTAATCTGGTTTGCTGATGAAAAAATGTTCATCGTGTCAGCACTAAGCAATATGGGGGCTTGAAATCAGGTGTCTCGCGAGCTAGAAACTCAACCATCTCGCAATCTCTGTGTGCTGGTGCATTGTCGTGCTGGAAGCTGCAGTCAGCAGCAAAAGTCAAGCTATCCCCATAAATGCGTAAAAGCGATTGTTTTGGGCGATTTTGTGGCTGTAATGGTAAAACGTCAACAATTTGCCATCAGCGAACCAGATGAAGTTCACCATCGAAGCAAAGTAGCTATTCAGCAACTGACAGCACCAGTTAAGACGAGCAAGCTTGAACTCACGACATATTATGCCATCAGTATTACATCACAACTAGCAAAGAATATTTAATCAACAGCCATATTTTTGCTAAAAGATTTTAAATTAGTATTTTTTCAGCTACAACTGATGAAAATTTCGTCTAAATTGATCATCATTTGACTGAATTATGAAAGAAAGAAAAGGGGGTCCCTTTTTGTGAAACACCGTGTACATGGGCTAAGGTGTATACCTGCACCCATTACGTAGCGCTACATTCCTGGTGTCTTGTTTTTGCAGGTCGGTGTCCAATTTGCCAGTTCTTTGAGAAGTCGTTAACTTATAGTGAGAGGGGTGAAAAGGGTGAAGTTCCAGCTGAGTTGTTGACACTGAGTCGGTGCAGTTGTGTTGTGGAAGAGATTGCCTGCGATGCTGTCAGTGATAGTCCAGGAGTTACTCCGCTACACATTGCTGCCGGTCATGCTGATATTTCTGTCGTTAAGTTTCTTCTTGAAAGAGGAGCTGCTGTTAATGCTGTGACTCTTTATTCACATACACCTCTACAGGTCAGCTAGTTTTTATGCGCAAAAGCAGCTACTGCTTTCAGCGTGTCTTAGCCATCGCAATTCTGTCTGTCTGTCTGTCTGTCTGTCCGTCAGTCTGTCACACGGTTAGATCAGTCAAAAACGGTGCAAGCTAGGGTCACCAACTCTTCATCTTTGGCTGCCTGGAAGACTATAGTTTCAGGAACCATAAAGCTTTTCCATAAATTTGAAGGGGGTCACCTCGAAGGAGGGCGGTAAATGAGAGGGGGTGGGCAAAATTTGCGATTTTTGCCCAATAAGTCACTGTATCTCAGTAACGGTGCGAGATAGGGCCTAGGTTACTATTAATCACTAACAGGAAGTCGTACACTGGCTCTTGATTGGCACCAAATTCAATGACCTTGAACGCCAAAATAGGGGATTTTATGGATTTTTTGGCAATTTCGGACTGCGACACAAGTCTATATCATTCACAAGGTGGCGCCACAAAACTATTGTTATGTGATCCAGATAGAGAATTTGGTATTTGTATATTAACTTAGCGTGAACACCCCAATTTTCAGCTAAGCTACTGAACCGGAACTGCTATAGGCTTTTGCACGTCTCGTGAGCATTAGCTCAAATTTCTTGTTCACATTTATTACAGGTACCTCAGACCTAATACATACATTGTCATTTTAACTCGGTGGCAGAGCAGCAATCAATTAGGTAGTTGAATTCTGCAGTCTTCCGTTTTCTGATTGACTACAAAAATTAATCAAAATTAATCCATTAATTTCATTTCATTTTTTAAGATTAATTGATAAAAAAAATTTGTAATTGGTTGCAGCCCTAGTTTTTGGGGTACCGGTCCACTGTTTTGAAGGTCTATTCCGAAAGTCCATTGTGCAGATACGTGCCACAGTGCTAATGTTTGGGTAAAGGTTAAGTTCAAGGTTAGGGTTAGGGTTAGGATTACGGTTAGGTTTAGGGTTAGCGGGAATAGTAGACATTCGGAATAGCAGACCTTAATCGTTTTTGGGGGTTTTTAAATTCCAAACTGGTTTCTGGCCAACCGTTGAGCCCTTGTTACGAGATGTCTGTCAACTGTCTGTTGTCTGCTATGCATGTATTGTGGCTAACAGTAAGTCTCACGTCAAAACATATTACACAATTAATTGGCCCATTATCAGAAACCTTTGCCTGCATGCAAAATTTCCGCAATCCAGTGCAAGGCTTTTTTGTGAGAAAATTGGGACATAATTTGCGAAAACCTGTGTCTGCTAGTTTGATTGGTTATTTGCGATCGAAACACGGAGAGAGCTACTTGCGGCCTGATAGTCAGTTTTCTTTTCACACAGTGGCCACAAGGCTTATTCCCTGGTGTAAACAGTACTCAAAATGTACCGGGTACTTAATAGGTTGCAGGTGGTTGCAATTAGCGAGATGTGAAAGCAAACATTTTGTGCAAGCAGTACGATCGGCTCTCCAGTAGTCAGCATTTTGAAATTAATGACTGTCTGGATTATCAGAACTACCATTATGCTTAATTACATATGCATGCATATAATGGAGTTACAATTTTGTGTTTAGCTCGTTTTTTTGTTTTGTGTTTTTGTAAAGGTTGAACTTTCTGTTTCTTAATTGTAAAGGTTAAACTTACCGTTCTGTTATTATGTGTTTGTGTGCATTTTGCCCGGAAAGACCGTCCCCTAAATGACCTGTACTGTGTCGGGCGGGACGTTAAACCCTACTCACTCACTCACTATTCTTGCTACAGCTGGGCTTCTTGTTCTGGAAAGGCCCACCTTGATGGATTTGGGTATTTATAAGGTTTTTCAGTTAGTTAATTCATATACTATTTGCTCCACACATTGTAGAGTATACCGCTTTGATGACTGATTGGACCATAAGAGGGAAGATTATTGGAACTGCCATTGTTGTTAGTTACATATGCACACTTTGGATTGGCAGTTCTTACAGTTTTAGGTTTAGGTTGTTTTTAGGTTTTGTGTCTCAGAAAGGTTAAACTTTGTGTAAAGGTTAAACTTTTTGTTTTGTTATTATGTGTACATGCATTTTGCCTGGAAAGGCCATCTCCAAAGTGACATATACTGTGTCAGGTGTTTTACGTCCCACCTGACACAGTATGTGTCACTTTGGAGATGGCCTTTCCAGGCAAAATGCATGTACACATAATAACAAAATAACAAAACAAAAAGTTTAACCTTTACACAAAGTTTAACCTCTACTCACTCACTCACTCAGTATACCACTATTTGCAGATTCTTAGGTTTAAATCAAAAACTTTGTTGTAATAAAGTATTTCATTATCAGTGAAACATGAAACTGAGATTGGACTAAGTTTGGGGTTGGTTTTTTAGTGGATTTCTTAGTGGTTTTTTGAAGTTAGGTTCACCAAAAAAGGGTTTGTTTGCGTATCTGCCCAGATGTCGTAACCCTGGTGCTTTTACTTTTGTAATAATTTAGCATCTGCAGTGCTGTTGCACGCTACTGGCTTGTATTAGTTTATTGACGTTGTTCGTATTGCAGCAGTTAAACCGTCGAAAGACATTGTGTTTTAGATGACTGTTTACTCGGAACCGTTTGAATCAGCCCTGGATGTTATTAGCTTACTTGTTTCATACGGAGCTCGTATCGGTGGACCGACTGGTGAGTCGCCACTTTGGTATGCAGTCAACCGAAATTCTCCATCGATGGTATCCGCACTGCTGTCATCGCGGTTGAAGTTTCCAGACATAGTCAGTGAAGCGTTGTCGGAAGACTATGCGCTTCTGCATCGTGCCGTGATCTGTGGTTACTTCGACTGTTGTCAACTTCTCATCGATGCAGGAGCCGATGTCAATGCAATAAGCAGTGCCTGTGGTGAGCTAAAATAAAATACGCCAACACTTAAATCATTATGTCCTGTGTGAATATTTTTGCACCAAGGTTTGCACATTTCTTCACAACACAGCTGTGCAAAGTTGTGCAGCTTTATGCAGAATATACTTGATGCACACCAAGTTGATGAATCACAAACTTCAGGAACGAATTTTGTAACCTTACAGCAGGTTGATTTTACGCCTGAAAGCAGCTACTGCTTTCAGCGCATCTTGGCCATCCCAATTCTCTCTTTCCGTCCGTCTGTCTGTCCATCACACGGGTGGATCAGTCAAAAATGGTGCAAGCTAGGATCACCAGATCTTCACCGTCGGCTGCCTGGAAGACTCTAGTTTCAGGAACCATAAAGCTTTTCCATAAATTCGAGGGGGGTCACCCCGAATGAGGGCACTAAATGAGAGGGGGTATGCAAAGTTTGCGATTTTTGGCCAATAAGTCGCTGTATCTCAATAACGGTGCGAGATAGGGCCTACGGTACTATTTATCACTAATAGAAAGTCATACACTGGCTCTTGATTGGCGCTCAATTCAATGACCTTGAATGCCAAAATAGGGGGTTTTATGGATTTTTGGGGGCGATTTCAGGCTGCCAAGACACATTGCAAGAGCGAATTGCACTGAAACCAATTAAGATAGACATGGACAAGCTGCATATGAAATTTTTAGCATTGAACGTAGATTTTGACGGCCCAAGTCTCAATTTTCTAGGTTCAAGGAAACCTGCGCACGAGGGCATCAAAAGCGGTACTCCCATAGAAGTCACGACGAAATGGCTGGAGATAGACTGACAGTTTGTGAACAGGAACTGCTATAGGCTTTCGCACGTCCCGTGAGCATTAGCTCAAATTTCTTGTATTACGTGTGACAGTAGATACTGCTGTAGTGAGTCTTAGCCATTGCAATTCTGTCCGTTCATTCGTCTGTTTATCTGTCCGCCTGTTTGTCACGTGGGTGGATCAGTCAAAAACGGTGCAACCTAGGATCATCAAATTTTCACTGTCGGATGCCTGGAAGACTCTAGTTTCAGAAACCATAGAGCTTTTCCATAAGTTCAAAGAGGGTCACCCCAAACGAGGATGCTAAATGAAAGGGGGTAGGGCAAATTTGTGATTTTTAGCCAATAAGTCATTACCAGCATATCTCAGAAACAGTGCAAGATATGGCCTATGTTACTATTGATCACTAATGGGAAGTGTTACACTGGCTTTTGATTGGCACCAAAAGCAATGACCTTGGATGACCTTGAACACTAAAATTGGGTTTTTATGGCTTTTTTAGCAATTTTGGGCTCGATACACATTTCAAAAGCGAATTGCACCTAAACCACTAGAGATTGACCAGGATAACATGTGTATGATATTTTCAGCATTTAACGTAGATTTAAACCATTCAAGTCTCAACCCCCTAGGTTCAAGGAAGCTGAGCACAAGAGCATAAAATAGGCATACTTGCCTAAAGTCATTATTTTACTGCTGTTGGCTGCGCGAGACCGGTTACGCTCTTCACTGAGTGTAATTGAAATGCTATATACAGGGTGGACCAAAACAATTTCCCAACTTGTTTTTGTCAGAACTTTGCCAAATCTCTACTAAATTTGATAATTTTGGTATACTGATGGCCAAGACGATAGAATTATGTGAGGTGCACTTATTTTCCACATTACCTATTTTATGTCGTCGCACTACCGTGTAAACGCAAATCCTCCAAATTGTTACATTACACAGTGGTTATCAGCTTCAGATTGCTCATTTGTTCATCGTCAGTTTGACAGAGGGCGCTACGTGATTTAATAATTTTGTGGTATTAAATGTTTTACGCTGAAAATGACCGACAGCAACAAAGCTGACTGATGACCTAAAAACTCATCTAATTCGTGAGTGAATGCAGTTTGATCAGTTAATCGTTAATGCTGCTGTCTGCCAGTGGCGTTGCGTCTAAATCATTGTGTTCGTGTGTGCGACATAAATTTGGATAATTTGAAAGCAAATTGTTACACAAAGTTATAATTCTGCTAAATAAATTACACTTTAGTTCATTGTGTGCTTAATTACGTTGTCAGAACTTTTACTACAACTTAGCGTTATGCAACAATTTGAAGCATCTGCATTTTGCATGGCTGTGCATTGACATAAATTAGTTGAGGTGGAAAATGAGTGCACAGCATATAATTCTATCATCTTGGCCATCTGTATGCCACAAATTATCAAATTTGGAAGAGATTTGACGAAGTTCAGACAAAAACAACTTAGGAATTTTTTTAGTCCACCCTGTATACTAGCCGTCATAATTACCATGTCGAATGTCAATTGCTGGGATCGGTAAGTTGGATTTTGTTTGCAGTTGGGCTTCATACATACACTGCTGTGGCATGTTTCTTTTGCGTTAGCTAGGCTTTCTTGTTATTAAAGTAATCATGTGCCCAATATAACTTTAATTCTGATGTCATTGTGACATAGGCCAAACTGTTTGGTTTACTTAAATAATAAATTAACCAACAACTCACGATTGCTGTTAGATTTACAAATCTGGTAATAGATCTACAAACATGAAATGCAGATTCAGATGTTCCAGGAAATTGGTTTTGGATACCGAAAAATTGTTTTAAAAATTTCTTCAAAGGCTTGGTAGTTTTGCTCTGTGAAATCAATCTGCCTGTCATTTTTCATTAGCTAGTTATGCTTGTTCAGTACATCAACAGCGTTTTTTCATCGTCGGAAATTTGTCAGAACTGTGATAGGCCTACTTTATGCTGTTGATTAGCGAAAATCAAATGTTTGAATGTAATACTGTACCGCTTTACCAAATATTAACTAAATGTAGCAAAATTAAGCTGGCTTATGATTTATTAAATAAGCGAAAATTTGGTGCAAAAATATTCCGGTGTTAGACAGGTATCGTGATTTTTGTGTTGCGGGTATTTTATCTTGGCTCATGCTGTATGTCAAATTATGTTGGGCACGTTAGCTGAGAGTCCACTGCAGCTGGCTGTCGATGAAGACAACAAGAATATTGTTGAGTTGCTGCTACAGACACCTGGCTGCCAAGTTGACAGAGTCAGCAGCCGGAGAAATGTTACACCGTTGATTCATGCCGCGTCTACAGGTTCGATTATCATTGTACCATAACCATTGTTTTATCATTGCGAGTTAAAGTATTAGGTGGGGTGAGAAGTTGGAATTTACAGACAGAAGCTGCAAATTTTCAGTGGAATTTTGACAGCCTGTTCCAAATATCCGACATAGGAAGTTATGGGTGCTCAGAATTTTGATTTTGCTCCTGAATTTCCCCAAAACAGAGTTTTTTAGCCCCAAATTTTGCACCTTTGGACAATATATTTTCAGACTAGAAAGAGATTTTCTGCCAATTATTGGACAGCGAAAAATTTTGGTGATGAATTGCCTCTCCCCATCTACGCTGTGTGCCCGTTCCCTTTCCAGTCATGATGATGACAACAGTTTGTTATGCTCTTTCATCTGTTATTATCAGACTTTGCTTTTTGCTCATGTTAAATTGATTTTTATTTCACAACCATTATATGCTAAACATTATTGTGCTTTTTAGGACAAACAATGAAAGTTTAAATATAATTTTTTTACAAATCGTTTAGTTTTTAGCTGTTTCTCTTGTCTCTTGCACACAATACCTGTGAGTAATCTACATGGAGATTTTACTGTTTGGTGCAAAACTGTGGATGTTGGGCATTATTTTTTCAGCATTCAGTTGAAGCTTTCATGATGTTGGCCATTGCCTATTTGTAAGTCGATGATTTGCCGATAACAGTTGTCAGCAAGTACAACCAACTGTCGGTCCGTACCAATTAGTGTCTGATAGTGGGTGCATCTCCTTTTGTTGCTTTAAATAAAAAAAGTGTGACAGGACACAGAAAGCTAGGATGTCACAGAATGCTGCACCGACTGCCTCAGCACCGAATATATTGTCTGTCCCCCCTGTGTGGCAAAACATCCTATCTGTTGTTTTGCGACACTGCATAAAGCTACGGACATTTATTTTCATGGTGAATTTTAATGTGTTTTGATGCTGGACTTGAATGTAGGTAATGCAGACATTGTACGGCTGCTGCTGGCGGCCGGTGCTAACACAGAGGCGCGAGATGAGGATGGGCTCACTCCACTTTTACTGACATTTTTCATCGGTCATCATGATATCACACGCCTGCTCATAGACGCTGGTGCTAATGTCGACAGGTTTGTGGCCTGGCGTGGCGGTAAGGCATCTGATCAAATCAATGAAGTTGCTCTACGGTGGGCCTGGTTAGTACTGTGATGGGTGACTGTCTACAAGCAGGTAAACCATCTTGACCGTGCGAAGCCTGCCAGCTAGGTCGACTCAACCTTCTACCCTCTGTGGGATGGTTAAATGAGTATCAGCTGTCTGGCTGAGTAATAATAAATGGCAGTGGTGAATGTAGTTACTTTAGCTGTCTATCAGTGGATCTATTGGCTGAAGCTGATCGGCTTGGTCCAAAGGTCGGCAGCCACCTGGCGCTCGTGCTACATTCAGTCAAATGAACCGAGTGAACTCTCGCAATGGCTGTGCCGTGATGACAGCACCATAAACATCGGCATCTGTGTATTATTATTATTATTATTATTATTATTGGTTTCATCACCCCCTGTCCTCCAGTAGGCAGCATTTTGAGATTAATGGTTGTCCAGAAGTTAACAGCTGGAAGATTATTAGAACTGTCATTACTGTGACATATGCATGCTCATAATGCGGAGTTCTTACAATTTTTAGGCTTAGGATTGATAATTTGTGTTTCATTGTTACAGATTGGGGTTTTTTCTGTGAAGGTTATGTGTTCAGCGGGATGTTAAATTTCTGCTCACTCGCTCACTTATTCCTTTCATTGTTGTACATTTTTTATATCAAGGGTGGAATGGCAAAGCGTCCTATTTGTTGACGATGACATTTCAAGAAAACTGAAAACAACTTCCTATGTAGTGCATTTTTTTCCCAGATTTTCTTTCCTGCTTTTTAATGTTTTTGTATAGTTGTTAATAAATAGCACCCAAATTTTTTTGCTATAAATGTATTTTATAACTACCATAGCATTTTGCATGGAATTATGGAAAATAAACTTGCCTTGTGTTTATTGTCTTAATACGGTGTCGAGTACTGCAGTTTTCATGATTCTACACTGTGTTCAGAAAAAAACACCCACTCACGTTTTCTGTTATATCTCTGTGAAAAATGTTTAGATTTGCACAAAATTTTCAGGGAATGTTTAGTAGGAAACACGTCTGTCAAAGGTAAAATAGTTAGATATTCTTGCTATCAGTGATGTCATGCTGACATCATATTTCCATGTTTGTAAATTTGAGAAAAAATGTTACAACACATCAATTGATCATTGTGTTAACTGGCCCCAAAAATATGCTAATTTGTTATGCAATTTTCCATTGTGAGCTGTTTTCGTGATTTATCTTCTTGGCTGAGTGCGAAATCTTCAACTTTTTGGATGTTGGCAGTCGTATGCACATCCATCACTGTGTGGATAACCATTTGCTGGCTATCAATTAAACGGTTTGATACTGCCGGTCATGTCATTTTTTATTTAAAAGTTTTATTTTATCAATATTCTTTTTTCTGTTTATTGTCCAGAAACGTGTAGCACAAACTTGCAGCTACATAACCCTTGCTAACTCGCAAACATTCTATCAGATGTCTGTTTTCAATGGTAAAACCCATAATTTACAAACGTCAGCATGACGTCACCAGTAGCAAAGAATATCTAACGTTTCCACCGGTGGAATACTAGTTTTCTCCTAGACATTTCCTGAAAATTTTGTGAAAATCTGTACATTTTCCATGAAGCTACGAAAGAAAACGTGAGTAGGTGTTTTTTTCTGAACACAGTGTATAAGACTGTAGGCCTGTTGTACTTAAGCAACCTGATAACTCCGCTAAGATATCATATTTTTTACCTTCGCCATGGAGGTTATGTTTTTGCCGGTTTTTTTTATTTGTCTGTGTGTAAGTGTGTACAAGATAACTCAAAAAGTTATGGACGGATCTTTCTGAAATTTTGAGGGTATGTCGGGCATGGCATAAGCTACAAGTGATTAAATTTTGGGGGTGATCCGGCAGGAATCCTGGATTCTGGATCACTTTGAAATTTTCGTTACCATTGCGTTAAAGGGGGCATAAGCGCAACCGCTGCAAAACCGAAAATGGTGACGCTACCTGGCGAATAGCATTGCCTTGGCGGAGGTACCTGCGGGCTACGACTGCTATCTAGTTAATGAAATTTGGTGGTCGTTTCAGCAATTTATTAGAGATTAAGTGCGTGAAATTTTATTCAGATTCGTTCAGATTTGACATTTCTAATGTACAACATCTGGGGGTTTTCTTTTTTCCGGACACAGTGTACCGTATTTATGGCACTGAATGGCTTATTTTATGCTGATGTTCCATTAAGAAATTACTTTTTCAGCATGGAAACTACTTTCTCACTCAGTTATGCTATGTTATTGTTGTTACTGATATCATTTATGCAATAAAACGATGATGATGATGATGAACAGCTTGGCATCACACGGCTACTCTGCGCTGCATTATGCGGCGTGGGAAGGCAAGATACAAATGGTCCGGATGCTGCTTGACAGTGGTGCCCGTGACGATGATCGTACTGAGGATGGCAATACACCACTGGCACTTGCTGCTCACGGAGGATGTGATGATATTCTTGAGCTGCTGATTCGACGCGGCTGCAATGTTAACAACGCCGATAAGTCAGTGCTAGTAGAACTATTTTTTTCTTAGTATTGTCCTATGCTGGTCATTGGAGCTGTAATTATATAGGTTCAATCCATTTCCTGGCCGGACGGCATGAAACTCACCTTGACTACGGTTTCAGTTTGTATTGCAATAGTTAGGTTGCATGTGTGTGCATCATAGATGTGTCGAGCAGGACTTAAAACTTTATGAACTCCGTCTTTGTCTTATTTGGTTATTTACTGTTACCTTCACCGATGGAAGGAGTTTTATATTTATGCCTCTGATTGTGAACTCATCTGCTCCCCAAAATGTCAAGTTTTGGTGGAAGTTTCTGCTGTCTCAGTATTTTAGTTTAGTTTAGTTTTGTTTGTGCCTTCCATGATGCTGTCTCTCAGCATGAGTTTCAGTTTTTGCATTAAAACGGAACACTTGAACATTCTTCTATTAGCAGTTTTGCAGTAGACAGCATTTTTTTATCGGTTGATGATTGTGTGTCTTCAGGGACATGGACACTCCATTGCTGTACACAGTTCACAATGGTGATGTCATAGGTTGCAAACTACTAATAGACAATGGAGCGGACTGCTCTGTACGTAACCGTGCCGACATGACAATAACCTGGGCAGCAGCGTACTGCGGACATGCCGATCTACTGCGTTGCCTCATTGTTCACGGCAACCCATCGCTGTCTGTACCGAGCCGTGGTCTCGTGTTTGAGTACGACGGACCTCATCCTCCGTACATCTATGCTGTTGCGCACACGCCGCTGTATGTGGCGATTGAGCGCAAGCACTTTGCAGTGGCCGAGGTGCTCATCGATGCAGGGGTAATGATGTGCGAAGAGAAATGGTGCTGTAGCATCACGTCGCTCAGCCCACTGTCCCTGCCGGAACGACTTCGTAGTCGTCTGAGTCTGGCAGTGTTGTCACCGCCGTCGCTGCAGCACATTGCGTGTCACTGCCTGCGTCGACATTTTGGTCAGCAGATTCTCACCGTGGTCCCAGTGCTGGAAATACCAAAGACGCTGAAGGATTCTCTTGCACTGCTAAGTCTAATGAAGTAGCAATTTGCAGCATTACCTGTTTAGGAACTGGGTTAATTTTTGGATTACCTGGGTATCGATGCAGACCCAGTTTTAGCTTTTAAGTACATAAGGATAAATGACACTCAAATTAAGGAATATTTTTCACAAAGCTATTTTTCATATAAAACGTACATAATATGTCTCAGTGTCTGTGATATCAAATGTGTATACCTGCATCAACGAAAGTGATTTACTTTGAATCTTCGTTTAATGCAGAACAGAACTTGTGCAAAGATGGGTAACAATTACCTGGATTTCAAACTGGGTGATACATTTTTGAACGGGGTCCAGGTACCCGGTTTTTGCTGCAAATCAATATGAAGAAATGCTGAGATTTACAGTGATACCAATTGCAGTTGAAATTCAACGTGTAGTACTTTGGTTGTTCTCTTAATGACTCATTATATCAAGGGCAAAATGGCAAAACATCCTATCTGCCATTGATGACATTTCAAGAATACAGACAAGAAATATTATTAGATTGTGACCAGTATAATATACTCCTATGAGCATTATTTTCTCCTGTATTCTTTTTTTTCGCTTTTGCATTCCTTTTAACTTGTATTATGAACCCGGTGTCAATTTGAGACCGGTCTAATATTATACTAATAGTGACTGGCATCAAGGTCGTTATTGGAAATTGTCTCCCCGTTTATTTATCAAAATGTAGTGCGTTAAAGATAATGGGGTCACGACCTTGACCTTTTGGTGTCACATCGGGCACGTGACCATTCGACTAGCGGTGGTCAACTTCCTATGTGTGGTCTATAGCGACCATGCGTCTATCTGGCACCATTATGGAGATATGTCCATTTGAAGTTCTTTCAGTTATGCTCTTCCTCTAACAGAGGTCGGTCGGTTGGTCGTCGGTCGTCAGTATTATACTGATCTCATATACTCCTTCGCTACGTTAGAAATGTAGCGCACAAGGAGTAAAAAAACAACTTTCTAAACAGTGCATTTTCTAAGTGTTTTTAATGTTTTATGATCTGTTAACAAATAACATATGCATACAAATAACATGTGCATTTGCTTGCTATATGTATTTCATTTTGTAATGCGATAAACCTTTTAACATTTTATATTCTTGAAATATTTTGCAGTAAGGATGTTTTGCTGCAAAACTTACAGACATGGTGTTTGCATTTTGCCATCTACGTGTTGTTAGTTAAGTATCGGTATTGCTAGAGCTGTCGAATTAACGCGTTAACTTAATGCGTTAAAAAATTAACTCGCATTAAAAAAATTAACGCGCCTACACAATTACTCAATTCCGTGAAGCAAGAATTAAATATTTCATCAAACTATTATTACTTGACGATCGAATAAAATTCAAGTAATTCAAAATTGTTTTGTTGCTGTTCGGTCACTACTGTCACAGTTCATAAAGTAATTCGCGTTTCAGACCTATTGTGTTTGGTCCAGTGCGTGTTTTCAGCGGACCGAAGCAAATATTCCAAATATTTATTTTCGGTTGCTGATTTTGATGAAAAGTGCATAAAAAGTGGTCACTGTAGGGGTTGATTATCATATTGCAGCATCTAATCATGTCGAACGACGTTCGTCAACGACTGCTTCACCAAATACGCGAATGGAATATTAACAGACTGGATCTTTTCGCTCTTAGTGAACCTAACCAGGTACCAGATCGGGTATGGGTAATTTGCGGAATACGGAAAGTAATTTGCGGAACGAAATCTGCGGAATGAAGATGATTGGTTGCCGGGCATGATCACATGATCAGCCCGATTCCGCAAATTACTGCGTACCTTCTGAGCTTGACGTGGTGGTAATTTGCGGAATGTATGGTGCAGAATTGCTGTAGATAACAATGGAAAACGACGAAAACGTTGCAAGACGTAGAAAAACTCCAAAACGTACAGTGTGATTGTGAACTGTGACTCTGTAATAAACTGATTTTACAATAGCAAATTTTTTACTTAGGCGTTTTTGCAGGTAATAGTTCTTAATGCAGTAGGCAGAGCGTTCCAGGCCAGTGGACCAGCAGTCCAGCAGTAGAGAAAGCTTGCTCTCCAAATTTTGTCCTGGTGCAAAATTTAACGCAAGTATTGTTTACAGAGGAACGCAAATTAGATCTGCTGGCCATTTCACAGGTTTGCTGAACGATGGTTAGTTACTGGTTAGAAAATCAGTTTGGGGAGGTCATTGTAGATAAAAATAGCTCCGGAATTAATCAAAACCATTGCAGGTGAGGCTGGCAAGGTGGGCGATGGTTATACAGCAATTTTGTGGCAGGACTGCCAGCCAATATGATGACAGCAGCTGTGTCGATGGCAAAGTCTTACTTCGGACAGACAGCAAGTGTTGCTGAGTCCCTTCCTGACAGAATAAACCGTTAAGATAAATCGAAAACAGAAATTGGTTACTTTCAGTGATGATTCCCAGGTGGTCTCAGGGACTTAATGGGTGGCTCGGAAACTCGGGCAGAAAGGATGCTGAGAATTGGTGTCAGGTGCCCTGACCTGTGGTTATCTAACTGCTCTTGTCATCTTGGCCACCGCACCCAGATTAAAACAGCTATCTGTTGCCAGCCTTTGCCTGCATCGCCAGCCTTGCATGGCTGTTGCAGAATATTTGGAACAACCAGCTTTTATCCCTTCTTTGGAAAATGGTCAAACATCAACAAGTTGGAGGCTCGAGACCAGTAATGATTGTGGACATGGTGACATGCTCAGTGCAGAAAAACAAAAATGTCTAGGTGCAGAACTGAGCGCTAATTAAAATAGAGATGAGTGTTTGTGGCTGTTGATGGGAGGGTCACGACTCACGACTCCCTTTCATCAGAAAAGATGGGACGTGACTACCATATGTACAGACAGTTTTGTGCTAATAGATAGTCATTATCAATTATCATGTTAATTAAAAACAGCTGATGGTCATTAAATGGTTAGACTAACTAGTCAATTTAGTTAACTGGTTACTGAGGCATACAAGATGTTGTAAATTAGCACTTGCGCTGAATGACATTCTGCTGCAATGGGGTTACATACTGACAATAAGGCTCTGTTACTAGTGTTTGGGTTAAACTTAATTTGAAAATGCTAATCAGCATATCTTGTGATTTTAGGACTTAGAGTTCTTTGGAGTAATGAGGTTTTTCTACCAAGATGAAGAAGAGAAGGTGTCCACTAAGTGTGTGCGAGTATCGAGCACTGCAACTACAAAGGATGTTCTCGACATTCTTATTGAGAAATTTCGTCCTGATCTACGGATGCTGTCTAGACCTTTGTATGCACTCTATGAGGTTCACATCAATGGAGGTATAGAGATAAATGTCTGTTTATATAACGTTGCATAGCTCTTAAAAGGTAGAAAGGTAAAGGTCAGAATATAGCTCTTAAGGAGCGAACCCCTCACAGAGCTACGGAGCATCACTTGTCAATGTTGTCATATGGGATCACACAGTGTTACCTGCCACCTGACAGAGGTGAATACGCCACCTTAACCCCAGCCAGATAGACTGGTACTTGATTTACCTACCGCAGAGGGATCGAAGGCTGAGTTGATCTAGGCGGCTGGTTACATACCGAGATGGTTTACCTGCCCACAGGCAGTCGCCCATAGCAGTACTAACCGGGCCCGGCATACAGTAACTTCGCTGATCAGATCAGACACGTTACCACTACACCACGCCATCAACCCTTTAGTTACAGTATGCAGTAGAATCATAGTTTAGACTGCTTTGCGTTGTTTTCTCACTGACGTCCGTAATTTTAATATCAGAAGCATATGTGGAAATAATCTAGACAGTTTCAGTGTGTGGTGTGTATATTACTGTATTCGTTGATTATGCGTTGTGATTTTTACTGTGGTTATTATTTGTTTGTTGGTGCTAGAAGAGAGGAAGTTATCTGAGCTGGAATGCCCTCTTCTGGTGCAGCTGAACTGGGGCAAAGATGATCGGGAAGGAAGGTTCTTGTTGAAACGTGAAAGTGACAAAACCACCGCAGTATGTTTTTTGATCAGTGTTTTTTGTCATTTGTAGCGTACAGTCCATTTAATGCTAGAAATGTGGCCGTGCATGTTGGCATCTGTAGAAATATGGTCACACATAGAACCAGTTGGGTTGGTCGCAACCTGACCAATTCTAGACCATGCAGGATTTTTTTGTTCTGGTAGTTCAGTGTAAAACTACTTCCTGGAGATACTTCCTGTAAGATATCATGGTGAACACTGACCATTTCTGACAAGCAGTGCTTTGCGATTATAATGTCGTCATGTCATGTTGCCGTGCCGTCGTTGATGACATTGGCGACCAAGCACTGCAGAGCAGTCTGTACTCTGAAGCCCTGATGAGCTCCGTTGGCCTCACTTTGTCCTTCCATGATTCATTAGAGCTGTCTAGATACTTCAGTTTTTGACACCCCCTCCCAGGGGCGTCTATCCCCCCTAGGTCCTTGGAGCAAGTCCCCCCCAACTCAAGGTGAGGCACTGCAGGCGCCGAGAACGAGTCGCCGTAGGTGTTGAGGGGTTAGAGAATGGGGCATTTTAAACATCACAGAACACTTCTGGTTGCAACATATCGTAAATCAAGAGTACAGCATATTACAGGCTGAAATGCAGTATGCCATGAAAACTAGGCAGCAGACTAGAGCATTGGTTACAGCAAAAACTAACATTCGTGATATTTTGAGGACCAACTAAACAGTAACAGCGTCATTAGCAACCTTATCATCATCATCAGCTGCTGCATATTGACACTGACACAAGACACACAGACTAGAGGCTAGTTGTCATTGACATAGGCCTAAACAGCTTCCACGAGTCTCTCCTGTGTCATGAAACAACCGTACATTGTTAGTGAATAGTTATAACATCAGTAGTGATAAGTTCACACAAAATGACACCAGAAAACAACTGAGTTAACATCATCATTCAAGTCTATAGTTCAATATCACTGACACAGGTGTGTTACTGACAGTCTAACACACTCTTGCAACAAGTAGCAATTGGTGACAAGTAAATTGTTTTATAACTTCTGATATTCTGATCACTTGCAGCTGGTTGCAAATAATGTCATGATGCTCGCCTTTCACTAAGTCCAAACAACTGTTTGAGCTTTTAAGATTCAAAACAGTTACTGGGGGGAAGGTTTTTGAGAAATTAGGGGGAAGTTTAATATTATCATTTTGCATTTTTGATATGCATTTCTGATATACTGCATATACGTGCAATATATCAGAAATGCGAAATTACATTAGTTATAATATTCAACCCCCCTAATTGTCAAAAAAAACTTCCTAGAGCAATATTACCGGTAGTCAATGTTCTATAGCATGTAACAAATCAGTCTTCAGTCAGTCAGTTCATCAAAACACACAGCTATTGTAGGCAGTGTCTCTGGTCATTGTTGTTTACCTGATTGCCTGTATTGGCTAATAACATAGTAGTAATCCATGGTAGTAGCCTAGTGGTCACTGGCTTAGGTTGCTGTAGCTTTGCTGCTTGCAGGCCACTATCAGTTTTTATTAGGTACACTTCAGAGTACAAGCGGCCATAGTGTGCTGTAAGTAGCTGAAGTTAGGGCGGGTTTCTGTGATGAATTGAGACTCGTTGGTCAGGGCTGTGATAAAGGCAGAATTAGCAGTACAATAGATCCAGCAGTGGTTAGCAGAGCGGTCCACAGGCAATGCACAACTGCAGTGGCCTGTCTAGAATTATTTTGCAGGCCTTGAAGGTAAGGGCGGGGGTTCTTGGAGAGGGGAAGCGAGCTCTTCTTTTTCCAGCTAGGAGGTCTACTAAGCACTGTATGCCTACCATTGAGGAGCCCTGTAAAATGGGTTTTTCTGTTATTTTAACAGTCAGGATGAGAGACCTTTATTGTAACTTTTTAAGCAAAATGTTTCTGTGGTGCTATTTCAGTAGTGTGCATGCTTTTAGTTATTAGTGACTGTCTGTGTGTCCTGAAAGAGAGCCACCTCCCTTTCTAAATGGGCCACTGCACAGTTGTGTGTTGCTTCTGTGCAAGGATGTCTGGTTTTGGCTGCTGCATTGCAGCCTGTCTTTCAGTCTGCAGTCTGCCACATCTGTGCTGCTGCTGCTGCCAGATGTAATTTGATCTGCTGCTGACATGTGTCATCCAGCCGGCCACCCACCCACCACATGGCCCACGAGGCCCAAGTGCACTGTGCCAGACTGCAGGCACCAGGCACAGCTGCACTGCTTGAGTCTGATAAGACCGGGGTCTCTAGTGCAGAACGCTGCTGCATTGCATTGACCTTAGCTGCCTGCTAATGAATGGAATGGCTGCATGTGTAGGCATATGTGTGTGTGGGGGGGTGTTCTGCCACGTTAACCAAACCAGACTGGGTGAGGAGCGGAGGGCCTAAAGGCAGGCTCAGTTTGTGGTGGTTATTGGTCAATAAACGGCATGCTGGTTTCAATTAGGCCACACAGATGAACTGCATAAAATGCAGTTTCTTGTGGCTTACCTAGTAGTCCTAGTTGGCGTGGGATACTATACTGTACCATACCGTTATGATCATGTACAGAATTTGTCCAGTACTCACTGCATTAGAGGAACGATCTTTCAGTAGTCATTTTCATTTACATCATATACACATTTAACTGAAACATTGCTAGTTATTCAGTTAGTTTATTGTTCAAAAAATTAATTTACCTTAATTAACTTTGATTTTACCTCACCACAATGACAACACCATAATCATTGTTGTTCGCTACTACTGCTGTTGCCTTCATTATACCCTTTACCTGGAAAACTTGGAAAAGTCGGGGAATTCCAAATTGGTCAGGGAAAATTGGAAAAAAAGATTAATCAAAATATAAACATGATGCATATTTGCACTACATGGTCTTTATTTAACATTTTTTTTAAATTTTCAGTGGCTACACTTGCATGTCGTTCTGCAGCTATTACAGAAGCTGACACAGTTTGTTAAGTGATGAATTTTGAAAGCACAGGAGCTACCTGGCCTGTTTTAGCTGACCATACTTTAGTTAAGGTCGAGCTTTTGGCATACGTTGTCGTTCATCGTCTGTCTGTCTATCTGTCTGTCCATCTGTCCATACTCCCTAATGGATGTACTGTGGCTAAATGGTGCAAGATAGGGCCTTGGTTGCTATAGATCACTAATAGGAAGTCGCATACCATGATGGTTTTGAAATGACGTATGTTGTTTACCTTGGATGACCTTGAAGAATCATAACGCACTATGCAATGCCAATCATGCGGTATTGTGGCTAAATGGTAAGTCGTAGAGGGGGCTGCAATGGTACCAGCCAATAGGGCAGTGGCGACTTCCTATAGGCTGTCGATAGTAACCATGTGTCCGTCTGCGTCGGTTTGGCCGCAATTTTGAATGGAATGTTTAAAGATATAATTGGGTGTATATCTGAAATGGTGAGAGATACAGCCTAGGTTACTATTAATCACTAATAGAAGGTCACAGTGACTGTCATCCGTAGCATTAAACAGTTTATTGATGAATCTTTGCCTGCCTTACTGAAAAGGTCAGGAGAAATCAGGGAATTTTATTTGGTCTGGAAAATGATCACCCTGATTATAATATTTGCTGCCATGTTTTGTGATATTTGAGTTGAACTATGCGGTACCGTGATTTAGTTGTTGTACATAACGTAGTGGAGTGGTCTGGGAGAGACGACCAATGCAGCACCAGCACCGGCGCCAGATCTGGAGCGTCGGCTGTCAAAGCGCGAGAAGAAAGAATTGAAGAAGCGCGAGAAAGAAGCACGGAAACAGGAAGCAACAGCTGGCGGCAACAAAGAGAACATTGCCAAGCGCTTGTACGAGGCTGCACCGGACTCGAGCTTCACTCGTAGCATTTCCAACCCGGAGATGGTGATGAGGAGGCGTAGACAGCTTAAGCTCGAGCGTAAACTGCAGCAGATTCGAGCCAGTGACGATGGACCCAACTCTGGTATGTGCCATGCTTCTGTGTCGGAATTATGTATGCATTGTTTGTTCTAATGCGTATAATATGCATTATAATATATAGCGTTATATCAGTACTGGTGTGCTGTGATGCAAAATTGAGCCCATTGATAAAAACATATTTCTCTTCAGTTCTTATGTTTTAGTACCACCATTGTTCTGCCATTCTGCTTTGCTCTATTATAGTACTAACTGGATGACAGCAAGATTTGCATAAACTCAATTAATCAGAAAATTGTGCCTATCTAAAATATCGTATTATATGTAGCATTGCATATGTCTGTTTTAATGCAGGTGGTACTCTGAAGATTTATGGCGAGACGATTTGTCCAGAAGTTCCGTACAAGACTTTGTTGTTGTCAATGAATGATACAGTCGCTCATGTTGTTCGAGAGACACTTGATAAGTACGGGCTCGAGAAAGAAGATGCTCACCGCTATTGTCTCATGCAGGTACTGTATTTGATGTTTTGTTCTAGATAATTAAACTCACAGCTGGTACTCAGTAATGAGTTAACTACAAAATGTACATTTGGAATTATTCATATTTAGAAAATTAACATATTTGGAAAATTAAAATTAAATTTCTATCCTTTATATCTATAGCTCTGCATGTCTTATACACTCATGTAGCTTCTTAGGTGTGGTTATTTAGATTCTTTACTGAATAGGCTCTGGTAACAAAAGCTTGTTGGCACCATTCCATTAATTCTTAAAATAGGAAAGATCCAAAATATATGTTTTGTAGGGAATTCTAAAAAATGGAATGGCTCCTTTTTGTAAACTTAATTATCAAACGACTCTCGTATAGGATGCTATAGAAATTGTATTATTATTATTATTATAGGTTAGGTAGAATTTTTTTGAGAATATTAGTCAGTTAGAGATTCCAGAAGAGATTTTGATGTGTGCATGAACTAAATGTGTCACGGTAGCATTGTGGTTAGAATACGGGTCTCACGATTGGCGCTTGGTTTGACTTCCTGTATATCCAATGCAATAATATATGGACTTGCACTATTGTCGTGCAGTGACATTGGACAAGTTGTTCACATGCAAATTTGTAATTTATTAACGTCGCTTGAGAGACTTGGATCAGTTCTGGCTCCAGTGATTTTATTAAATCTGGTTTTCAGGATAGTCACACTGCATTATAAGTCCTTGAAAATTTGTTTCCATTTTTCCAGGACTGGGAAAGTCCTTGAAAAGACTATATGGCCTTGAAAGTTTTGGAAATTGATGTAACAGATCCTTGAAAGTCCTTGAAATTCAAATTATTGCAGACTGAAAATTATCCAGTCGCTCCCTGAAATGTTGGAAATTTTTAAAGTTGACGTGACAGTCTGTGTACAACAGTTCAAGTTTTTTTCTGCTCGATTCACTTGCAGATTAATCGTACCTCCTCTTTTAAATTTGTTCCACCGTCTTTGTTTCCAGTGTGGTAAGTTGGTAAAGCATTGCTGGAATAGGTATGAAAAACGTACCGGTATTTGAAAGTCATCGAAGAGTTCTTGCATTTTCCTCCCAAAATTATAGTCACCCTGGGTTTTACCTTTATACCATTTTCTTTGCATAATGCGTATAGTCAATAAGCCTTATTAGCTTGCCTGCAGATGTTAACTCCCATATGTGGTAAACACAGTGATTACCTTTGTTTCTGGGTTACGTGTAAGACCTAGCAACAAATGGTGGTAGATGTATTTTGTCAGCAGGCATTGATGACTGATTCATCCTGCACACGTGTAGCAGGTCTCAATGCAGCTGAATGTAAAACATCATTGGAGTGTAAATAAATTAGCATCTACACTGTGGGCCATAAAAATGTGCCGCTTTACTTTTGTCCATATCTTCACCAACTATTGTCCAATTTTCAAAATTCTTTCACAGGCACACTCTGCAGACAGTTTGCCTGAATAATGTGATTATTGTATATCCCACCACATCATAAATACATCTCTAGACTACCTTGTGAAATATAATTGTAAGGGAAAACTAATGATTATAACAAACATTTAGGTAAATGAAAAAAAACAAGACAGCATTGCGGTAAATGATCCGTATGACACTAGATTGTGTTAAACCCCACACAGTCTGGCATCATACACACCATTCATCGCAATCTTGGTCTTAAGTGTTCTTTTGTATTTACCAAAATGTTTGTTTGTTGTTATTGTTATACATTAATGATTCAGTTATATTTTACAAGGTAGTGTAGACTGTAGAGACATATTTATGGTGTGGTGGGATATATAATGATCTCATTATTGCAAATTGTCCACAGAGGGTGCCAGTGAAAGAATTTTGAAAATCGGTCAATAAATGGTGAAGATATGGATAAAAGTAAAGTGGCACGTTTTTTGGCCCACCCTGTATAATCAATTGCTTACCCTGTGACTGCAGTGGGTGCATTGAATTGCAGATTAAGCTGCATGTTCGTAGGTTGTCCAGCCATCCGATGCACAGGAGTTCTATGGCAAGCACCGACAAGAATTCCTGCTGGAGGATGATGATTGTCCGCTAGAAATACTGACTGATATTCGCCCAAACACGGGTACATATTGCCGATTATGACGTTTTGGTTTTTCTGTCGAGCTGATGAGTATGTGCTTAGTAATGCTTTAACATCACATGATGTCTTGGGAACCATAGTAGGTTTTATGTTTGTACAGTTTGGTGGGAAGTTGATGCCAAATCTACGTCGTGTTCCAAAATTAGTGGCCCCCCCTACAGATAAGTTATTGTGAAAATGTTAATACCTGACAGATTGTTACAGTTTTGAAACAGTCGTTGAGACAATCATTCTGAACTATTCTTTAAAGTTTGAGCTTAAAGTGGCCACTTTTGGCCTCGACACACGCTCTTAGTCTAAGGCGAGTATGCTGCTGCTTGATGCCTTTGTCAGTAACAATGCATTGAATGTAACCTCAATGTAAACAAACTCTGTCATCATAATGACGTTACACTGAGCACACACGGTAAGGTGCGTACGTCATAATAGATGTGATGGTAAGTAATGTTAAGATAGTGCAATGTACTATATTTCGTTTAAATCCATGAACTACAAAATGACTTCAGCGTGTTTGAAGCAGGGGGGTGCTAATTTTGGGACACAGTGTAGTTTCAGCATTGTTTCAAGGAGATTTGTTCAATGTCGGCTGCTGTTTTAATATGGTACCGGCCCGCTATTCCGAACGTCCACTGTGCAGATACACACCTCCGTGCTAGGATTAAGGTGACGGCTAGAGTTAGTTATTTTTAGGGTTAGGGTTAGAGTTACTGTGGAGTTATCGTGATATAATCTCTGTCTGTTACATATCGGTGTGTTGTTGAATGCAATTGCATCTAGGACCGGTGACATTTCATCTGGTGCGTCGCCCCACTAGTGCCTTCTCTCGTCAGCCCGATATTCCGCCGGGAATTGCTTCCAGTGAAGCCGACAAGTTTTGTCCTTGTCTTGTGCAACTGAATCCAGGTTACTTTAATATGCAAAGTTCCTTGTTCTCGTGTTGTTGTGTATGAATATATCTTGACATAGTATGCGCTGAGCTTGAAATATTTTGCGAGTGGCTGCTAAAGAAGTTGTATTATGCTAAGATCTGATCTTGAAGAGTTACCCATCGGAGATGGTGATTTATTCGGACATTGCAGAGGCTGAATACGGTTTGACAGCTGTCCAATGCTGCGGGTATTTTGACGAGGTTACACCGAGCCAGATGATGCTTCGGGTTTCGGATCATAAGATGTTCAAGAACTCCTGATAAGTGCTGTTGTTATTTGATTTTCGTATGCATTGCTGCTGCTATAGTTTTTGCCAATTCTTTTTCAAGTTACATGGGACACCACATTGATCCTAGAATCGTGGATCTTGAGATCGGGATACTCTGATACTGGGATTAAAGTTTCTTCTGACTAATGTTTACAGTTTTGTGTTTCATTGTTGTAGATGGCACAAAGCCTTATGATGCTCGTAGCTTTCCGATTCCAAGAAATGGTTTGGAGCTGGGACTTGAAAAGAGTCCGGGACATAATGGTTCATTTCTAAAGGTAAATGTGAGCACTGTTTGGCTTAATAGTTAGAACGTGTTTTGATAGAATTTAGATCTGTGTTACATTTCCTTCTTTGGAGCATAAAAAGTCTGCATAGATTGTGGATTGTACAGAAATATGCTTATTGTATACCGTTGTGTAAAACTACATGTAACACTTATTTGTGAACTAACACTATGCATGTGTTGATCTGATGATATTTTGCTGAGCATGTAATTTCAAATGTTCTCCAAACTGCTGATAGAAATGGTATGTCTGATTTTACATCACGGAGTTAATAGAGCATCTCATTATGGCTGGGAATGCACAACAAATAATAATAAAAATAATATTATTTTAGAAACTTGGGGCAGAGCTGAACTTGAGGCTGCCTGGTGTCGTGAGTCCAGTTGGGGAAAAGTTTGGGGGTTTAAATTCCCCTCATAGCAAAGTCACATGGCTTGAACTCAAATACATTAGCATACACAGAACGCACATTGTCAGCTTAGGGTCGGTCAACATCCGCGTGCTAACCATCGTTCTTAGTGGACCAAAGTTCACCGATTTTTTTGTTGAATGCACGAGGGAGCTCGCTTGATAACGCCATTTACCGCAGCTTGTCGACATCTCAATCCATTCCAGAGATAGGTCAAAGTCAAAAGTTGTCCTAAATTTCACCAAATTTTTGATGATTTTTGCCCTCCCAAATTTTAAGGAGGTGCTGCCCCCAAAAGTTGTACATGCATTATCACCCCCACTTAGCATCACATCAAGTGATAAAGATTTGTGAGACTACTCCCCTTAACTCCAGAGTTATATTTTGCTACATTTTAAGCCAATTTTTGCTTCCCTCCCTTTTTGTAAAAAATTGTTAGAGGAACCACATCTCTTGTGGCATGTGGGCTAGCAAGACTTGGCCATTCTGTGGCACATGTAAAAATTTTGGGGTGCTGCACCCCCTAGAAGCCAAAATATGGTTTTCTGAAAAATTTGATTTGGTGGGTATGATTGCACCTCTACATCTCCGAGTTTAGTGGACCAAAGTTCTCCAAACTTTTTTTGTCCAGCGAGAGAGGAAATGCTGTCGATCAACTAGTTTTTTGATCTTGGATATCTTTGTCCGTTCTGGAGATATTCATGCTCAGAGTGAAAAGGGGTCTGAAATCACGCCAAATTTAGCATATTTTTGGCCCCAATTTTTTTTTTGAAACAAGGCCTTCCGGTCTATCATTCCAGGCGGCTTAATAATAACAGTGTCACTTAAATAGTGCCCATATCTCGGAAAGATTTCACAGATGCTGGTGGACAGTCACAGGCATGCATTATAACTGCTGTTCTCTGTGTCTTGCTGTAAATATTGTGTCTTTAACTTAGATATAAATTTTATTAGTGAGTACCTAAATATGAATGTCAATGGAGTTTCGGCCTGTATGACTTTTATGTATGTGAGTGCAAAAAGCATCAAGGCATATGCCGGGTGACACAAAAAAGAATGTCTTGAACTTTGCATAACTGTAACGGCACGTATACTTTATGGAGATAAATTTCCTTTCATACATTTGTAGAGCATTCTTACTCGCTTATAAATTTCAGTGACCTCACTTATGACATCACTGAGTTAAAAGTCCAATTATGTAAAGACATCATTCTATCACACCGCATCAAAACAACTTCAAATTTTCTTCGACCCAAGACACCAGATTTCGTCAGCTCACAGAAATGAACATCGCATTCAACAGATTTGAATCCACTACATTACACAGTTTGGGATAATTGCAGTAACTTTTTGTGAAGGAAGACATGAACCATTTGCGAACTCAAAGATCTTCAGAATGTTATCTCAGACAAATGGCATCTTGTCGCCATCAGAGCCATAATTGGAAGAGCCATATAGTCATGAAAAAACGTCTAGCAGCAGGGGCAAAAGAGAATGGAGGATCTATTCAGCAATTTTTCTGCTGATTAGTTACTGATGATTCGGCCTACTGTGACTTTTTGGCATAGCTTGCGTACAAGTGGCATGCAAATGATGAACCACTTGCAAAAATTGCTTTATGGCATGTGATGCTATTTTGTTTGTATCATGGCTAATACAAAAGTGTTTTAAACAAAAATTCCTACACATGATTGCTGATGTTTGGTCATTGCAAAAATGCTTTTGCACTGATTCATTTCGACTGCTCGGCTGAATAACGCATGCAAATGTTCGGGACGTTTTTTTGCGCCACCTGGTATACAGCTTAGCATGAACTACGTCTCTATAATGTGCTTGTCACTCGCAGACTTCCTTGCTAATCTTCCTTGCTAGTACTAGTGCCTATAGGCTGTGGGATACAGCTATGATGATAGACTTCCATCATTACAGTGTTCTGGTTGAAATTGTGTGTTCAGCTGTCTGGGGTGGACATCTGCAGACAGCACTGTGCGGTGGAGTACGTCAATGGTGTAGTAGTTATTATGCCTCTGGACCACGCTGCATCTGTTCGCGTGGACAACTCTAGAATCTACAGCGCCACGCCGTTGAGTCATGGTGCTTCCGTTCTGGTTGGCAGCCAACATCTTTTCCAGTTTGTCGATCCCGTGGCTTTACAGGTGAACCAAGCGTTGGACTTTTGGTGTAAAAATGCCTTGGATGTGTTCGTAGCATTAAAGTCCAAGTCGCATCGTTTTACGTAACTGTTATAAAGCATTAGTCAGCTTTATCAGTTGTTAATTTGTCAGTATTCATTAATCTTCTGGTTGCTAATGCATTTTAATACCCAAAAATCAGGTTTAAAGTACTCACTTTTCTCTTTTCACAGCTTCAGACATTTTCGGAACTGTTACATCATTTGCAGGAGGGTTGCTAACTAGCTTTCTTGCCCTGAGGTCAAATGCAGCTTAATTTACGGCCAAATAGCCTCAAAAAGGCCTAATTTTTATTAATAGTTAACGCACTAAAAAACTACAATATTTCAGCACATCATTAAAGGTCCGTGGTCACCAAAATTGACATATACATTTTATCCATTTTCCTGAAAGTGTAGAATTTTATGATAACTTTGACAGTAATATCGGCGCCCAGCGTTCTGTCAACACGGAAAAATTTACCTTTGAAGTCGACGATCTACGAAAACAACGTAGAAAACGCGCCGCCATGATGACCTGCGGTGACGTCATGAGTTTAGCCTATAGACGTCATGAATTAATATTCATGACGTCTATAGGCTATGGCCTAGCCTAGAATG
>Ga0209367_1001201_pt1 | contig 30954 bp, 16 predicted proteins | sample WorMetLIZISLAND2_FD_187412 | JGI IMG/M metagenome (GOLD analysis project Ga0209367, IMG submission 187412) | Marine gutless worms symbiont microbial communities from Max Planck institute for Marine Microbiology, Germany - Olavius geniculatus... ...
ACCCTCCGTGGGATGGTAAAATGAGTAGTAACTCATTTACATGGGTTACGGAAAGTGGGGACCTTGGTACAGCTGACTGGGGTTGCCTAGCCAGCCGCTGCGCCAGCCTGTGTCTGCAGGCTGCACACGGTGGTCGTGCGGCAGCCGGCTCTGGTTAGTGACGAAAGCGCATTAGAGGCGTGCGCATGCTCGCAATGATGCGCTATACAAATTGACGACCTTTACCTTTTTGTACTGTGGCTTTTCCCCAAAAGTTTCGAAGCTACTTGCTTACTCTGTCAGAGTCAATGCAGATTAGGCCAAGTTCTTATACAGGAATTTTGGTGGGATGCCTGCAGCATCTTTTAGAGGGTAGATGTCGTGAACCTCATTCAACTATCAGCATCAAAGCACTGATAGGTGATATGAAAATTTAAAATGATGTTTTTTTTTGCAAATTATCTCTGAAGTGCACGATGTGAAAAATGCCGTTCGTTGTTTTTGTGCACGTTTATAGGTGATGATTCCGTGCAAGGATGTAGTCAAGATATCGAAGGAAAAGACGGCACTCGTAATCCCAAACGCCATTCAGATATGCACGCGGGACGAGAAGTATAATTTCACTTCATTTGCTGCACGAGACAAAACATTCCTGGTGCTGGAACATGTTCTAAAGTGCACAGCTGAGGATCAGGTTGCTCGTGCATTATCTGTCCATTATTTGACATTTTCTTATGCTTTCACCACCATTCGCTCATATGTGCATTGCACACACTACTGACAATCTTTTCGGGGGTACTTGCTTTGGTGACCTTGAACGACCTTGAAATTCAGAAAGCGGGTTTTTAGTGATTTTTTTGCAATTTTAGGCTACAGCACATATTTCGACAGTAGATTGCGTCGAAATTACTCGAGACCACCGAAATTACTAGAGTTAGACCAGGTCAACCTGCGTATGAAATATGCAGCATTCAACTGAGATTTTAACCATCTGAGTTTCGACTTTGTAGGTTCAAGGAGTCCTCTGTACAGAGGGATCAGAATTTGAGTGCACTTTCGAAACACATTGTTTTTTATTGCTTGTTGTACACTGATTTTCCAGCTAGTAGCACTGGTGCTGTCACGTGTGACACAAGCTTTCCTCAGATTACTTGTAATTATAATCATAGTATTAGTTTAGTGCAAATGCTTATTGGACCTGTAGTGTAGATTTACATAGCTGATGTGGTAGCTCATGCTAAATAGTCTAGCTAGTCAGGGTTTTTTAGCAGAATTTCAATATGCTTATTGACTTACATTGCATAGTGTTTTGTTGTTGTGTTTTGATTGGTTAATTTTTGCAGGTGGACATGCTGGTTATTAGCATTTGCATGGTGTATAGCTACAGCTATAGTTTATTATGCTCTTGTATTGGATATGCTGAAATATTGAGTAGTCATTATTTTTACATAAAATTTACTATTACTGTAACAGTTTGGTCAGATCTAGCTATAGTTATGATGCTGGATTTGCTGAAATATTGAGTAATAGTTATTATTTCAGTGTAAAATCTGCTGCTGTTGAAACAGTTTGGACACTGCTAGCTGTAGTTACAAAGATGCGAGTGGTGTGTACAGATGATGTCGGACCAGGAGCTGTGGCATTGGGTTCACTACAGCTACGGGGAGGATCTTGGCCTGCTGTCTGATGACGACGACTACATCGCGCTGTCGGCAGAGGACAAGGTGCTGTTCCAGAAACAACTGCAGATGGAAGAGAAGATAGCGCAGCAAAGCTCCGATGCAAGCCTTGTCTCCAACGACAGCGTTAGCAAGGTACGGATAGACTGCATCATCTGCGCCATGGTGTCACATTGATGACTGTGTGGAGAATAACAGGGAAGATTATTAGAACTACCATTATGTTAATTATATGCACGCGTATAATGGAGTTCTTACAATTTTAGGTTAAGCTCATTTTTGTATTTTTGTGTTTTGTCTTTCTGTAAAGGTTAAACTTTCTGTTTGTTGTAAAGTTTAAACTTACCATTCCATTATTGTGTTTGTGTGCATTCTGCCTGAAAAGGCCGTCCCCAAAGTGACTATACTGTGTCGAGTGGGACGTTAAACCTTACTCACTCGCTCACTCTGTAGGTGCTGAAGTTTGTTGATAATCTGAATTCTTTATGAACTGCAGTGAGCATTGAGGATACAGGGTTTCATGTTGCATTCTGTTGCTGTTAGCATGTTCGTATGTGTGTGTATGACATGTGTTTAATGAACTCAGTTATTATTTATTGAATGGTTTAATAACACATGCTATGCTGTGCAAGAATTGTAAGTGTGAAACTCTTTACTTGCTTACTCAGTTAAATTTTCTCGACATTTTGACTTTGTAGATGTTTAGATGCCATGCTAAATAAATTGGTCGTGACAACTCAAAACCTGATGAATTGTCTGTTCATATCGATCACTGGAATGTAGCTCAGCGTAAAACCCAGTAGCTGAATGATGCTTTGGCATATCTCAGTCACAAGCCTCATTTTTTGTTCTTAACACTTATTTCAGTTTCTGGATTTCTCGGACATGTCAAGTCATGTCAGGTCAAGTGATGTGTGTCACCATAGTAGTTGTTAATACACTATGTAGTGATTTGGTTGAGTCTTCTTAGTTTGAGTCTGGCCACAAAAGCATGAGACTGAGTTATAAAAATCAAGGAATTGAGTAAAAAATTTTACTTAGTAGTTTCAAGTTATTACGAGTAATAAGTACAAAGCCTGTGGGTTCGAGTCTGAGTCACAAAGATTTGAGTCCAAGTCTAGGTCACAAGAATAAGGATTGCCGGACTCTAGTACTTCATCACTGACCGTGTGTTGTGTAGTTGTGGCTATGGATGTCTGCAGGAGCGGTTGAATGCATTGGCAGCTGACATGGATTCCTCTGCGTGTGATGACACGGGATCAGTTGCCAGCGGTGACGACGTTCGTGGATCTACTTCCAGTTCATTCCTGACTCCGCTTTGCGGAATGGTCAAGAACCAGCTCAGAGACCATCTGCTGCGGACTGACAGTGCTTCTTCAGACATTGAAGACGCAGTCGAAAGTCAACCTAAACAAGTTTTAAACGGTGAGATCACTTTGTGCTTTACTGCAGGACTGGTAACAATTTGAAATTTTGGTAGTTAGTGGTACTGTATGAAAAATGACGATTAATTTCAGCTTATCTGTAGAGTCATTTATACATGGCTTTTCTCTATAATCTGACTGACTATTGGTTGAATTCAACTGTGATGTTTATTTTAATTGTTAATTTAAAAAAAACAATTTATGGTGTGTTTTCGCATAAGCTTGCACAGTTTTACTTTGTTTTGATTTTTCTCTTTTTGGTTGTTCAAATTTTATGCTTTCAGCTTCTCTTGTTCAGTCATTGCTGCTGTTTGTTCTGTTGTATCTGAATTGTGAATGTGAGCATCAGTTTACAACAACTTGTGTGGATTTTGTGAATTTTGCTGGTTTTTATTCATTATTTTATTAAGTCTGCCTCAGGTGATTCTTCGTTGACTTGGCAGCATAAAAATATCCCTGCCAAGTGGCATCTCATTCTGTTTAGTGGCTTCTCGGCGTGCTTTAACCCTGGGCAATATGTTTGCGTTTGTGTGCCTTTGTCACCACGCAGTATATTTCGGTATCAGCCTAACCGCCGGAAAGATAACAGCAGTATATGGGAGTTCTAGCCCTTTTCCTTTATATCTGAGCTGTATTTGCACACACTGCTGGTCGTGACCTTGCAAACGGAGTTGAGCACTGCTCACATTGGTCACAGAGCCCCCTTGAGAGAGTGCTGCTGTGTGCTGACTATTGAGTGTTTTTGGTATTGATGTACTTAGTGGTCACTCAAGTGATGTTGGTTTGTGGATGGCAGGGCGCGCTGGCGAAAGGACGTGTTCTGGGCACACACACTTTGAGATTCCGGTCATCGACGACGTGCTTGATATTCCCATTGACACGCTGTTCCAATACTGCTTCACCGACTCTCCCATCTTCCGCAGGTTTCTCGACGTCCGACGCACGTTCGGTGAGTTCACCGCAACCTCTCATCAACTTCGGAGTCTCGTTGCACTCAGTAGTCGTTTCACGCTTACGATAGGGAATACTGCTATGACGTGGCTTGCAGCGACACTTGGCATATATAAGGAACAAATTGATTTATTGTTAATTAATTATTAGTGGGGAAAATGAACAAAAATGAAAACCGGAATGTCACGTCTTGTGCAAGTCTGTTTGTGGTAACCACCGTGGCATGCTACAATATTTATAGCTATGATGTCAGCATCAGCCAACAGCTATCAGTTCAGCTGGGCCTGCCTAGCAGCAGCTAGTGGCAGCATAGTCTTATCTCACAATGCTAAAGTATTAGAAAATCTGGTCCTGTGATCTTGACCTGTGGCCTTGCAATTTAATCGGATTCTTCCGATTGTCGAGGTATGTGATCGTGCAAAATTTTATCAAGCTGAGTGCAGCGGTTTATGTGTGGGGCTTACAGTTTTCCACAGAAAATTTTGACACGAGCCAGTTTGCAAAATTCCACGGCTTACCGCTCGAAAATTGTCCGAATTCCACGGCTCGCCACAGCCTTCCATTTCTGAGTAAACTGAGTTCTATTCTATTTGGAAACTTCAGTTATTGGATGGTTGACAGTGCGCCGTTATGCTAGCAATGCACAAAGATAATTATCGATTGTTTTTATTAAAAAAAAGTGCAGTCTGTTAAGGTGTGTTTTGTTTGCTTCATATGATTTTGCTGTACTGAGATAGCTGTTAGTAAGGCTCACAGTTATAGGCAGTTTAGTTTGAATTTTTTTCTATCACATTCCATGATAAAATTGCGTCATCGTATTAATTGCCAGTCATTTTTCAACTTTTGCGAAATTCAGCAGATATATCAAAATTCTGCAGCCCACGGAAAACTGTGGGCCCTATTTATGAGTTATCATGGCAACAGAGAAAAGAGAGACAAACTAACTTCTAGGGGATGATGCTGAAAGCAATACTGTCATCACTACCGTGGGGGTATTAAAATGAGTTAGTAATTAAATATGAGAAGAAGGAGAAGAGATGGTCTTCACTTGGCACCAGCAACTTCTCTGTTTGCCATTAGAATTTCTTATTGTACCATTACAGATGACTTGCTGTGGGTGGCTAAATTGCGTAGATGTGATCCTGTCCTCATGGCCAGATGAAGTTGATTCCAGTGGAGTGAAAGTTCGCAACATCTCATATACATTGTCGTTGACAAACCCGCTTGGTCCAAAAACATCTCCGTCAACCGAACGACAGGTTTTTTTGATAGTATTTCAGTCATTTTTTTGTTTTGGTGTTTTATTTTTAATTGTATTTAGAGTTAGCTTTTTACTATGCTGTATTGTTTAATTGTGCTGCTCAGTAAATGAACAAATGAATGCAAACAAAACGAAACAAACGAAACAGATGGGTTATTTATTGCATCACAGTGGTGGTCACGTTTTTACTTTAGTTTGTCTTTTGTTTATTGCACAGTTTGTGTGCAATTCGAATTGCTCAAACTGTCAAGGACAAAATTTGTCAAAGGATAGCTCTGGCCAGAAAAATCTACTATTGCTACAACTGTTTTTGGATTTTCTTCACCTCCCTGCTTTTCTCTTATGGTTATGAGAATTATATATGCATCTTTATTCGTAAAAGCAGACAGCAGACAATTAACACAATAAGAGAGAGAAAAATACAACACAATAGAGATGACTAATAACTAGGGCAGAAAGAGAAAGAAGAACACATAAAATACATAACACAATATGACACACAGTATAGTTGAAGCAGACTACTAAGTTAAACCGCCAACTTTGGTAGTTTATTGTGTTATAGCTGTTTCTCAGTGCTTTCAGATATTGATATAGTTGCTGTGTGGTTTATGTATTCTGATTCTGCTGGTGTAGATAATGTATCCGGAGAGTCGCCCAGGTGAGTTTTACCTGGTGGACACGGAGTGTGTTAATGGCGGTGTGCCGTACAGTGACAACTTCTACGTCGTGAACCGTTACTGCATGACCCGCGTGGCGGCCACCAAGTCCCACCTCATTGTCACGAGTGAGATAAAGTATCGCAAGAATGTCTGGGGCTTTGTGCGGAACTTCCTAGACAAGAACGTGACGGCTGGTGTTGTGGAGGCATTCGGTTCTCTCGGTAAGTTTAGTGTCGTTTACTTTTTTTTATAAGTCTTGATTTAGCATGATATCCAGTTGATAGCCTCTTCATCTTTCGTCATAATATTGACCCTTCCATTTTAAGTGATTGGAGATCATCGCTCGACTGATCGTGACATTTCTACTCTCACTCAGTTACGTTTTTACACGCGACAGCAGAATGCTTTGCGCGTCTTAGCCATTGTCTAGGCACCTGTCTGTTTGTCACACTCGTGATCTGTATCAAAACAGTGCAAGCTAGGATCACAAAATCTTCACCATGGGCTGCCACAAGGTCTCTAGTTTATCATGACAAAATTTCAAGATTGAGTTGATAGATCAAGACAACGAACGTGCGAATAGGAACTGCTAAGGCTGTCGCGTGTCTCATGAGCTTTGCTCAGATTACTTGTTGGTTACTGTCTGCTTCTGAACTCTCACAAGGCCCGCATCACAGCAGGCATGGCAGATGTCTGTCCGAACACCTGTTCCGTTGTCCTGCACACCTAATTATACTCACATTTTTAGGGATGTTCTCGACGTAATGACTGATTTTCTGAACCTTGACGATGCATGACAAGAAGGGAGGAGCTGGTGGCTGTCACAACAACAACATCGTGAATCGTGATTTTCTGAGGCCATATAATTGGCTTGTTGTATTCTTAGCCATTATATGATAGCATCACCTGGAAGAACCAGCGCAACTGCATCACGTCGTTTGACACAGATTGGCATATGTTTTGTAGACTTTTGTTGAAGGGCAGCAAAACACTTCGAACATGTCTCAATGACTTGGGTACGCATCGTCAGGTCAGCGTCAATGAAAATACCGAAATCACACATGCATCTGACAGGCGACACGAGATCAGAGCCAACAGCCAACGGATCGGAAGGTAGCTGACTTTGTCGACGGGCTGAAGCGCACCACAGTATGTCTTGGATGCATTGAGCTAAAGTTGATTGGAACGCATCCAATCAGCGACGGCAGCGACACAGTCAGCAACACGTTTCCGTAGACTGTTGGTTTCCCCGGGTAGACAGAAGCCGTAGATCTGGGTGTCGTCAGCGTATAAGTGTGGATACAGTTCAAAGGATTTCACCAGCTGTACCATATCTACTGTATATAGAAGAAAGAGTATTGGCCCCAGGACCGACCCCTATGGGACTCCACACAACACCAGTAGTTGAGTTGACCTGGATCCAGGACAGCGGATGTACTGAGTGCGGTTGGCGAGGTACGAACTGATCCACGTGTGAACGACACCGTTGACGTCGTGGGAAGTCACCAAACGATGCAGTAAGATCGATGAACGACGTTGACATCGTACCGTGCGCAGAGGTAGAATATCGTCGAGTACCGCCGTGATGCTGTTGTCGTAGAGCTGAGTCAGGTAGAGCTGAGCCAGGTCGTCGATGTCGAGCGTTGACCACGTATCACGCTGACACAGAGGTGATGCCAGCAACGCTGCTCGGAAGGCGTCAGCGTCCAGTCGTGCCCATGGTCGACTGGTGGCCGTCGTGTAGACAGGAGCTGGCCGCATCAACTGCGCTGACCATTGTAACAGTTGTTGGTCTGACAGACCGACGTCATGCATGCCAACAAGCAGCGGCGGCAGGTTGACTCGTGAAACGATGACATCCAGCATATCGCCAAGGTTGTGCGTCGGCGATGTCACGTGGTTGGCGAGGCCGTGTGCGGCTAACAGCTCAGTGAACTGAACAGCATCCACGTCAGTCGGTCGATCAAGCCGAATGATGAAATTAACAAGCCTGCCATGATGGTTCGCTTAAATGCCCAGTAACAATTATTGCCACTGAAGCTGCATTGCTCTGGCCGCATGTATAGCTGTTCCCTAAGAATGATACTGAGAAATGCTGCAGTAGTAATTTTGCTATTTAGGTGAAGTGTGGGGGTTATTCATTCTTATTAGTGCTTCTTTCAAACTGTTTTGTTTGTGAGTTAATTTTACGTCCATAATTTTTGTTGGAAATTTGCAGCTGTTTGTCGGAATTCTGAATTCCGAAATTTGCAGTGTCTGTCTGATAATGGCAATGCCTACTTTTTTAACCCATGACACCGCTGATGTTAGCAGGAAACTGCAGTGTGTATAGTTGATTGTTGTGATATCGTTGATGCTGTAATGGTGAACAGCGGAAGTTCTGCGTCAAGAGTCGAGGCGCCATGCTGGCAGGAAGAGATCGCGTCGTCGTACTGCGAGCCGGCGACCGTCGGGCCAGCATGCTGACACCTTGACGCGGAGTGACACCACTGCACACAGCACTGCCGTATCCTCAGGTTACTCGGCGATTTCACTTTTTGACTTTTCGCTGAGACTTTCGCTGAGCCTAAATTTACCTACTTAGACTGAAGTTAGACTCAGCGAAAGTCTCAGCAATTTGCTGAATCCAAAAGTACCTACTTAGACCAAAGTTGAGCCAAACTAACCTGGCTAAAGTTGGTTCGATTTGCATGGAAGAGATAGTTTTAGCCCTTAGGGCTTAACTTTCACTTAGCCTGAATCCACTTCAACTTTTGACATTAGCTGAGCGAAAACATGGTGACCATTTGCAGTCCTATGCGTATGGATAGTTTAATAAATTAAAGCAGTTTGGTACCGAAAATAAACGCCGTAATGAATATGCAATGGCATCAGACATTACGTAAAAAGCTGAACGAAAACGTGGCGACCATTTGCAGTCCTATGCGTGTGGATAGTTTAATAAATTAAAGCAGTTTGGTACCGAAAATAAACGCCGTAATGAATATGCAATGGCATCAGACATTACGTAATTACGTTATTTGCGCGCGTGGCGCAATTAAATAAGCAAGTCCAAGCGTAAATGTTTGATTTATTTCTTGTTAGGTTTACCTGTTTTTCTGCCATTTTTAATTCAAAGTTTAGTTGAACTGTGGTCTAAGTACAGACTTTAGCGTTCAGCTTTAGCTTTCGCTCAGCGAAAGTCTAAGTCAAAAAGTGAAGTCGCCCACTGTTTTCACTGCTGCTGCTTTACCAGTCTGTGGAGCATTGTACAGAAATGTAGGTCCAGCGTGCAGTTACTGTTATGTTGATGAGAATATCGTAAACCAGGGTTGTAAAGCCTGATCTGGTGAGGTTTCGTTGGTTGTAAAGCCTGATCTGGTGAGGTTTCGTTGGTTTTTAGGGTTTCGGTTTTTCTGTTTTTTAGGTTAAGCTTTTTTCTTTGAAATAATTAAAATTCTTAGTTTGATTTATTGCTGTTGCCAGTTAATATTTCTCATTAATAACATGCACACATATGTACTTGGTTTTTCTTCTGTCCAGCTTATTTTTTTGGAGTTCCAGCAGGGTAGACCATTAATCAGAGGGAGGTTAAAATTTTAGTTAAAACTCTGTCGCTGCAAACTAAGTGTATAATAATGATGTTAATGTGATGCACATGTATTAGGAAAGAGTGCATTACGTTTGAACATGGCGTCCGACTCGCTTTTGCAGTTCATCTTCTGTTTGTAAGTTGCTCTGAAATCATAGCGTTCAGTTTTTAGCTGACAGCCATGCTTATAGATAAATGTAGTGATGATCGAGAATAAACAAGTAAATAAATTATGGCTGCTGCTGACTAAAAATTTGTTAGTCGCAAATCGCATGCTGGTAAACTGACACTATACAAGTAAAAATCTTGATGACATGACCCATGCTTGCTTCTTCTTGCTTGATGTTGTCCGTCGCGAGCGACGACGCTGTGCTAGCTGGTCAATGACGGGTGATGGCACCGGAGATGACTCCTTAATCCAAAATCGGATGCACAGACTCTGCCACAAATGTGGCAGCGAGGACCAGTTGCAGGAACGCTTGTGACCGTATGTCGACGAGCTCTACCAGCATCTGCCTCCTGGTCGTAGTTGATGTCGAAGGCCGCCAAGCCCTCGTCACACATCTCCCGCCACTCTTCTCTATCGGCCGCCAGTGTCTCCAACTGAGCAGGAGGAATTGAGCACTTCTTCAATGTTGCCTTCAGTTGCTCAGAGAAGCGCTTCTTCTGGCCTCCAACAGTTTGCTGTCTCTGCTGCAACTCTGAGTATAGAACACGGCGTGGGAGTCGGTTTGACTGCATCTGGATGACGTGGCCGACCCATCTGACTGCCACCAGGAAAAGATTAAAAATCACCGGCGCCAGGACACAGCCTTGCTTTACCCCAACATTGACCGTAAATGGGTCTGACTCGTGACCACCTACCACCACCTTGGCGGTTATACCATCGTGAAACTCCCGTAAGACGGCCAGGAACTGTGGAGGGCAGCCAAACTTGCTGAGTATGCCCCACAGCAGCGTTCTGTTTACAGTATCGAAGGCTTTGGTGAGATCGATGAATGCGAAAAAGAGGTTCTGGTATTGTTCGCGACACTTCTCTTGGAGTAAGCGGGCGACAAATATCATGTCTATCGTGCTCCTTTGCCGGCGAAAATCACACTGTGACTCTGGAACAACTATATCCACAACGCGTGTGAGAAGACGTGTCAGCATCACGTGGGCTAAAACTTTGCCGGTGGCTGAGAGGAGTGAGATGCCTCTACTGTTTCCACACTCAGTACGGTCCCCTTTGCGTTTGTAGATGATCACGATATTAGCATCCTTCCATTGCTGCGGAAGCTGACATGAGTTCCACGCCCAGGTAATGAAGCTATGGAGCCGATGTAGCAGGGCATGCCCACCATTCTTTAAAACTTCAGCTGGTATATCGTCCGGACCAGATGCTTTGTTGTTCTTGAGCCCGGATACTGCAATAGTGACTTCGTGTAAGGAAGGAATAACATCAAGATCAGGTATGCTTGGGAATTGTGGAAGCACATCTAGAAATGTCGGATCGTGTGGGTTAATGCAGTTGAGCAATTCACCTAAATGCTCAGCCCATGCAAAATAAAATTAGATTACAAACATTGGTATTAATCATTTTAGGTCGTTAATAAGTATAAAATTTCACCCGCAGTTTTTTAAATAATTAGTCAGTTAATTAATTGTTAATTTCCTTGCAGCCATAAAATAAATATATATAAAGAAAAAATAAGATGTGTGTAAAGCTGGAGGTGCTGATGGTCACAGATTATATAGAGGACACTGTACCATCAAATCATTTTCCCTGTCTGAGAAATTAATCTCTAAAGTGCACTTGCAAAAATATGCTGACAGAAATTATTTGGTTTAACTGAAGGTGGAACCCAGGGGTCTAGTTCGCAAAATTTTGCTCTCGAGTCCAATGTGCTAAGTATTACACGACTGTTGCTAAAAGTGGCTTAAAAATGTAACATTCTTTCCTCCCAAACCCATCTGATGGAGCCGATCTCTGTCTCTTTAAGCTCACAGTTGGACACCATTTTACAGTGTCGTAGGGGATATGTTATGTGGGTAGAGACTAGTATGGTGTGTGATGTGCCGGCTTATGCTTCAGCACTGCATCTATCCATGGAGGGATGGCCAGGCTGAGTTGACCTGCGTACTGGTTACATGTCGGAATGTATTACCCATCTGGAAACGTGTTAGTTTGGCATACTGGTAACATGCTCATCTCGAGCGCTGTGTTGGGTTAATAGTGTTAAGTAATGTGCATGGTGGTAGTTGACTAGTGCCCCATGCTGTGTTGATGCTTACAGAGTGCTGGTCTTGCTCGTGCTGAATACGTTTCTTATCTACCGGCTTTATTCACTGGAATCAAGGACCAGCGCCTGTGATGTGTTCAGGTTACTTTTGTTTGCTAGTTTATATCACTTGACAACAGAGGTGCATCTTGTATTTTATTTTTGTCTGAGAATCTCGTCTTTACAGCTTGCTAGTTTTGGCAGAAGTGTAAGACATGAATGTGGGAGTCCTACCAGAATTCTATGCTAGTTAACATCGGGTTTTTTGACTCGGGAATTTCCTAGCGTAAACTTGTGTGCTAGCAGCTACAAGAATCTTGTAGAAAAGTGCAAGATGCATCTCAGCTTTGTTGTTGCTTTTTTCGGAGTTTTTTCGGACTAATTTTTGTTAAAAAATTATGAGTGTAATAAAACATTTATTTAGTTTTACTGGAAACTATAAGGGGGTTTAGAAAGGATTTTGACTTTTATATTTCGAGCATTTGTTAAATCAAGCTTTGATTCTAAACATTTGTTAAGTTTTTGTCAGAAAAGATGCAGAAGTTGGTTGTACTAATCAAGAGTCTGTTGTTAGCTGTAATCCCTTGGGATAGACATAATGTAAATTTATGTTCAGCTATCTTCTTTTACGTTAGAGAAATTGTGCAGTAACTATGGGTTTACTGTTGATGATATGCCTAAAGTGTCTGGTAGAAGTATTGTTAAACACTATATTCATAGAGCAGATCCTGCTGTCATAGTTAGAGTACATATGTTGCTGGAGCTAATTTTTATTCGTAATGGGTTATTTTATTTGAATATGCCGGACTTTGACATTAAGTTTTTAATTTCTCAGTTGTGTATTATGTGACATTTTTTCCTTTTTTCTTCTATGTGTACTTCGTGTACGATGACATAATAAATATATATATAAAAAATATATATATAAAAAAACCAAAGCTTTGCCATGTGTGTTGTAATCGTGGACAGTGAGTTAACTATTGTCATTCGTCGGTTGCAGTAGACTGAGATTGCCGGCAGAAGATGATCAGAGTGGTGCTGATACAAAGTCTTTCTCCGAGTCTCATCGTTGGAGTGTGGCAAAAGCCGTTCGACTGTTGAACGAATTAGCACTGACATTGTCAGAACTCGAGGCAGCCGATCCACTACATTCGTACAGCCAGGCTGCAAATGAAGAGACTTAATAATTGGTCTTCTAGCTAACTATTTGAAGCGTGCATCATCTGTATTCAGGGTTGAAAACCAGGATTTTGTTATAAAGCTCAACCCGGTTGGTTTTATTAAGTTTGCGGGTAAACCCGACTTTGTGGGTTTTGTGGCTTTCGTCAGTTTTCAGAAGATTTGTTGGAATGAGCACTGATAGGTAGATACGGTTCACATCAATGGAAAATTTTGAAAAAGTATGTTGGTTGATTGATCAGAGTTTTAACTTAGCTCTCCAACAGTACAGAATAATAGTAATTTGCAGATTTATAGGTGTAAGCGTTTTAAAAACTTAACCGTAATAAAACATTTCGTTTTTACTGTAGTGGAACAAGAACCTAAAATTGGACTAAGTTTGTGGTTGGTTTATCCAATAAACCCAGTGGGTTTTTGGGGGTATTTGGGTATGTGTTGGCTGTCTGAACCATGTCTGTATTTGTGGTAACCTAAGCAGAACAACTGACCAACATTAAATACAGATCCGCAATATGCATTACGCATCGGTTAATTTAGCTGTGGAAAGAACAGTAACCATTCAAGTAAGAATCAAACATTATAATAATAGTATTAAATAATGATATGATGAAACAGGTTGAACAGCATTTTGTAATTTGGTCGCTATCTTGTCTAAGGGTGTGCCACATTTAAACTGTTCATGTTCTGTGTGTTCAGAATTGTTATGTATGTAGTTATATTGACTTCCAATCTTTGTTGTTATTTAATGTGTTTACATCTATGCAGTTTTCACCATGAGAACTTGCATTGTGCATGTACAGAGTGGGCCAAAAAACTGGACGTGTTTGAGCGTTGATAGCTTAACAACAGTTAGTGGTAGAAAGGCCTGTGATATGTCAAAGTTTTTTGAATGTAGTAGAGAAACAGCGATGAATCTGCATAGCAATGCATTTCAATATTCATTGGCTAATGTGCGTAAATCTTTAGGGTTGGACTGGTCCAGTTTTTTTGCCTACCCTATACACTACAAAGCAACATTGTCAGAAATTCTATAATGGGCTTATTTGTACACAGGTTGTGTCGCCATTAGTGTTCTTTGCTATAATGACATCTTACTGAATGCAATGCATTCTTAGTATATTGGTTCGACTTTCCTTTTCTGTTATTATTAGCGGACATTTCTAGTTGCCTTTTGAGTGACTTTATTTCTGTCAGATGTCAGCCAGGTTTGTTATAAAAACCTAAGATTTTTCATGCTGAGACAGTGATGTGTTAATCGTTATTGTATGACGTTTTAGCTCTGACTACTTAGACCAAGGCTGCTGTAGTAATTGCCAGTTAATGTATGTTCCCTGTGTGGCGTTGCCGTATGTTAATGTACTAGTGTATTTTCTCGACAAAGGTCGTTGTATAATACTATGTACAGCCTTTGTTTTGGGGTTCCTTAGTCATTACTGTTGATGTAATTTGAGTTTTGTCATTTTTTTTAATTAAAATTTTTGCTTTTTACAGTTGCGTGTAATGGGTCAGTCATTTCTGCTTATAACGAAAATGTTAACCACTGTTGCAGGTCTGGAAAAGCTCGGAAATCTCAGGAAGTTTGACAGCTGTCAGCGAAATCTTGGGAAATTTACCAATAGTCAGAGTAGCTTTTTCCAAATATTTCAACAAATGAGTTATTGATTTGTCCTGTCATGGTGTCATGATATAACTTAGCTTCACTGGTCAGTATTGAGTTATGTGATAAGTTGACTCCACTCTGATGTCATGTGCTACCTATTGTAACATACAGATATGTTACGTATATGATAGAACATTAGTTTCCTTCTCTGAATAAAATTTTCACTATTGCGCTAGAGAGTGAATATTGGATGGTGATGGGCTGATTGAGTTAATTGGACATGGGATCTTTACAGTCATATTCAAGTATTTAGTTAATAGTTTTCAGTTTATGAGTTTTATTGCTACGAGGGTCATTCGATAAATAAGTTACAAAACATCGTCATTCTGTTAGTTTTCCAAATATTGAAAATACGAAATTCACGTTTTGGAGGGAATTTAATTCTAAGTCAGAGGTCATGGCTTACAACGTTGCACACGCCGAGATAAAAACTCTAGATGGAGCACTGCTGAACTTAACCAAAGATTTCAAGTACCTGGTATCACATATTGGTTCTTCAGAGAAAGATATACAAATCAGGAAGGCCTTAGCATGGCGAGCTTTGCATTCTATGAAAAAGTTTGGAGGTCGTCCATGCATGCAGAACTTAAGAAAAAGCTATTCGTCACAACTGTGGAAGCTATACTTCTGTATGGTTATGTATGGACGCTATCCGCAAGGAACGAATCCAGACTAGATGGTTGCTACACTCGTATGCTGAGGATGGTCATGAACATTACGTGGATGGACAAAATGACGAATGAGGACCTCTATGGTAACCTACCGAGGATATCAAATAAGATCCGGGAAAGAAGACTTAGACTTGCAGGGCACTGTGTGAGACATAGCGAGCTAGAAGTGAGCAACCTGGTACTCTGGGAACCAACCCAAGGAAAGTTCAACAGAGGGAGTCAGAGACTGACGTATGTGGACAGGCTCAGGAAGGATACCGGACTTCAGACTACAGCGGAGTTGAAGACACTAATGAAGGACAAGTGCGTGTGGCGTGCCATTGCCCGAGGAGACTCGACCTGATGATGATGATGATGAATTCTAAGTAGCATCATTAAGTTTTTTGACAATGACGTCACTGTGACGTCATCTATAAACATTAAATACGGCAACGTTGCCCTGAAATCCTCTCGTAAAGAACAGCGCACCGTTATTGCATTTTTGTGAACAAAAAAAATAAATGCATATCAGATTCACTCTGAGATGCATCCACTTTATGACAACAAGTGCTCTACGAAGCAAACAGTTCACGTTTGGTGTAAGAAAATACTAGGTTAGCAGAAATTTGCATCGTATACCGAGGTGTGATCAGTCGTTCTTTTTGGCATGGACAGCAGCCAGCATTGCTTTTTTGCATCGGGCATTCAGAAATTTTTTGTTAGATAGGACAAATGTTTGACCGAATCCAGACGATATGTTGAAAAACAAAACATTAGTCTTTAGCGTTTAAAGAGATGGCGTTAACTTGTTAAGTTTATACATTTTTTTCGTTCCTATGCTGCTTGTTACTTGCAAGTTACGATAGATTACTAGTGGGGAAAATAGATATTATCCCAAAAATTTCTACACGTGTTCAGAATACAATTCCCTACAAAACGTATATTTCAGATTTGTAAGATTTGGAAAACTAACAGAATGACACTGTTTTGTAACTTATTTATCAAACGACCCTCATATGTTATTGTATATGTATATTTCTGTCTCTGAGAGGCAGTACATATTTTCGTCAAGTCTTTGCTTCTCTGAATGGGATCAGCAGCATTTGTCAAGTTGATTTTATCTAGTACAGAATTTGAATTCAGACACAAGTAGAACTAGGTACAATGTTGTAAATAACTGTAAGTCGCCTTGTTGAATTCAGACGTTTAATTTTTTTCTGTATAGCGTGTTTTTTTGCACCTGTTGCGCAGTGTGTAACTGTTGACAGTGTAAAATTCAGCTATCAATGTATAGTGAGACATTGCTTTTGTTCTGTTTATTAATATTGTTTAATTAGTTTTGTATTCTTACATCTGAATGTAAACAGTGACTGGAGGTTATTGTTATAGTTGAAGTCATTGGTTTGTTCCGTTAATGTTGAAGATGGTTAAGTGCACAAAACGTAGCACTTTTAATAATTTTTTTTCAATTTTAAGTAATTTAGTTATTGTGTCAGTAATATGCTACGACTTAGTAGCTGTTTTCATCTTGTGTTAATTCCATTTTGTTGTTGAATTGTACATTGTATCTGGTGATTAGCTGGGTGGAGGGCTCGATCCTGTAGCACTTCAGTTTCTAAGTTGCTCCTGAATGCCAGCGTTCAGCTTTCGATATATATTTGGTGATACGATAATAAATAAATAAATAAATACTGTATGTTTCACATAGTGCTGCATGGTGAAAAGAATCCAGTAACCCCAATACAAAGGTTTTCAAGTGGATTTTATTAATGCTTGTAAATGGAACTCGCTATGTTCATTCGCTACAATCATTGTTGACTTTCTGTCAGACTCAGAACATGCATGGAAACAGCAGTTTGGAAAATGCACGATAATAAATAATAATAAATTGACTTATTCCTAGATGTGACAGTGGACTGTATGATCACTTTTATAATCCTGTAATTGCATCTGCAGTGTCACAGTTAGTGATGCGTATAGGGGCGGGGAAGCTGAGAATGTCTACGGAATCCCCAAGGATTTGTGATATCATTTTTTCCTTTAGTGAGTCCGGTGTAAGCGACTGACGACGACGACACTTTTGATCCCCGATTGACCTTATTGTGTAAACTCAGACTGCAACAAATTTCATCATGTTGTTTTTCGGGAAAATCATTCAAATTGTTGCCACCAGATGTCACATTTTACTTGATTTTATTTTAACATTATAATGCTTCATGCTGAAATGCACCAAATTCGATTTCGGTTGGGGCTCTGTCCCAAACCCCGCTGGGGAAGCTTACAGCGCTCCCCAGGTCCCCTAGCTGGGTTTAGGGAAGCCTACTTCTAAGAGGAAGGGAACTGAAGGACGGGGAAAGGAGGGAAGGGGTGTGGCCTAAGTGGAAAGGGAGGGGAAGGGAAGGGGAGAAGTGAGACTTCTAATGTTTAACTGAAATGATGCCACTAGAGGTAATAATAAATTATCTTATCTTGGTAGATGTGACGGTGGATTGCATCACTGCTATGATAATCTTGTGAATGCATCTGCAGTGTCGTCGCACTAAACGCAGTTTTTGCTTAATCCTCGAATCGAGATTTACGTCGCGTTTCAAAAGTCGGGCGTTAGTGGTGCACATTTTAAGTCCAACGTTGGCTGCTCACAGCTCAGGTAACCTACGGCACGTCGCGCGACTTACCTGCATAGTTCCTACTACACTAAACGCTTGTCGCTTGCCAATAGATTACATCACTGGTTCTAACCAGGCGAGACGGACTGAACCGGTATAGCACAGTTGACGACGAAGACGCGTGCCAGCGGTGCAGGTAATGTATTTCACTCCACTATAGTTAGTGTAAAACATGCGCAGAACTACCAGAGATGATATTGTGGCTGTAGTGTTCTACGTTGATGCTGGTGAAGCTGTCAGAACGTGAGTAGAACAATGTCAGTCGTAGGCCTAATAAAAAGTAGCACGAAGATGCCATGTCTACATGTAGGCCTTAATACCTGGATAGTTAGCTGGAGGTGCGTACATAGCGACAGAAATTAAACTAAATGAAATAAAACCCGCGCGCGCTCGGATTTTCATTTCCGTTATTTCATTTCTGTCGCTATGTACCAACGCACATTTAGCCTACAGTTTTCGCTATCGTTAGCGATTTAGTCCGAAGGAAGCATCATCATAATAAATTTGTCATGAAATAAGGGTGCCATATGCATTGAACTTGTGCTTAAATCAACGATCTTGGTTGACCCAATGTCCGTCTACGATGTTGTGCCTTATACACTGTTTAATATTTGTATTACACATTATTACGTATTACAGTGAAGGAGCAAAACGCAAGACGTGTTATCGGAGCCGAGCCCACCACATAAAATGTGATTGAATATTAATGGCCAAAATGTAGCTTAGAGGTTGTCCGGATTGTGGCCAGGGTTCAGCGACAACAGGTCGTCAATCGACAGTGGGCAATCGAAAACATTGATTTTCAATGTATTCGATTGCTGTACCTTTGAAACCCTTAGTTATGCAGGCAGGCATTATTGTTATGTATAGCGTAGGTCGTCGGCTTTCAACTGGCACTTAGGCCTACACTGTAAATAGGTGACTTAATTGAATGATCAAGAGTGGCCAGAGCAGTAGACAGTATACGTTAAATTACACGTTATGTTGTACTTAGGCTAGTCAGATCATTTGGGCAGTTTTTTTTCACAGACAACTGCACTAATACGAACGAAAAAGTGCAAACAAAAAAGGGAAAAAAGCACACCAGTGGCGAGCTGCAGCATCGCGCGCGATCCTTGCTATAGCACGGTTTTCTTGCTTTTCTTTGCTTGAGCGCATAATGCAGTATTTAACCGGCCTAAATATAACCGATGGTTGGAACTTGGTTGTCTGTCGGCAGTTCATTTGCGCATAGTCTAGTCGTCTGTCAGTCGTTATTATCAGGCGGCCATGTCGTAGCACCTGTTAAACCAACTGCTTGTATACGTAGTAGCCTACTGTCTTTTCACGACTCAAAAGTACGCACTTATCATCTCACTCGTCTGCGTCTCAGTGACACTGAGAGACGTTCTGGAGGTCAACATGAAGCAGTGTAACATGAACCCACCAGCTCTGAGCAGTGACACACAGCCTCACAGGATCGTTCAGCCAGGATAACTCTGTGTCACGAAGAAGTCACTAAGTTCGAAGACGCACGAGTCGAGGCTCTGGAACACAAAAGCAGTCGGGAAGGGGGTTCAACCTCGCAGCAACCTCAGCGTCTGACCACGTGACAGTTGCTTCCGCGTCTGCAGCTCCAGAATTAGACTCCACGCTCATCAGCAAACTTACCGATCGATGAGTTTGCTGAGATCCGTCGTTCCGACGGCGCAGTCCACACTGTCCATGTCTCTCCCGCGCCCGTTTACGTGCATTTTTTTCGAAAATAACATTTTTACAAGGTAGTGTAGCGACACCGGCTTTTGAGTATGATGTGAAGTTCACTGACAGTTTTGTGGCAATTTTTTTCCTCAGTCTTTAAATGGAAAAAATTGAAAGTCGTTCACAGTTTGGCAAAGATATCATAAATAATGCGAGGGGTTGTTTCTTTACGGGACACACGGTGTACATTGTTGACGCTGCAGGTCCACGTAGTGACAACGTTGCTCGGCGTGGATGGCGTCGACGCAGTCTGGTGGCGGCGACAAAACAAGCAGCGGTGGCGGCGGTGGGCTGATGATCGTGCGTGCAGCTCGAGTTTCTGATGACTTCATCGAGGCAGAGATCCGCGAGTACCGACGTCGAGAGAACGAGCTGCGTCAGCAGACGATCAACGCCCGGGCGTCAACGTCAGCAGCCGGTGACGCCAAGCCGATGGCAAACACAGACTCCGACGTTCAGCAGCTACTTCCTCTTCCAAGCTTTGCCTCTCAAACGTATTACAGATTATTTATTATTACGTAATACAGTGAAGGAGTTATCGGAGCGCAGCCCACCACAAAGAAATGTGATTAAATAATAATGGCAAAAAAGTGTCCGGATTGTGGCCGGGGTTCAGCTATTTATAACTTGCGACCGCAAGGTCATATATCTGCCAAGTGCCAAAACCTCCAATTCTTCGAAAAGTTTTATTACCAAAGCGCTTTCGATTATAAGTAGATTTTAAATGTTTTGTAGATAACGTAGACCTATATGTTATTTTGTCTTTATGGCTGTGTATAGCTTATTGCTTTGCGTATGTTACGGACATTGTGTTCGTATTTGAGTGTATTCGTTGTAATGGTGTGCGACTGACACTTGGTGGCTCGGTGGCTCAGCGGTTAGGGCGTTTGATACGGTTTAATTCCCAGTAGGTGCACTACCAAGTAACAACTCTGGGCAAGTTGTTTATTCCTACCTGCCTGTGTAGGTGCAAGTGGTTTAGTGGTTAGTGTCGACTCGTAGCTTTCAGGTTATGGTTCGATTCTCACTGCCGGTCATTTGCAAGCAACTTTGAGCAAGTTGCTAACCTACTACTATGTGCTCAGGTCAACTCAGCCTCTTACCCTCTGTGGGATAGTAAATGAGTAGTAGCTTACGGGCTATAGGTTAAAGGCCTATTGTGACTGATTTGGGCAGTCTGCTTGCTGCAAACCGCGGGTTCTGTTGTTCGCTGATACGGGCAATGGATGGCCGCATAGTGCGCTGCGGTATCATTAGCTCATGCCAATTAACTGCCACTTCCAAGATTGTAAAGCGCTTCTGGGCAACTGTAAGAAGCACTATAGCAAGTGTTGGACTTTGCCTTTACATTTACTTTTGCCTTTACTTGCAATTAAAGGCAGTTAAAGGCAGCTTACTTGCTTACTTGCTTACTTACTTATTTATTTTACTTTAGCGAGCCGGAACCGGCGAGAAATGCTACGGCATCAGCTGCAGCATCCCGGCCCGTGGTTCGACAGAGCCGGTCGATGGAGGGACGTCGGAGACCGGCGACATCTGAGGCGACGACGACAATGTTGAGACGTTGGGCGTCACTTCGACTGCACCGCGAGCTGCTGCACGAGCGTCAGCGCGAACTAGAGCTTGTAAGGCAGGGACGCATCGATACGACGTCCGAACAGCACCGCATCACACTCACATAGGCCGCACCGGCGAGAACGAATCGATCGGCATGGCTGTCGACATTAGCCCGTACCGGTACTGACATTTGCCCGTATGAACTATGGCCTGTTACCGCAGGGGCGGATGAATGCTCATATACGGCAATTAGCGGCAATTAGCGTCAGAGCAGACATTAGCTCGTACCATGCCGACTTCAACGTCTAGGCACGGTATTGCCGCCTTAGAATTTGACTCAAACTGACACAAAATTTACAACGTTAAAACACAATTAACAACACACGTTGCACTGAACGAATGTCTTTATTATGCTTATAAAACACACTAAGTTTATGCACTTTTGCGTATTTCACATACATTTTATAGATTTCATATTTTCTGTAACATCAGAGTGGCAAAAATGAGCTACGTTCAGAATCCATGCTACAACAACGGCATTAGTGTGTCTTTTTCGCATTGTTAGCACAATCTATACGGGCTAATGTCCTACCCTGCGTCCGTCCGGGTATTCCCGGGTATCCCCGGGTATCCGTACGGACGAATGTCCGTTCCCCGATCGGCACACTGCTGCGCAAACTTGATTTGTGAATGTGAACTCGTGGATTTTGCTTATAATATTGTACCGCAAGCTGTGCCACTTGCAGTGTACTATTTGTTGTACAGTTTGGAGTTTGGGCTAAACTCCATGGCTTCGATTTCTTACTGCGGATTTGTTGTACAACATAACTACAACAAATCGAAGCAAGTGCAGTCTGGGCTTTAATCAGTCGTCACGTTTTCGCGCTTTCTGCATGTGCATCGGACAATCAATGACGTTCACGCCTATACACGGCACACTATTTATTATACATGTTCATAGGTCCACAGTACTTCCATGTTTCGATTCTCTGCTATCGGAAATCATCAGCCGCCTAGTAAAATTAATATTTTTGCACTCGAAGGAATTCGTCATTTCCACCCCTTCTCGAAGCTTTCAGAAAGGAAATTCGCCTCCATTGGGGAGTGGGGACAACTGCTTTGCTGTCGCCACAAGCAGTTAGCATTAGGACCATCGCTGGGTTTCGAACAATAGGCTATCATCCACATTTTGTCTGCGCCCCTTCAATTTGTCTGGCTATGCCACTGCAGAGATATAGATGGCGGGATGTTTTATACCTTTCCCCTTGGTTTAATTATATCTCTCGCATATCGTGGGCGCAGAAACGAAATAACCAAGAATGCTGCTGGCTGAAAGTGTGGCGCGGACATTATTGTTATTGACTATCCACGGCTTAGGCCTAGTTAGGATTGTCGGCCACGATTTTTCGTTTGAATGAATTAACTCCGATGCGACGCACAAAGCAATAAATCACGTAGAAATGATCGGCGAAACGAAGTGACGCATAATGCGACTAATAGTAAGCCACGTGTACGGCTAAAGATGCCAAAGCGATGTACAGCCGTCGCGTTTCGGCGTCGATCTCATTTCAGATACGCAAATCGCATACGCCGGTTGACTCGTTGCTTTTATAAGCGCTTCATTGCTGTTGGTGAGCGTTCTACAGGCTAGCCGATCATAGACATGATTACGACGTCAAATCGCTTGCGCTTTTAGCACATGCACGTTCTACTGTCCGAAACAATCAAACTTTGCAAATTTTGCACGTACGAGATTTAATGACGAAAGACTCGTGTAAAATTCCGATTTTCAATGCCTACGTGCCCACGCGACGACCGCGTGGTCATTGGGCCATGACCAAAACCTCCACAGATTTTCACTAAAAACCGTTATGACTTTTGGAATAATCTGGCTGAAAAAGCAAACAGACAGACCGAAAGACATTTAAACTGAACCTTCTTCGGCGCAGATAAACATTTTATATAAAAAAAAACTAAAAAAACTGTCGACCCAGTGCCGAAATTGTGCGGTCGTCCGCCCGATCTTTGACTGTTTGAGCTGAAACTTAAAGACCGCTTACTACTGCACTGCAGAACGTTCAACCACAGTTCACACCAACTTCGGTTTTCTATACGCTTTTTCGTTTACGAGTTAGGAAACTGTGCGGGACGGACGGACGGACGGACCGGCAATTAGCGTATAATGTGGCCTATTAGAATGGCGGCACAATAAACGACATGCAGTTTCGTACGTACTAGCTACTCGAGCAGTTCATTGAGCTGGAACTGACGTCACAGTGAGCTAGGCTGATGATGGTTGTCGCTGATGTCCGCTGTGACTGGTTGAAGGGGACCAAATGACAGCAGTGAATCGACTTGGTCCGTCCCCGACCAGCTACAGACGGCATCGATCTCTCCGCCTCGACACAGACAGGTAACCAGGCAGACCGCCGTAGAACACACCAGCGAATAGCGTGTAACGACTATGCCCATATAATAGCGAAAACCGTATTTATTCACATGGAATTTATGGTCGATTGCAAGCCCTACTAACAACTGACAGCACAGCAGAACCCTAAAATAGTATAGTAGTAGTAGGCTACCGTAGATATAGTAGTAATGACGACAACAACGACGTCGACCTTCAAATACAAGAAGTTCAGCTGTCGCCAGGTAAAGCCGACCGTACGCCAGTGTCCGAAGGCCACCAAATTAATGTGAATAAAAAGTCAGTTTAGTAGGCTACTTCTTTTGTGGGGAAAACAAAAGTCGGCAATGGATACATTAAATAGGGCATCTGCAAATGTCTGTAGCCTGCTAATAGTAACCATTGCATTGATACAGTTTGGTCATAATGCGCCGTGCAAATTTTGGAGGTCGGGACCCCTATTATGGGAGAGCAGGCGTACATAAACGGTCGGCAATGGTACCGTTCCTGAAGGATGTCAGTAGTAACTATGCCGCTAATTGAAACGGTTTGACCACAATTCGCAATGCAAGTATTTGGGGTGCAGTGAGTATTCTTCTTTTGGGAGAAATACGAGGATTGTAGAGGTCCGACTTAATATCGTAGGGTAGCCGTCAAACAACCCTATTAACTTGTTTAGACAGTTTTCCGGTAAGACGTACCGTTTAGCCGGGGAAAAATGCAAAAAACGCAAGTAGTAACACAAGCTTAAAGCTGCAAAAAATCTGTCACAAATTGGACCGAGAATGCATTTTCGAGCGGGTGTATACCCAAATCACTAATTAGGTTTCACTAATTATTTATAAGATATCCATAATCACAACGAAAAAAGCCAAAAATTACAAAATATTGTTATGCACGTAAAATACCAACACACACACAAGTTGCAATGTATTACTGTAAGCATAAAGTCAATTCACTCAGCGGTAAGTCCCCGAAACTCGCGTACATCACAACATAGTTGTAGCTGACAACGCGCAAGAACTGTTGTATTGAGGACGACTGCAGTTGAAACTTCTGCCAAGATCGGAAAAGGCGTTGCTGTCGTTTGCGTTCAACAACAGTAACAGGCGCAATAGTGTCCAGATCATTCATGGTGGTATACGTAGCTGTATGTTGTTTTACAATATCATCCCCCCAAAATAAATAACGTAGGATGCGCTAAAGTGAATTGCGCATTGAAATGCCGATGGAAGGAGTCGGATCTGTTTAAGTAAGTAAGTAAGTAAGTAAAATGTAAATTCATATAGCGCATATTGTTAATTAACCTCTAATGCGCTTAAGGTTTAAGGTTCGACGTCATCAACAAAAGTGCATTCTTTGCCTTTATTCGACAAAGTTTTCGTTATACCGGACATCTTACCGCTAGAACTGGCATAAAACCAACACCGAGCTGGACTGCTAAGCTATTTTCGTATCCGTACAGCTCCTTGCAAACGTAATGCCTCGTTCACACCTGCCACGTTTCCTGATTTTTGTTGTCTCTCATTTCGTGAGTTTGTCGCACAGCGTTCGTGATTTTGGTTTGGTGATTTCGTTGCATTTTCCCCTGTAATTAGTGATTTTGGACGTTTCCGTTGAAAGCGAATCCAAGTGTGAAGAAACCGTACGCGTTTGACAGAAGTCAATCGATGAATTATCGTCGATCAGTGAGTGTCGACTGTCGAGTTTGATCGATTACTGCAAGCACAATAGTGCACGATCTCCTGACGATTGCACGACGATCTACAAAAGAAAAACCTGGAACCGCGTTCAAAATGGAAAAAATAAACTAAACGGAAATAAATTAAACTAAAACAGCAAAACCATGTCATTTTTAGTTTATTGCATTTCTGTCGCTTTAAACGCATCTAGTGGTGTCGTGGGTTTTAAAAAAGTATGTAGGACTGGTAGTTGCAATTTTTGTCAGACATCAAAAACTTCCGACAGTGCTCAGAATTGCAATTTTACCCCCTAAATTTCCTAAAATGCGAATTTATTAGCGTCATATTTTGCATTTTTAGGTGAAAATTTTCCGACAAAAAAAAAAAATTTTTCGACAGCACAAAATTTATGGAAAGCAACTGTCTTCTTCATCTCCCCCAACCACGACGCCACTGAACACACCTTAAAATAATTTTTACTGCGTGTCGTTTGATTATCTGCCTACAATAATTTAACCAATAGGCCTAAAAACTGTAAAAACTTCCGCTCTCCAATCAAAACACTACAGACCTATCTTGTTTAAGCTCTAAAGAATCTTGAGGTTATTCAAGCAGCTGTGCTTCAGCCTGAACGCGTTTATATTTGCCTTTCCAAATGGATGCAACCAGTTAGGCTATACTAGACTTCTGTCTAGACTTCAAATTGTCTGACAGCTTTTTTCCACGCACGTCGTCGAACGCCAGCGACGAAGATGAGTAGGCCTATGGATCTGCTTCGACAGAATCTGTTCATTCATTTATGTGAATCAAAACGGTGCAGTCAAAGTGATAAGCCTAGCGTCTCAGTGATATAGCGACGATACAAGCAGGCACGTAAGACATTACTTACCGGTTACAGACGCTGAAGGAATTCTCCTGTATAGCGCCCTAACTGTAACCGAAATGAGGACAAATTTGTATCAACGAAATCGAATATTTCAACGCGAGAAACTGACTTAGTCTAGTAGAGAGAGAGAGAGAGAGAAAGTTTCCGTTCTTGACTGCTAAATAAACTGCTATTGTGAAATAAATTATTGCTAGTAGTCCCTATATGTGTACACAACGCATCAGTAATATGCATACATGTTGCCATGGCAACGAGCACCTGTTAAAAAGAAAAGGCAGCGGTCGTCAGCCGCGACGATGAAACGTCCACTTCACGTGTCGACGATATAATTATCCGCTGAGACGTGGTATCACTGTTGCGCTGCACCGTCGTACCTCACAAACATGTGCACCCAGATGTCAACAGTGTCTTGGTCGCTCCTTTCTACGGTCTTGTTCACGCCTTGACCGACCTGAGAGTCCTGCGTTCTCGACTGACACGATACGAACGACGCTGCTTCTCCGCGTCCGGTTCTGCAGCCTGAAACTCGCTACCGACAGTCGAAATTCATTCTAATCACACCTTCCTGTCTAAAAACTGAATTATTTAGCACGGCTATTATGGCGTTAACCTTCTTTAGCACGTTCGTGATAGCCTTCACTTTATACTTCATACTGAGCGGAACAGAGCTGTGCAGAGACTGCAGTGCACAGCTTGCGGCATGCAGTTCGTCTGTTGTCTGCTACAATGCGACACGTAGGCCTAAGTCACGACTGCAGAGACACCGCTAGTCTGCAGCTGCAGCAGCGCTGGCACTGTGTCCCACGAGACCACCGGCAGCGTGCCAGCAGTCATGACCACACACAGACAGACAGACAGACAGACGATCGTGAAACGAAACCGCAAAACCACCGACCGACCGACCAACCGGACGCGCTTGAAGCAGCAGCAGCAATGCGGCTGGCGTGCAGTATAACAGGTGTCCGTGTGTTTGAGCGTGTCTGAGCGGACGGACGCGCCGGCAACCTGTACCGTACGCTCTTCGCCAACCTATTCCTGACCTCGCGCGTCGACGCCCTCTGTCCGTTCGTCCGTCCACCCGCCGTGAGTAAGTACCTCGGAGTAGCTCCACGGATGTAAGCCTACCTCCCCACCCGCCCGCCGACTATTTTCACCGGAGTGCGGTACTTGGCACAGCAGCGACTATATACAGCAGACTCGTGAAGCGTCGGTTCGGCCGCGCCAATCTTCTGTCATCATTGCTTACTGCTACTGTTGCTGCTGCAGAGGCTGCTGTACTGCGGCTGATTTCTATAAACTTGCTCGCTCTTCACTTTGACGCGTGACTATGCGCTTTGCTTCTCGCGCAGCGGCTGCGGCTATTCGCGAAGTGCGTACGCTGATTTATCCGTTTACCAATCTGCTCTGATGACAGAAGATTGGCGCTGCAGCCTATGTATAATACTTGATTCGTTTGCTGCTTCACTTGCGAAATGTCATGAATTGAAATGACAGAATGCACCAAAACGCAATTGGAATTGAATCAATCTATAAAAAACGCTTCTGTCTAAATGCGAGATGCAACGTGACATTTCACAATTTTTTTTCATTTGAGCAAAATCGAAAAACACGTTCTCAAAAAGGTGCTTGATTACATGCAATGTGGAATGGGTCTGATTTCATCTTTTTACTGTTTGCCGAACGAGCTGCTTTGTCAAGTTTTTTTCGTTTGTTTTTAAATAGTTCCAATGAATAAAAGATACACGGTAATGGTTGAAAACAATACGTAAGATGATGACGGTGCTGCTGCGGATGCTGATGATGACGTTGATAAAGAATTAGGTTGTCAGTCGCTCTGAGGCGGGCGGGCGGCAGTGCAAGGCGACAGTCGTCGCGGTAGCGCCAGCTAGGTCCGTGACAGGAATGTAGAGCGACTACATCGGGAGCACCTGCTTCTCGTGTCCACGTGACCGTGCCAATGCCAGCACACGTACACGTAGTCGCTTGCCGGCAAGCATAATGTCCGACTATAGACGCGATCAATACACGCGCCAATAGGACCAGGAGCAGCTCTATTAACTGTCAAGTGGCGACTTGAAACATAAAATAAAAAACAACTATAAACCTTAAAACATCGTACGACACCGTGGAATATTAAAGCATTGTAGTCTGTTATATCGCAGGCAATGCAAACCCCTGCGCTACAATAAATTAACTTTTTCGCATTTTTGCAGCGCCGCGCTTCGCTGTGACCGACAAACAGTAAACGGAGTCGAAGGCGACTGTCGCAAGATATTTTATTTTATAACATTCATCGCACCATGTGCGAACTTCCTTAGTAATCAAACTGTTGCAAATCTGACTAAAGAAGTGTACGACGCGACTAAAGTAAACTGAACTAAAGTCCCATTTCAGTTCAGTTCAGTTTAGTTAGCTATACCGATTTTTCTTCTAATAAAATTTTGTTCTGGAATAAAACTTCCTGTCCAGCATATTATGGAAACACAAAACTAATCAAACAAACTTCTTTTTCGTGTTTTATGCGTGTCGAACAACAAGCAAACAAACAAAAACTTGGTGTCAAAACTGCAGTGGTTAATAGATCCCTAGCATTTTTTCTGGCATAATTTCATACTGCATTCTACGATTCTACAACGATTCGCGATAAGTAAAATTGTTAGTTCAGACGCAGAAATGCATGGAACAAACGCACGCACAATGTGAAATTTTAGGGCAACGAATAAGAAAAGTTAAACGCCGATGATGAACGAAGTGTCGGCAGATTCATCTGCTAAATGTCGCACAAAGCCGATCGACAAAATTATACAGAAACACACGCGGGTCGTCCATCAGGACAGAATAATAATTATATTCATGCTGCTGCTGCTGCTGCTGCGTTGTCTGTTGCTATAGCGTCCCCTGATAGCGGACGTGATAAGAGATGAGATGTGGTCATTTGCATCGACACTCAGGCGCGTCGATCATAGGCCCCCCTACGTGTAGGCCTACGGTGTTGATGCATCTCGCCCGTACTGCCCAGTATTGCTCGCATCCCAGTGTCAGCAGCTCATGTCGGCACGTTCTAATCTGTAATGTGCACACGCTGTTGATACGAGCAGTTTAATTGCTCGGATGTAGGCTTATTGTATGAGTCATCTAATCTGCATGGACGGTCCCATAAGTACACGCCTGTGCCGGATCCGCACAGTCGACTCCCCAGGAAATATTTTCGCAATTTGGGTGCACAGGTGCGCGAATGAATGCGTACGTAACCACTTAAACATTTTAGTATTCTGTTGGCAAGTTGTGAGGGTGACCTGTGCGAGGCATGCCGTTTAACAGCTTGTTTTAAAAATTTCTTCGTACGAATTGCAGGTTTTAAACTCGAACGTCGTGATCCTTACTTCAGTCGGTGACGTAAACCTTCGATGAACGATTTACGACATCTCCAAGAAGTTCTATCATTTGCCTTGAACGCAAAACTAAAAATTTAGAACCATACGCGTCGACGCCATGCACTCGCGTTCGCAGGATTTTGCAGTGGCGCGTTAACAACTTCACTAGTCCTAGATGGCCACCAAGCAGCAACGTAGACATGCCCTGTTGCACACTAGCGGGATACAGTTTTTGTTCGAGAAAAATTCTTCGCAGTTTTTTGGCTATTCTCGCCCGGCGCTGTCTTAGGTTCCGGCTGTATTAGCTAAAATGAACTGCGTCAACTGGGGCAACTAAAATGCAAAATCAGTTCCAGGACCTTGAAAATGACGGACCAAATCGCTAGACTGGACACTTGACCAAATCATCACGCACCAGAAAACCAGAATCCAGCTTCTAGGCTCGCGGAACAGCAGTGTCCATGAACCGACTTATCAGATTTCTGAATCTCAACAGGTTGTTTTTGGATGAATTCAATGACGATGCATTCTGTAAGCATGAGAAATTTACGTAAATCCCTGCGTTCTTAGACCTTTAGTCAGTGGACTGTGTCGTCTCTCCACAACTCATCTGCGCCGTCATGCACGCAGTAGTGAAACTTGTGATAATGCTGCTAACATCGCTGAGTCGAGTTCTATGAGCAACAGGTCTGACCCTTGAGTCGACTCAAAACTTGATAACAGTCGCAAAAAATGTTCGTACGGACAGCTTGGCCGTGACTTTGCAATATTCACATTCGGCATGGGGCACAGAGGGCAATGACCGGTGTCCCATGTCTGTCTGTGCAGGCCTATTAGAGATGTGCCAGCACGGCATTTCGGCTACCCGACCCTACCCGACCTGACGTAATTACCCGTACTGGCCCGTACCCGTGACGCTGTACTACCCGTACCCGCGGGTACGGGTATGCCCGTACTTTACCTGTGCACTTGAACTGCCTGATATTATGCATGATTGGTTGATTAATGTTCAGCGCTTCAACTCTACTCCACAGGGCGCAGTAAATTAGGCCCCATATCAATCGCGTGAATGCAGTTTAACTGCGCAAATGCAGTTTACTTTTACCGTACTTTTGCTATGGACTAGCTGTTAAGCAACATGTAGACTACGTGACAAAATTGTGTTTAATTTTAATTAATTAACTAACTGACCAACTATCTAACGCCGTGCAGCGAATTGATATTAACTTTTCGGCCGACCTCTTAAAGGTAAGAGTTGATGTCTGTTGTCTGTCGTCACTGTGTAACGGATGGTGTCCGGACATTCTTCCCCCCGGACATTCTTCCCCCCGGTCACGATTCCCCCTAGGACATTCTTCCCCCCGGTCG